>RRZU010296636.1_pt1 | contig 60364 bp, 54 predicted proteins | sample 2165561 | NCBI WGS metagenome assembly RRZU01 (sample SAMN10456909, study PRJNA506462) | wastewater metagenome | isolation source: wastewater sludge | place: USA: Moscow, Idaho
AAAATATGAGAACAAAAACAATTGAAACAATCTCGAAGCAGGGCGAAACCGTGACGGTAAAAGGGTGGGTCAACTCACGTCGTGACCACGGTGGGGTTATTTTTATTGACTTGCGTGACTTTTCTGGTCTTTTGCAAGTCGTGATTCAACCTGAAAAAGTTGCAAATTTTTCGGCTGCGGAACATTTGCGTGATGAATATGCCATTTCAGTCACAGGGACGATTCGTCCGCGTGGTGAAGGCCTTGCCAACCCTAATTTGGCGACGGGTGAGATTGAGTTAGTCGCAGATGAACTGACGATTTTGAATGCATCTCAGCCCTTGCCAATTTCACTCAATGAAAGTAATAAATCAAGCGAAGATTTGCGTTTGAAATACCGTTATTTGGATTTGCGTCGTCCTAAAATGCAAGAAACCTTGAAACAACGAGCGAAATATTTATCATTTATCCGCCGTTTCATGGAAGACCAAGACTTTTTGGAAGTGCAAACGCCGATTTTGGCTAATTCTTCACCAGAAGGTGCGCGTGACTTCTTAATCCCAAGTCGTATCCATTCTGGTAAATTCTATGCCTTGCCACAAGCACCTCAACAGTTTAAACAGTTGCTCATGGTCGGTGGTATTGATAAATACTATCAAATCGCGCCATGTTTCCGTGATGAAGATCCACGTGCGGACAGACTTTATGGTGATTTCTACCAGCTTGACTTAGAGCGCGCCTTTGTAGAAGATGGTGAAGAAATTCGGACTGAAATGGAAGTCTTGATCCAAAATCTGGTTAAAGATTTCGCGGGTAAAACACTTGTTTCAGAAGAAATCCCACGTATTTCCTACGAAGATGCCATGAACATCTATGGTAGCGATAAACCTGACTTGCGCTTTGGCATGACCTTGGTTGACTTGGATGAAACGCTTGCAACGACTGATTTTGCTGTCTTTAAAAATGCTAAAAAAGTTAAAGCGATTTGTGTTAAAGGTGCGGCTAGTTTGTCACGCTCACAAATTGATGCCTTCACAGAGATTGCTAAAAAAGAAGGCGCCGGCGGTTTGGCTTACTTGACTTACGTTGATGGCGGCATCAAATCACCGATTGCTAAATTCTTGACAGAAGCTGAACTGGCTGAAATTACAGCCAAAACGGGTGCTGAAGATGGCGATATCGTCTTCTTTGGTGCGGGTAAACCTGCCATCGTTAACCGTGTACTCGGTCGGATGCGTAATGAATTTGCGGATTTCTACGACCTTAAAGATAAAAATAAAGTAGCACTTTGCTGGGTTGTTGATTTTCCATTTTACGAATACGACGAACAAAATCGCAAAGTTGACTTTGGTCATAACCCATTCTCATTGCCAAAAGGCGGCGTTCAAACGCTTGAGGCAGCGAAAACAGATGCAGATAAGTTGGCGATTAAGGCAGACCAATATGACATGGTCATGAATGGTTATGAAATTTGTTCAGGTGCTGTTCGTAACTATAATCCAGAAGTGATGTATAAAGCTTTTGAAGTGATTGGGTATGACAAGTATTTTGTTGAGCAAAAATTTGGGGCTATGTTAGAAGCCTTCAAATTTGGTGCGCCACCACATGCTGGATGTGCCTTTGGTCTTGAGCGTATCTTCATGGTCTTGACTGGTGAAGAGAACATCCGCGAAGTTGTTGCCTTTCCGAAAAGTGCGGCTGGCGTTGACTTGATGATGGATTCACCGAGCGATGTTGACCCGAAACAATTAAACGAATTGAAATTAGTTTTGGATATTGATTTTGACTAAAAGTGTCAAAAACTGATATAATATACTCAATTAACCAAATAAAACAAACATTTTTGGGCTATTTTCCGCCACTTCATCGTTGATAAGTCTTGCCGTTCACCTGTACGTCTTCGCCTTATCGCATCTGGCATTGAAGTTGTCGCTTTAGCGACTTACGGAAAAGCTATGGGTAACGTGGCTTGGCGATTTTATCGCTTAGCCGTTGACCGAATTGGCAAAAAACTAGCTCAAAAATTTGTTCCTTTTCTTGAGTTAAATGAGTATGAAACATGAAATTATAGGTTTGATTCCCGAAAAAAACAGAGGAGAAATCAATGGAAATCACAAAAGATGACGTGAAACACGTTGCGAATTTGTCAAAATTAGCCTTTGATGAAGCAGAAACTGCTGAATTTGCTGGCACATTGACAAAAATCGTTGATATGTTTATGAAATTAGAAGAAGTAGATACAACAGGTGTCCCATTTACATCAAATGTGGCAGATAATATCAATGCTTGGCGTGAAGACGTTGCGGTTGCAGGATGGGATCGTGACGAATTGTTCAAAAACGTGCCAGAAGCTGAAGATGGCTTTATTAAAGTACCCGCAATTATGGAGGATAACTAAGCATGACAACGATTAAAGCACTCCATGATAAACTGGTCAATAAAGAAATTTCAGCAGTTGAGCTTGCCAAAGCAACACTGAAGGATATCAAAGATCGTGAAGGGAAAGTTGACAGCTTTATCACGATTACAGAAGAAGCCGCGCTTGCACAGGCTGCTGCCATTGACGAACGTGGGATTGATGCTTCAAACCCAGTGTCTGGTATTCCGATTGCTGTGAAAGACAATATCTCAACTAAAGGGATTTTGACGACAGCTGCCTCAAAAATGCTCTATAACTATGAGCCTGTTTTTGATGCGACTTCTGTCGAAAAATTATATGCCAACGACATGATTATCGTTGGTAAAACCAACATGGATGAGTTTGCCATGGGTGGGTCAACTGAAAATTCAGCTTTCAAACCAACGAAAAATGCTTGGGATGAAACGAAAGTACCGGGTGGATCATCAGGTGGTTCTGCAACAGCTGTTGCGGCTAATCAAGTCTTGCTCTCACTAGGTTCTGATACGGGTGGCTCAATCCGTCAACCTGCATCATTCAATGGTGTGGTTGGTCTCAAACCAACTTATGGTCGTATTTCGCGCTTTGGTTTGATTGCCTTTGGCTCATCACTTGACCAAATCGGACCATTTTCACAAAATGTTGAAGATAACGCCCTCTTGCTCAACGCTGTGTCAGGTTACGATCCAAAAGATTCAACCTCTTCAAAAGTTGCAGTGCCTGATTTCACATCTAAAATCGGTCAAGATGTTAAAGGCTTGAAGATTGCCTTGCCAAAAGAATATTTAGGTGAAGGGATCGATCCTCAGGTAAAAGAACAAGTCTTAGCTGCGGCTAAACACTTTGAAAAACTTGGGGCAATCGTTGAAGAAGTAAGTTTGCCACATAGCAAATATGGCGTGGCTGTTTACTACATCATCGCCTCATCAGAAGCTAGCTCAAACTTGCAACGTTTTGACGGGATCCGTTATGGTTTCCGTGCAGAAGATGCGGTTGACTTAGAAGATATTTACGTTAAAACACGCTCGCAAGGTTTCGGTGAAGAAGTGAAACGTCGCATTATGCTTGGGACATTTAGCTTATCATCTGGTTACTACGATGCTTACTTCAAAAAAGCTGGACAAGTTCGGACTTTGATCATGCAAGACTTCCAAAAAGTCTTTGAAAACTATGACCTCATCATCGGCCCAACAGCACCGACTGTTGCCTATGATTTAGATACACAAGGTCATGATCCAGTTGCCATGTATTTGGCTGACTTGTTGACAATTCCTGTCAATTTAGCTGGTTTACCTGGTATTTCAATTCCTGCAGGTCAAGTTGAAGGCTTGCCAGTAGGTTTGCAAATCATTGGTAAGGCCTTTGATGAAGCAACGATTTACCAAGCAGCAGCAGCTTTTGAAGCGACGACTGATTTCCATAAAAATAAGCCAGTCATTTTTGGTGCCTAAATATGTCAGTTGACCAATTGATTAAGCGGTTGAATGCGATTGCTGATGCGGGGTTGATTTATGGCAAGGATACTTTTGACCTAGAACGCTATCAAGACATCAAAAATGTCTTGCGTGATTTAACAGGTCATTTGTCAGATTTAACGCCAGCAGAACTTAGTGATTTATTTTTGCCGACTAGCCATTATCCAACACCGATGATTGATGTCCGAGCCTTTGTCAAAAACGAAACTGGCCATGTCTTGCTTGTTCGTGATCAAGCCAAAGGGGATTGGGCCTTACCTGGTGGATATGGTGAAATTGGTTTTTCGCCCAGCGAGAATGTCCTCAAAGAGTTAGCTGAGGAAGCAGGTGTCACAGGTGAAGTTGTTCGCTTATTAGCTGTTTTTGACACGAATAAGTGGCAGCCGCAAGGACGCCAGTATTATAAGCTTGTCTTTGAATGTCGTGCTTTAAGTCAAGACTTTAAAGTGAATAGTGAAACGTCAGAAATCGGTTATTTTAACTTGGAGACCTTAACTGTTCCCTTGTCTGAAAAGCGTAACACACGCTCACAACTGAACTTGCTAGATGAACTATCTCAGACAGGTAACCAATACATCGATTAGGCATTGATCCGAATAATAAATGGAGAAAAATAAATGAATTTTGAAACAGTCATTGGACTTGAAGTCCATGTCGAGTTGAACACCAACTCGAAAATTTTCTCACCAGCGCCTGCGCACTTTGGTGCAGGACCAAATGAGAATACCAATATTGTCGATTGGAGTTTTCCAGGTGTTTTACCTGTCATGAATAAAGGTGTCATCGAGTCTGGGATTAAAGCAGCGCTTGCTTTAAACATGGATATCCACCAAAACATGCACTTCGACCGTAAGAACTATTTCTACCCGGATAATCCCAAAGCCTACCAAATTTCACAATTTGATGAGCCGATTGGTTATAACGGGTCGATCGAAATCGAGTTGGAAGACGGGACTAAGAAGACACTTCGGATTGAACGTGCCCACTTAGAAGAAGATGCAGGAAAAAACACACACGGTACAGACGGTTACTCTTACGTCGATTTAAACCGTCAAGGTGTCCCTTTGATTGAAATCGTATCAGAAGCCGACATGCGCTCACCTGAGGAAGCATACGCTTACTTGACTGCAATTAAGGAAATTATCCAGTACACCGGCATCTCTGATGTGAAGATGGAAGAAGGCTCAATGCGTTGTGACGCCAACATTTCTCTACGTCCTTATGGTCAAGAAGAGTTTGGTGTAAAAACTGAGTTGAAAAACTTGAATTCCTTTAACTTTGTCCGCAAAGGTTTGGAATATGAAGTGGCGCGTCAAGCTAAAGTTTTGCGCTCTGGCGGTGTGATCCAGCAAGAAACACGTCGTTACGATGAAAAAACGGGTGAGACGACTTTGATGCGTGTCAAAGAAGGCTCGTCAGATTACCGTTACTTCCCAGAACCTGACCTACCACGTTTTGAGATTTCAGATGAGTGGATCGAAGAAGTTCGGGCGACCTTGCCAGAGTTTCCGAAAGCACGTCGTGCTAAATATGTGGCTGAGCTAGGGCTTTCTGACTACGATGCGGCGCAAATCACAGCAGCAAAAGACACGGCTGATTTCTTCGAATCCGCAGTTAATGCGGGTGCGGATGCGAAATTGGCATCTAACTGGTTGCAAGGTGAAGTCGCACAATACCTTAACGCTGAGGGTAAAAAGCTTTCAGAAATTGGTTTAACACCAGAAAACTTGACTGAAATGCTCAAGCTCATCGCTGACGGCACGATTTCATCAAAAATTGCCAAGAAAGTTTTCGTTGAATTGGCGAAAAATGGCGGTTCTGCTGAAGCCTTCGTTAAGAAAGCTGGCTTGATTCAAATCTCAGACCCTGCTGTTTTGGTACCAATCATTACAGACGTCTTGGCTAAGAATGAAAAAGCTGTCAACGACTATAAAGGTGGCAACAAAAATTCTGCCAAAGCCTTAATTGGTCAACTTATGAAAGCAACTAAAGGACAAGCCAATCCACAAGTTGTTCAAGAGTTGTTGTACGCTGAACTAGATAAATAAATATCATAATCATCTTGTATATTTTTTAAGATGAAAAAAGAGAGACTGACTCAGATCATACAATTTGAGTCGGTTTTTCTTTATAAAAAAGTTTGAATGTGGTATGATGAGGAGATGGCTTTAAGATAGTCTGCTTGTTTCATCAAATAAGTCGCTATCCGCTAGAATAATAAGCTAGGATAAAAACAAGGAGGTTCAAAAAGAAGCATGATGACAGATAAGACAAACGAAAAAATATCGCCTAAGTTAATTGCGGCGATTTTAGCAACAGGTATTCTTAATTTTGCCGGTATTACAGTTGAAACGGCGATGAATATCACCTTTCCGATTTTGATCGAGCAATTTAATATTGGCATTTCAACCGTTCAGTGGATGACGACGCTTTATTTATTAGTCGTCGCAGCAACTGTTCCAATTTCTTCATTTTTGAAACGACGTTTCACACTAAAAAAATTATTTATCGTCGCCAATCTCTGCTTTATAGCGGGGGTGGTGATGGATATCATAGCACCAAGTTTCTCGATTTTATTATTGGGGCGTTTTGCCCAAGGTATTGGGACGGGGATTGCCTTGCCCTTGATGTTTAACATCATCTTGGAGCAAGTCCCACGTCAAAAATTAGGGACCATGATTGGTCTTGGGACCTTAATCACAGCTGTTGCCCCAACAGTCGGCCCTACTTTTGGTGGTGTGATGGCAAGTTCACTCGGTTGGCGTTATATTTTTATCTGTCTCCTTCCGATCTTGATTTTCTCTTTTATCTTAGGGATCATGACCATTGAGCAAAAAAGGCACCGCAGAAGATTAAGTTAGATGTAATCAGCTTCGTCGCGATCGTTGTGACACTGGTTGGTTTTATATACAGTCTTAGTAATATAAGTAGTATGCAGTTTGTTAGCCTGCACGTTTTAGGCGCATTTGTGATGGGGGCGATCGGGCTCAGCCTCTTTATTTATCGATCTAGTCGTCAAACCAGTCCTTTGATCAATCTGGATGTTTTCAAAAACGTTTCCTTTGATGGGCACGCGATCAGTTCCTTTATCTTGCTAGCTTCTTTATTAGGTTTGAATCTTGTGTTGCCTAACTACATCCAGTTAGTCAATGGTGACTCAGCTGTTGCAGCAGGACTAGCAGTCTTGCCGGGCACGATTTTGAATGCGGTCTGCGTTTCCTTTAGTGGTCGTATTTACGATGCCATTGGTGCAGCTAAACCGATTTTATTTGGGACTGCCTTATCAATCATTTCCTTGGTTCTTTTCTGTTTGATGAGTGGCAACTTGACTAATCTCACGATTTCAATTCTATTTGCTGTCTATTGTATCGGCTTTGGTTTGACTTCAGGGAATGTCTTGACAAATGGTCTAGCACAGTTACCCAAGGACTTACAGACAGATGGTAATGCAGCCATTATGACCCTGCAACAATTTGCAGGCGCTTTTGGGACATCCATTACGGCCATTATCATCGCTTTCAGTCAAAAATCAGCCATTTCCAAAGTCATCGGTACCCAACACGGGTCGCGAAATGCCTTAATCCTTTTCTTGATGATGGCTGCTCTGGAGTTTGCGATTTTGTACTTTGTGATTAAAGTTTATCGACAAGATAAAACAAAAGCCTAATATTCAAATAATGGTCAAAGAACGCTCGAAAGAGAGTTCATTTTTAGTTTCATCTGTTAATGAAAGCGCTATTTTGAAAACAGTAAATTCGATATTTTTTTGTTAAAATAAAAGCAAAGTCGTTAGTAAATCATTAGCAGGAGGATAAGACATGACAAGTCAAGCAGAGAAAATCAGAGAGTCGTTCAAGAATCATAAATGGGAACCTAGCCGCCATTTTATGGACTTCCATATCGCAGGCTTCGCCTATTATGATGGCTTGGATGTTATTGACCAGTTAATTTTAGGCCAGCAAGTCAGCTTAATCGTAGAGGCAGATAACCCACATGATCCAGAAGCAGTTGCCATCTATTTTAAAGATATAAAATTGGGTTATGTGCCTAGTGCTAAAAATATTTTACTGAGCAATCTCTTATATTATGGTCACAGCGCTATTTTCGAATCTCGCATTCAATTTGTCAATAAAGAAAGTCATCCTGAACGCCAATTTCGTGTGGTCGTCAAAATCAAGGACAATCGACAGTAAGTTAATTTGTGTAAATTCTAAAGCGGACATCGGAGAGATGTCCGTTTTTGTGTTAAAATAGAGACATGACAACTACAGAAAAAAAACTACTATTAATAGACGGCTCATCCATTGCTTTTCGGGCCTTTTTTGCGCTTTACACGCAGATTGACCGCTTTGTTGCGCCATCTGGTTTGCACACTAATGCGATTTTTGCCTTCCATACCATGTTGCGCAACGTCTTGGATTCAGTCCAACCCACACACGTGCTCGTCGCTTTTGATGCTGGTAAAACGACGTTTCGGACGGAAATGTACGCTGACTATAAAGGTGGGCGTGCGAAAACGCCCGATGAATTCAGAGAGCAGATGCCATTTATCAAAGAAATGCTAGAGGCCCAAGGGATTAAGCACTATGAACTAGCTAACTATGAGGCTGATGATATCATCGGAACTCTGGCGACCCAGGCCGAAAATGGTGGCTTTGATGCGGTAACGGTTGTTTCAGGCGATCGAGATTTGACCCAGCTGACCACAGATAAAACGACGGTGGAAATCACGATTAAGGGTGTGGCTGAACTTGAAACCTACACGCCGGCTTACCTGAAAGAAAAACTAGGCTTAACAACGGCACAATTTATCGACTTGAAGGCCCTCATGGGTGATAAGTCAGATAATATCCCTGGCGTAACCAAAATCGGTGAAAAAACCGGGATCAAATTACTGTTAGAATACGGCTCGCTCCAAGGCATTTATGATCATGTCGATGGCATGAAAACGTCTAAAATGAAAGAAAACTTGATCAATGATCGTGAGCAAGCTTTCTTGTCAAAAGAACTGGCAACGATTGATCTGGATTCACCAATCGAAATCCAACTGGACGATACGATTTTCCAAGGCGCTGACTATGACAGACTCAAGAAATTTTATCAAGAGATGGGTTTTCAGAAATTTTTGGAAGACCTCGAAGGTGTGACTGAAAAGGTAATCGAAGAACTGGCCTTTACAGTTGTTGAAGACGCTGTGACGCTTGACATGTTTCATGATGATCAATTTTTCTATCTGGAAATTCTGGGTGAGGATTACCAACGTGAACCGATTATTGGTTTTGCTTGGGGTGATGACAAGACGATTTATGTCTCAAAAAACGTCGATCTACTCAAAGACTTCCATTTCCCTAAAAACACCTTTGATTTCAAGAAAAACAAGGTCTTACTAGGCCGCCATGGCATCGACTATCCGCTGGTTGCATTTGATACCATGCTTGCCAAATACCTCTATTCGACGATTGAAAATAATAAAATTTCAACGATTGCAGATTTATTTGGTCTGAATTTATCAGACGATGATGTGGTCTATGGTAAAGGCGCTAAGCGTGCGGTGCCATTTGATGATGTCCTTTATGATCATCTCGCTCGAAAAGTAGATATCCTTGTCAAAACAAAAGCAGCCTTGCTTGATAAGCTACGAGAAAATGATCAGGAAAAACTCCTATCGGATATGGAGTTACCGCTCGCCAATGTCCTTGCCAAGATGGAAATGGCAGGCATTAAAGTGTCAGGCGGTGTCCTAAGTGAAATCGGCTTGGAAAATGAAAAAGTCATTGCTGATTTGACGGCAGAAATTTACGAGCTTGCAGGTGAGACCTTCAATATCAACTCACCGAAACAACTAGGTGTCATTCTATTTGAAAAAATGCAGCTACCGGTCATTAAGAAAACCAAAACAGGTTATTCAACGGCTGTTGACGTCCTGGAACAGTTAGCACCCCAAGCACCAATCGTTGATAAGATTTTGAAGTTCCGTCAAATTTCTAAAATCCAGTCAACCTATGTTACAGGTCTACTCGGTGAGATTATGGCTGATGGCAAGATTCATACGCGCTATATTCAGGATTTGACCCAAACGGGTCGTCTGTCAAGTGTGCAGCCCAATCTCCAAAATATTCCAGTTCGATTGGCTGAAGGTCGTAAGATTCGCAAGGCTTTCTTACCTGAAAAATCAGAGTCAGTTTTACTATCAAGTGACTATTCACAGATTGAATTACGGGTTCTTGCCCACATTTCAGAGGATGAACATTTGATTGCGGCCTTTAACGATGGTGCTGACATCCATACGGCAACGGCGATGCGCGTGTTTGGTATTGAGAAACCAGAAGATGTGACGCCAAATGACCGTCGTAATGCCAAAGCCGTTAACTTCGGTGTTGTCTACGGTATTTCTGATTTCGGTCTGTCTAATAATCTGGGGATTACTAGAAAAGCTGCCAAAACGTATATTGACACGTATTTTGAGCGTTATCCTGATATTAAAAAATATATGGAAGACATCGTTAGAAGTGCTAAGGATAAAGGATATGTCGAAACCCTCTATCACAGAAGACGTAATCTACCAGAAATCAATGCAAGAAACTTCTCTGTCCGTTCATTCGCAGAGCGTACAGCTATTAACAGCCCCATTCAAGGATCAGCAGCTGATATCTTGAAAGTGGCCATGATCAACCTTGATCGCGCCTTAGCAGCAGGTGGCTACCAAGCCAAAATGTTGCTACAAGTACACGATGAAATCGTATTGGATGTCCCACATGATGAACTAGATGCGATTAAAGCCTTGGTTAAAACAACCATGGAAGAAGCAATCGACCTAAAAGTCCCACTCTTAGTTGATGAAAATAGTGGCAAGACTTGGTATGAAGCGAAATAAATCAGATGACTATGATCTGATTAAAACGAAAGAAAAGTGAGCTTTTGAAAGCTTGCTTTTTTTTATGAGTTAAAACTTTACAAGCAGGTACTTAATTGGTACAATGAACCTGTCTGCGCCTTAAAAAATGGCAGCGCTTACTTTTAGCAAGATAGAAAATATGTTATTATTTCATTGTTTCAGCAGGAATTAGTAGGAGAATTTATGGATAGTATTAAATGGGTCTGGCAATATGCCAAGATCTACAAGTGGCGTATCTTTTTTGCGCTGATCTTGGTCATCATCACCTCTGCATTAGCAATTGTTTTCCCGCTTTTTGGCGGCAAATTAGTAGATCTCGTCATTGATCAAGGGAAAACCAATCTACTGGTGCCCATTTTGGCAACCATGTATGGTGTTGTCATTGCTCGGATTATCATGCGCTATACCTATCAAATTTTGTTTGAGCAGATCGGTCAGAATACACTTTATAAAATTCGTGAGGATTTGTACGTCAAACTACAAGAGATGGATTTTAGTTTCTTTAATCAAACGCGCGTTGGTGATATCATGGCTCGGATGACTGGGGATACAGATGCGATTCGGCATTTTGTTTCTTGGGTTGTCTATACCATGTTAGAAAATGCCCTGCTCTTCATCTCGGCAGTGATTATGATGGCGACGATTGATTGGCGCTTAATGTTGGCTTTACTTGTGGTGACACCGCTGATCGGCTACTTAACAACTAGAATGTCACGCCAAGCGCGTCCCTTGTTTTATGAAATTCGGGAAAGTTTTTCACGTCTGAATTCAATGGTCGAGGAAAACATCAGCGGAAATCGCGTCGTCAAAGCTTTCACCCGTGAAGGTTTTGAAATCGAAAAGTTTAATCAGCATAACGATGACTTTAGACAACGCAATATTGACTCTGCCAATGTTTCTAGAAAATTCTTACCCATCTTAGATGCCCTAGCGGGATGCTTAGCGGTGATTACGCTTGCTTTAGGTGGATATTTCGTCATCAGTGGTCAGATGACACTAGGCGATCTGGTGACGTTCAGTGGTGTCTTATGGATGCTGGATATGCCCATGCGGATGAGTGGCTGGTTGATTAATGACGTCCAACGTTTTATCGCCTCATCTTTCAAAATTCGGGATATGCTTAAGGCAGAAACACAAATTCCGGTTCAGTCGGAGAAATCTGCCAAGGATCTAAAAGGTTATGTGGCATTTGAAGATGTCTCTTTCCACTTTCCAGATGCGCCAGAGGTGGCAGCTTTATCACATATTTCATTAAAAGCTGCACCAGGTCAGACCATTGGGATTCTTGGAGAGACGGGATCTGGTAAGTCAACCTTGGTCAATTTGATTGCCCGCTTTTACGATCCAACTTCTGGCGTTGTTAAGATTGATGGGGTTGATGCTCGCAAATGGCATGTGCGGGAGTTACGCGACCATATCGCGCTCGTCATGCAGGATATCTTCTTGTTTTCTGATACCATTGAAGAAAATATTGCCTTTGGTGTGCCGGGTGCTGATCGAGATGAAGTTCGGAAAATGGCGCGAATTGCGGATGCCAATCGCTTTATTGAGCAGATGCCGGATGGCTACGATACCATTGTCGGTGAGCGTGGTGTTGGTTTGTCAGGTGGTCAGAAACAGCGGATTTCTTTGGCGCGTGCCTTGATGAAAGATCCATCGATTTTGATTTTGGACGATACAACATCAGCTGTTGATATGGAGACCGAGACCAAGATTCAGGAAGAGTTGGATAAAATTACGACGAATAAGACGACCTTTATTATCGCCCATCGGGTTTCTTCGGTTAAGGATGCTGACGAGATTATTATCATGGCGCACGGTAAGATTGTCGAGCGAGGTAATCACGAGAGTTTACTGGCGCAAAAAGGCTATTACTACGAGGTTTATAATAAGCAGCTAGGAAATTTTGATTTAGAAATGGGGGTGATGGACAATGGCTAGAAATAAATTCGATGTCGATGAAGAACTAGAAGAAGGCTTTAACGCCGCGCATTTTAAGCGACTTTTTCGATATGTCACGCCTTATAAAAAGTCTATTTTTAGGACCCTAGGCGTCATCTTTATCGCGAATATTGCGTCCATGCTAGGTCCTTTTTTCACAAAACTAGTGATTGATGATGTCATTCCTAAGAAAAATCTGGGGATGCTTTGGCTGATCACAGCGGCCTTCATTGTATCTATCATTGTTATGGGCTGGTGTATGCGTTATCGGATTAAATCGATTACCATCATTGGTCAGGATGTACTGAAGGATATGCGCTTTGATATCTTTCAGCATTTGCAAAAGCTTCCTTTTTCTTACTTTGATAGTCGGCCTCATGGGAAGATTCTCATTCGTGTGGTCAATTACATTAATTCACTGAGTGATCTCCTGTCCAATGGTTTGATTAATCTGATTTCAGATATGCTCAGTGTTATCGTGACCTTGATTTTCATGTTTGCTATTGATTTTAAACTGACCTTATATAGCTTGATTTTATTGCCGATCTTGTTCGTCTTTGTCATGGTTATTAAAAATGCCCAACGCAAGGCCTATCAAAGGTTGAGCAATAAACAGTCTAATATGAATGCCTATATTCATGAAAGCATTTCAGGGATCAAGGTTACGCAGTCATTTTCACGTGAAGACGAAAACTTTAAAATATTTTCCAAGGTGAGTCGTGCCTATCAGACTTCTTGGATGAAGGCGATTTATATCCAGTTTCTCATGTGGCCTGGGGTACAAAATATTTCTGTCATGACGACCTGTTTGATTTACTTTATGGGGATTAAAGGGATTGGTGTGGACGTTTCGACGGGAACCCTGATTGCCTTCATTGGGTATATTAATAACTTTTGGAATCCTGTCATTAATATCGGGAATTTCTATAACTCACTCATTACCGCAACAGCTTATTTAGAGCGGATTTTCGAGACCTTGGATGTCGAGCCAGACATTCAAGATGCCCCAGATGCGTTTGAGCTACCAACGATTAAGGGAGATGTCGTCTTTGATCAGGTGACCTTTGGCTATGAAACTGGAAAAGAAATTCTCAAAGCCATTTCCTTCCATGTGCAGCCAGGTGAGTCTATCGCGCTAGTTGGGCCTACCGGTGCAGGGAAAACAACCGTGATTAACCTCCTCAGCCGATTTTATGATATCAATTCAGGTGAGATTTTGATAGACGACATCGATATTCGGCGCGTGACCTTGCAATCCCTACGTAAGCAAATGGGCGTCATGCTACAGGATACCTTTATCTTCTCGGGCACCATACTGGAGAATATTCGCTACGGTAAATTAGACGCAACGGAAGAAGAGATTATCTCAGCCTCTAAGATTGTACGGGCACACGATTTCATCGTAGATTTAAAGGACGGTTACAACACCGAAGTCAAAGAGCGAGGCAGCACTTTATCGGCTGGCCAACGTCAATTGATTTCATTTGCGCGGGCGCTTTTAGCGGATCCTAAAATCTTGATCTTGGATGAAGCGACTTCCAGCATTGATACCAAAACAGAGACTTTGCTACAAGATGGATTAGACAAACTCTTGGTTGGACGAACGTCCTTTATTATCGCCCACAGACTATCAACCATCAAAAATTCTGATCGTATTTTCTATATTGACCAAGGTAGCCTGCTGGAGTCTGGTAGTCATGATGATTTGATGGCAGCAAAAGGCGCTTATTACCACTTGTATCAGTCGCAGTTTGACTTGTTACAGCGGGGTTGAAGTGGCGATTGTTTAAAATATTATGTAAGGCTTGAGTCTATCCTCAGCCTTTTTATATGCCATCTCGTTGGATATGTAAGCGTTTGCTTTTTAGTGATATATCTGTCATAATAAAACTGGATAACGTTTGGTTCTATGAGAAGTGAGGTAACAGGACTATAAAAATATATTAAGGAGTGTCGTCTTGCATGATTCAATTAAGTCATTATTAAAGCGAGAACGTAGGTTACAGTTGACACTCGTTATTGTACCTATTGTTTTTATTATTGGCAATTTATTTTTTTTTCAAAGTTATATTAGAAGCGTTGATAACATTGTTAAAGCTAATGATGTTTCTGAGCGTATTGGGACACGGACGATTGATAAACTCTGGCTTTTAGTCCATCAACAAATTACGATTTCAGACTTTAAAGCGGATAATAATATTATCAAAGTTCGGGAGCAACTTGAGAAATTGAAGCAAAAAAGTAAGACTTCACATGAGGTGATGACACTTAATATTGCTTTACGTTTGACGACTATGCTAGAGAAGCAGAGTAATGAAATTATAGAGAATCTCAAAGCAGAAGCACCAGTAGCAACTAATTTTGAACTTATGAATAGTATCAAAAACACAGTAGAGATAACAGATGATACGATTGAAAATTTTATCGGAATTGAAATTGGTCTCTCTAAAAGTAGAAGTGATAATAGTAAACGATTAGTAGTTGTCTTTCTTATCTTTGAGTCAGGTTTATTGCTTTTTAACAGCTATGCTATCAAAAAAAAATAATAGGTTAATGGTTAATGAAATTGAAAATCCAATCAATGATTTGAAAAAGATGTCAGATGCTTTAGCTCAAAATCATTTAGAGTATCGGATTCAAAATTATCCTCAAAATGAATTGGGGAAGCTAAGTGAGAGCATGAACACCATGGCAGAACAACTAAATGTGTTAATGGCTGAGAATGCGTTGAAACAATATAATCTGGCTCAAAGTGAATTAAGAACATTGCAATCACAAATTACACCACACTTCATCTACAATAGCTTAGATGCGATTATTTCACTAGCATCATTAGGTGAACTTGATTTAGTTCAAAAGATGACCTATGCCTTGTCTGATTTCTTTCGTATATCTTTGAGTAAGGGACGTGACTTTATTTTGGTTGAAAAAGAGATCCAACATATAACAGATTATTTAACGATTTTAAAAATACGTTATGGTGAAACACTAGATTATAAAATTGAAATTGATAGTACTTTGTACCATTATCAAATGTTGAAAATTATTTTACAGCCGATTGTTGAAAATGCGATTTATCATGGGACAAAATTGGTACGTCGGACAGGTATGATTGAAATAAGTGGTGAGCTAATCACTAATAACATGCATTTTTATGTAAAAGATAACGGTAAAGGAATTGAGAAAGAACACTTGGCTAAGCTGAACCATGATTTAGCTAATGGGCTGTCAAGTGAATTTAACGAAGGTTATGGCTTATTTAATGTGAATAAACGATTGTTACTTTACTATGATAACAAGGCAAAAATAACATTAGACAGTACTTATGAGGTGGGAACAATTGTGCATATTGTGATTCCGACTAACTGTATCGAAGATGAAAGACATTGAGAGTACTTGGATTCGCAAGTAACTTCGCTTGGTTGGAGCGGTAGCGTAGATCAAGTTTAAAGAATTCACGAAATGAAATCGCAGAAAGGAGATAGACTTGACAAAGTATAAGCTATATATTGTTGAAGATGAACATTTAATTCGAGAATCTTTAAAGAAGCAGATTAGAGAGCTTGAGAAAAAGTACTTGATTGAGCTAGTTGGAGAAGCAGGGGATGGGGAAATTGCTTTGCCTGAAATTCTAGCCTTGCAACCTGATATTCTATTGATAGATATTCAAATGCCATTTATGACGGGGATTGAATTATCAGCAGAGGTTAGAAAAAGTTTACCACAGATTAGTATTATTTTTATCAGTGGTTTTGATGATTTTTCTTATGCCAAAGCTGCCATCCATTTACAGGTGGTTGAATATTTATTAAAACCCATCAGAAATCACGAGCTTGAACAGACTTTGCAAAAAGTGATGAACGGTTTGGCAGAGAAAAAAGACAAGAAGCACGAGCGACATGAGCAATCTCAAGTTTTAGAGATTGAGGTTAAGAAAAATTTATATCTTAACCAGGTATTTAAAGGTGAAATCAATACAAGTCAGGCAATTTCAGATGGGGCTGATTTTGGCTGTGATATGAGGGGAAAGAAATATCAAGTCATTTTGGCTAGTAATTTTGTTAATCAAACCTTCAATGATTATGCTGCTTTTAAAGATAAATTGCATGGGCTTTTCAGTGAAAATCCAGCTTTAATTTTTTCATCTATTTCGTCTAGATATATTAAAATATTATTGTTCAATCTAACTGAAACTGAGTTGATTGAAATGGGGAATACTGTCACCACGACTTTAATATCTGCATTAGAGGCAACAAATCCGATTACTGTTGGTATTGGGAAAGTTGTGAATCGAATCAGTGAAATCCCAGCAAGTTATGAGAGCGCTCAAAATTGTTTATTATCTAATCGTCAGATTGCCAACTCAAGTTTGGGGAAATATGATGAGGTGATTCAGCCTGTTTTAGAATATATCGATCAAAATTATGCAAATTTTGATATGTCCTTGCAAGATGTGGTGAAACTTACAAATACGTCAAGCTCACGTTTTTCTACGATATTTCGTTTAGCAATGGGAAAAACCTTTATTGATTATTTAACCATGATTCGAATTGAACAGTCCAAAAAACTATTACGCGATACTAACGCATCCATTTCAGAGATTGCAACAAGGGTTGGCTATTATGATAGTAATTATTTCAGTGCTGTATTTAAACGAAAAGAAATGATTTCGCCTAGAATTTATCGCAGCTCATTTAGAAAATAGGCTTTCTATTACGAGGAGGCCTATTTTTTCCTTAAAAAATAGGATTAAATGCTCCTAAAATAATCAGTTTTAAGAAAATATCTAAGATTTTTGAAAAAAATCAAAGAAATGTAGGAAAAGATAGGATAAAATTCTAGAAAGGTGGTAAAAATATTAAGGTAAGCGCTTCCAAAAATATTTATAATAGGTTTATAAGCTTAAAGAACTAATGATTGAAACTCTAAAAAGGAGAGTATGATGAACAAACATTTTAAGAGAGCACTAATCGGAGCAACAACTTTACTGGCAGCTGCAATGCTAGTAGGTTGTTCAAGCAAGAGTAGTGGTGGTGAAGAAGGATATGTTGGGATTTCAATGCCAACAAAGTCAGCTGAACGTTGGATTGCTGACGGAACTAATATGGTTAAACAGCTAGAAAAAGAAGGCTTTAAAACAGATCTACAATATGGTGAAGATAAGGTTGAAAATCAGGTTGCGCAAATCGAAAACATGATTACAAAAGGTGTGGATACCTTAGTTATTGCAGCGATTGATGGAACATCTTTAACAGATGTCTTGGAGAAAGCACATGAAGCGAAAATTAATGTCATTGCTTATGATCGTTTGATTATGAATAGTGAATATGTTAATTATTATGCGACGTTTGATAATTTTGGTGTCGGTGTTCTTCAAGCGTCATATATTGAGCAAAAACTAGGATTAGCTGAGGGAAAAGGGCCATTCAATATTGAAATTTTTGGCGGATCACCTGATGATAACAATGCATTAATCAACTATAACGGTGTTATGTCAGTTTTTGGTAAATATCTTGACAATAAACAGTTGGTTGTGCCTTCTGGTCAAACTAAATTTAATCAAATTGCGACGCTACGTTGGGATGGGACAACAGCCCAAGCCCGTATGGATAATTTATTGAGTGCTAATTATACCGATAAGACGTTAAATGCTGTTCTCTCACCTTATGATCCAATTAGTTTGGGTATTATTTCATCTCTCAAAGGGATACATGGTTGAAAGGTGTTGACGATGGACGTATCACAGCTATCGTAGACCAAGATGCTTACCAAATTGGCTATCAAGTTATTGAGGATTTGGTTAAAGCAAGCAAAGGCGAAAAGCTTGATAAAACAATTCCGATTGATGTTAAATATGTAAAAGCTGCAGATCTTAAAGCTTATGGCGTCGAAAAGAGCAAGATTAAAACAACTGAAACGGATAAATAATCCTTTCTAAACTCCTACCAAATTATTTTACAAGAAGTGAGGGCTATCTCCGGGTAGCTCTCACTTTTTGACCAATGGATTGAAAATCCGACAAATTCAGAAAATGAAATAGTAAGCGAGAGATGAAGCGTGCATTTTAAAAACGATATACTTTTGTTTGAAAAAGTGTATAATAAACCTATCTGATTTAAGTCTTTTGAGACTTAATTAATCATTAAGAAACATAAAAGGAGTACCAAACCATGAACAATTTCAGAATGTACGTCCCAACGGATATCCGTTTCGGTAAAGACCGTTTAAATGAATTACCAGAAGTTCTAGCCTCCTATGGGAAACGAGTCTTACTAGCCTATGGTGGTGGCTCAATCAAACGTTTTGGACTCTATGATAAGGTTGTCAACCTACTTGAAAGCAATGGCTTTCAAATCGTTGAATTGACAGGCATTGAACCTAATCCAAAGATTGCCTCAGTTCGTGAAGGGGTAAAACTCATCCGTGAGCATGCCTTAGATGTCATTTTAGCAGTCGGTGGCGGTTCTGTTGTGGATGCCGCTAAAGTCATTGCGGGTGGTGTCTACTATGATGGTGACGCTTGGGATCTTGTCGAAGACAGTAGCAAGATAGGCAAAGCTACCCCAATCGTTGATATCTTGACCCTTGCAGCGACAGGCACAGAAATGAACCGCAATGCTGTCATTTCAAACCCAGAACGCAATGAAAAGCTAGGCACAAGTGGCTGGGAGTTGTTACCAAAAGTCTCTTTCTTAGATCCAACCAATACCTTTACGGTGCCTGCCAGTCAGACAGCCGCAGGTGCTGCTGATATTCTAAGTCACCTCTTTGAGCAGTATTTTAACCGAACAGCCGGCGTGACCGTTCAAGACAACATCGCCGAAGGCTTGATGAAAGCTGTCATCCAACATGCACCAACTGCGATTCAAACGCCAGATGACTACATCGCCAGAGCTAACATCCTCTGGGCCTCAACCCTCGCTTTAAACGGTATCCCAGGAAACGGACGTGCAGGTGGCTGGACCTGCCATCCCATCGAGCACGAATTATCCGCCTACTATGATATTACCCACGGCATTGGTTTGGCCATCCTAACGCCACGTTGGATGTCCTATTGTCTAGAACACGATGCAACGACAGTTGCGAAATTCGCCCAATATGGCCGCAACGTCTGGCATCTCGAAGGCGAAGATGACACCGTCGCCCACCAAGCTGTCAAAGCGACTCATGACTTCCTCAAATCCCTATGCATCCCCATGACCTTGCCAGAAGTCGGCATCACGACCGATGAGCTGGTCCCAGAGATGAGCGCCCAAGCTGTGCGCCACGGTCATCTAACTCAAAATGCCTATGTCTCACTTGATAATGAAGATGTGGCTGAAATCATCCGTGCTTCATTTGTAGAGATGACTGATTTCTAAACTCAGAAAAAACGTTTGAAATGCTTGAATTAACAAGGGTTTTCAAACGTTTTTTGAGTTGTTGCATTATGTTTGACAAGCGAAAATGTTAGCAGTATAATTGTTATCGCACTAATAGTTATGCAGCTAACAATATAAGGAAGAGGTCAAATGAAAAAAAAGAATATCGGGGCAGAACTACGAGAGCTGAACATCTCGCTGTTGCGTCACCTGGCCAAAAATAAAGCTAAGCCCAACAAGGAAAAGCCTGACTGTCCAGATGAAACCCGCGGTCTACAGGTCTGGGTCATCGATTATTTGATTAAGCATCAAGATGAAGACGTCTTTCAAAGAGATCTAGAAAAAGAATTTGTGATGCGCAGACCTACGGCCACTAACTTTATCAAAAAAATGGAGCAGGCAGAGCTCATCAGACGCGAACCTGTTGCCTATGATGCCAGACTAAAGAAGATCATCCTAACGGACAAAGCTTTCAAACTACAAGCTGGGATGATGGCGAAAAAGCAAGAATTTGAAACGCTTCTGCGTGATGGTTTATCAGATGAAGAGATTGGCCAATTCATCACAACGATTCAAAAAATTAAACACAATTTACGTGAGCAGTGATGACTTAATATGAGATTAATCGTTTGTTCACACTCAAAATCGTCATTTCAATAACATAAAGGAAGTAAACATGTTTAAAATCTTAAAAAAAATCACTGGAAAAGAGCTCAGATACGTCGGTATCAGCCTGATTTTCATTGTCATCCAGGTGTATTTAGACCTTAAATTACCGGATTACATGAGCAAAGTGACCAAATTAATCCAAGAAAAAGGCACAACCGTGTCGCAAATCTTTGATGAAGGTCGCTGGATGGTCCTCTGTGCCTTTGGCTCACTCGTCGCCGCAGTCATTGTCGGCTTCTTTGCTGCCAAGGTAGCCGCTGGCTTATCACGGACGCTGCGTCATGATGTCTACCATCAAGTCTCAGAGTATTCAATGGCTGAAATCAACCAGTTTTCAACTGCCAGCCTGATTACCCGTTCAACCAACGACATTACCCAAGTCCAAATGATCGTGGCTATGGGGCTACAACTCAGTATCAAAGCTCCGATCACTGCCGTTTGGGCCATCATGAAAATTGCCAACAAATCATGGGAATGGACGACCGCTTTAGGTGCTGCTGTTCTCTTCCTTCTCGTCATGATCAGTATTATCGTGACGCTTGCCATGCCTCGTTTCAAGATTATCCAAAAATTAACGGATAAACTAAATTCCGTGACCCGTGAAAACCTGACTGGGATTCGTGTGGTCCGTGCTTATAACGCTCAAAAATATCAAACCGATAAATTTGAAAAAGCCAACGACGATATTACGTCAACCAACCTCTTCATTCAACGCGCTATGGCCTTCATGATGCCCATGATGTCTCTTGTGTCATCTGGCCTGTCAGTTGCCGTTTACTTGATTGGTGCGACCATTATTAAAGCTGCAAGCGTTGGGACACCTGCTAATTCACCTCGGATCAATCTCTTTTCAGACATGGTCGTGTTCACGTCTTATGGAATGCAAGTTGTGATGGCCTTTATGATGTTGACCATGATTTTCATCATGTTCCCGCGTGCCAATGTCTCTGCTGGTCGGATTAATGAAGTCATCGATACCGCCTCAAGCATTAAAAACGGGACAAAAGATGGTTCAGCAGCTAAAGAAGTTGGGACTGTCGAGTTTAAGAACGTCTATTTCCAATACGCTGATGCCTCTGAACACGTTCTTGAAGGTGTTTCTTTCAAGGCCAATAAAGGCGAAACGGTTGCCTTCATCGGCTCAACCGGTTCTGGTAAATCAACATTAATCAACCTCATCCCGCGTTACTATGATGTGACAGCCGGTCAAGTCTTGGTTGATGGCGTCAATGTTAAGGAATATACAGAAGAAGCCTTGCACGATAAAATGGGCTTCATCCCGCAAAAACCAGTGATGTTTAACGGAACGATTCGGTCAAACTTGGCCTTTGGGACTAATGCTCATGGTGACATGAGTGATGAAGACTTAATGGCAGCTGCACGGATCGCCCAAGCTGAAGAATTTATACTGAAAAACCCTGAAGGCTTAAACGCTGAAGTATCTCAGGGTGGTCTTAACCTGTCCGGTGGTCAAAAGCAACGGCTAGCGATTGCTCGTGCCATTGCCCGCAAGCCTGAAATTCTCGTCTTTGATGACAGTTTTTCAGCTTTGGACTATAAGACTGACCGTGTCTTACGCGATACCTTGAAACGTGAAACAGCAGAAACGACGAAACTGATTGTTGCCCAACGGATTGGCACGATTATCGATGCCGATCAAATTATTGTTTTGGATAAAGGGAAAGTCGTGGGTCGTGGGACACATGATGAGTTGATGGCTATCAATGAAGTCTATCAAGAAATCGCCTATTCACAACTGTCTAAGGAGGAATTAGCCTAATGCCGACAACAAAAAATACACCTAAAAAATCTAATGGCGGTGGCTTTGGACCAGGTCGTGGCTTAGGTCGCGGAGGTGAAAAACCCAAAGACGTCAAAAAAGCCTTGGGCGACTTAGCGAAATATGTCAAACCTTGGTATCCGGCGATTCTTGTCGCAGCCATCGCTGCCTGTGGTGGTGCTTATCTGACCATTATCGGTCCTGATCGCCTATCTGAAATTACTAATAAAATCATGGCTGGTTTGAGAGCCAGCTTCATCCCCAAAGGCATGCCAGGTCATGGCGACATTGATATGAAAGCCATTACGGCGATTGGTGTGACTTTGATTGCCTTCTACTTGGGTTCAGCGCTTTTGAGTTACACCCAAGGTTTCATCATGGCGACTGTAACCCAACGGACATCTAAGAAACTACGTCAAGATATTTCGACGAAAATTAACAAATTACCTTTGCGCTACTTTGATAGTCATCCTTATGGCGATACTTTGTCGCGCGTGACAAATGACGTGGATGCGATCAGCCAAGCCCTTAACCAATCCGTTGGGAGTTTGGTTTCAGCCTTGACGCTCTTCTTTGGCACGATCATCATGATGTTTAAAACCAACGTTGAAATGAGTCTGACTGCTATTGCCACAACGGCGATCGGCTTTGGCTTAATGATGCTCATCATGACTAAGTCACAAAGATTCTTTAACGCCCAACAAAACGGCCTCGGCGAGGTTAATGGTTTTGTGGAAGAAGTTTACACGGGTCATAATATCGTGAGAGTGTCCAATGCGGACAAGTCTAAACAAGATGAGTTCGATGAAATCAATGAACGCCTTTATAACTCAGTTTGGAAATCTCAATTTCTGTCAGGCTTGATGATGCCACTCATGCAATTCATCGGTAACTTTGGTTACGGTGCTGTCTGTTTGGTTGGGGCGATTTTAACCATCGATGGTAAAATCGAGTTTGGCGTGATCGTAGCCTTCATGATTTATATTCGTTTGTTCACCCAACCCTTGACACAAATCGCCCAAGCGGTGACCTCAATGCAATCAGCAGGCGCAGCTTCTGAGCGGATTTTCACATTCCTTGCGGAACCTGAATTAGAAGACGAAACGGGTAAGGCAACGACATTGGTCAACCCTAAAGGGGCTGTTGAATTTAAAAACGTTCATTTCGGCTATAACGCTGATCGTGTCATCATCAATGACTTCTCAGCCAAAGCTGAACCTGGTCAGAAGATTGCCATCGTTGGGCCTACGGGCGCTGGTAAATCAACCATGGTCAACTTGCTCATGCGTTTCTACGATATTGATTCTGGTCAAATCATCATTGATGGGACACCGATTAAAGAGGTGACGCGTGAAGCGGTCCACGATCAGTTTTCAATGGTCTTACAAGACACGTGGTTGTTTGAAGGGACAGTGAAAGAAAACTTGATCTATAATCAATGTGATATCACGGATGAACAGGTTGTTGCTGCTGCTAAGGCAGTTGGTGTCGATCATTTTATCAATACCTTACCAAATGGCTATGACTCAGTCTTGAAAGACGCTGATGAATTATCAGTTGGTGAACGTCAGCTCTTAACCATTGCCCGTGCGCTCTTGAAAAATGCACCAATGTTGATTCTTGATGAAGCGACATCATCAGTAGATACGCGGACTGAAGAATTGATCCAAAAAGCCATGGATAAACTCATGGAAGGTCGGACAAGTTTTGTCATTGCCCACAGACTGTCTACCATCAAAAATGCTGACTTGATTCTCGTCATGAAAGACGGCGATATCATCGAAAGTGGCAACCACGAAGCCTTGCTTGCACAAGGTGGCTTCTATGCTGATTTGTATAATTCACAGTTTGAAAGCGTGGCTTAAGATAAAAATCGAAAACATTAGTTTGGACACTTGTCTGAGCTAATGTTTTTGCAATCACACGAATATTAAATGATTTTGTTATAATAAATAGATGAATGAATAAAGAAAGTGATGGTATCAGTGATGGAAAACCTAGTGAATTTTAGAGATTTGGGTGGCTATCAAAACCGAGAGGGGAAAAAAGTGGTATCTGGCAAGGTTTTAAGATCAGCCCAACCTGTTGGATTGGCTGAAGCAGACAAAAATATATTAGTAAACAATTACCAACTCAAGAAAATCATAGATTTCAGATCTCAAAAAGAAGTTATTGAAAAACCAGTTGATACCTTATCGGGTGTGGCTTATCTGAATATTGATCTGATGAAAGATATCAAATCAGGCACAGCCAGCCTAGAAGATTTACTGAAATATCCGACGACTGCAGAAGTTGACCAGGCAATGCAGCATGTTTATGGTGAACTGGTCATGGACAAAACCAGTCAAAAAGGCTATGCCAATTTTCTGGACCAGATTATCACACAATCAGAAGGCGCTGTGCTTTTTCATTGCTTTGCAGGAAAAGATCGGACAGGTGTTGGGGCTGCGCTTGTCCTGAGCCTTTTAGGCGTTCGCAAAGCTGATATTCTGCATGATTATCTGCTGACAAACACCCAAAGGCAAGCGGAAAATCAAAAGATGAAAACTGCCGCCGCAGCACAAGGCATGAGTGATGAGCAACTTTTAGCTTTAGATAGGTTACTGTCGGTTGATGAGATTTACCTCAATCATGCTTTTGCTAACATAAGCGAGTACTATGGGACAATGCAAGCCTATGCGACTGAGGCGCTGGATTTTGAGATAGACAAGCAAGACTATTTGCGTGAGTTGCTGTTATGGGGATGAGAAAGTGACAGATGTATAAGGGATGACTTCTGACGATTATAAAAAATAATTTTATTTTTGAAAAGAACTAATAAGGTGCTGCCTTTTCCTACGAATTGCTTAATGTGCTATTCTATGCTGTTGAAGATCTTGTAGATAATGATTTTATAAATGAACATGTAAAAGGAGCAATGGACATTGATGAAAGGCAGTTACGAGAAATTGCCAATACAACATTAGCAAAATTATAATGATTATCGTAAAGTTTTTTAAAATACATTTGAGGTGAAAGTAATGGACAATTTATCTTTTGAAAAAATTTGGGAAGATGTATTTATGTTTGAACTTGAAATTTCTGTCGAAAATAAGTATGGTTCATTTAAAAAGACTTGTTATCTTCAAAAAGATTCGCTAGTAGAATTCTCTAAAATGATTTCAGATTTTCTCCATTTACCTAGTAAAAGTAAGGAGATAAAGTGGGGAGATATTTTAGATAACGAGCTTAGTGAGTGTGTATTTACGATTTTTCCAATAGACAGTAGTGGTCATATTGTGATGAAAGTCTTTTTAGTACAGATTGATGACGATAACAAAAATGAAAGTGCCTTATATATACAAACTGAGTTAGGCTTGCTAGAGAATTTTGGAAAAAATGTATTAGGATATTTAGAAAATGTTGGTAGGAAGGTCAGCTTGAATTAAGTGTAGAGAACTCTATCAAAACTGAATAGATTGATTTATATCTTACCTTGGAGGAGAACTTTAAATGTTTAATCTCTATAATGATAAAGAATTCAGTGCAGTAAGTGAATTTGTTTTGTGGATTGAAGATAGTTATATTGAGTTAATGGATAATTTTGAAATTTCAACTTTTATATTGGACTTAGTGGGTATTGTGACAGTTCAAGGAAAAGGTTTTGACGAATTAATAGATGCAGCAATTTACCCAGAATGGAAAGATATTCAGTTAAAGTTTTCGAATGATGATTTATATCATCAATTAATACAGTTTGTTAATTTTTACCATTCGGAATATGAATTTGACATGTCGTTACTATTGAAATTGCTTAATAATTCTCAAAATAGGAAGATGTTTGAAAAGATATTAGAAAGTAAAATTTAAGATGTAGTGTTAAATAGGTGAAACGATGAAACTATTATATTCAGACGTAGAATTCACTGCAATAAGTGACTTTACAATATGGGTTGGCAACCAAAATTTGCAGTTTTGGGAAGATGATGAGCTGTTTGGCATCAGAATATTTTTAATTAATTTAGGGTGTAGAGGTATTTTAGATGATGTAGAAAAAACGGATTATCTTCTGGATGCCGCAGTCTATCCTGAGTGGAAACAGATACAGAAAAAATCCCCAAATGATAATTTATATGACCAACTAATACAGTTTGTCAAATTTTATCAGTCAGATTTCGGCTTTGATATGAGCCCTTTGATGACTATTTTGGAACAGGAAGAAATCAAAGAAGAATTTGACAAAAGGCTAAAAAACTCATAGAGATTGCAAAAAAAAGTAAAAACCCACTTTACAATCCACAACTTTTGCGCTACAATAAATCTGTAATAAAAATAACAAAAATATAATCATTGTTAGATGAGGCTCCTATACTGGAAATATGCTACTGCCGCGAAATGTCGAGAGACGCCAAGCTGGTCAAACAAAATAAATCGTGAAGGTTTATTTCAATGTAGCTAGAAAATTTTCTTACGCCGTATAGTGCTAAAGTTCAACGATAGGCTAATGTGCGCAGATAAATGATCGAGGAATCTTGTGCACCAACTTATTGTTGGTGCGCGGATTCCTTTTTGTTTGACTTGATTATTTCGACAGTTTAAGCTTGGCCAGCTAGACAAATCGAAACAGTCAGATCAAACAAGGCCACCTGCCATAAAAGCCGTTTATGAAACTTAATTGAATACAATGGTTCAACGAAAGAAGAAGGTATTCATGAGCGTTAAGCACCGTAAAAACTTAGTGAAATAGGCAAAGACGCTTTGGCGTCTGCATATTTTATCTAGTTTTCTAGGTGTTGCTCAAGATAAACCGGATTAAGAGGTCTGAAAATGGAAAAAAAGACAAAAGCGTTTGAATTACAAAAACTCGCCCTTCAAGCAACACAACAGTTGTTTGGCGACTACCAAACAACACGAGATGGTTTGGGCACAGCAGATGCCGAGGCGCGTCTGGATACTTATGGCATGAATATCGTGGCATCACAAAAACCGTTGCCCGCTTGGAAAATCTGGCTCAATGCGCTCAAAGATCCCTTTGTTATCGTCTTGATCTTGCTCGCCATCGTGTCGTTCGTTACGAATGACATCGAGGCGGTTATCGTCATGAGTCTGATGGTTTTATGTTCAGTTTCGATCAGTTTCTACCAAGAATATACGAGCCAAAAAACAAGTATCAATCTCCGTGAGATGATTGAAAATACAGCAGCTGTCATCCGTGATGGTGAGCGCCAAGAAATCCCGATGGATGAAGTTGTACCAGGTGATATCGTCAAACTCCACACTGGTGACATGATTTCAGCTGATGGTGTTCTGCTCGATTCCAACGACTTGTTTATCAACCAGAGTTCACTCACAGGTGAGTCACTCCCTGTTGAAAAACTCCCTTTAACTGATGAAAACCGTGCCGAAAATGCCGATAAACCAGCAGTTGACCTGCCTAACCTCCTCTTCATGGGAACAGATGTCCTAAGTGGTCAAGGCACCATTCTCATCTTGAAGACTGGGAAAGAAACCTTCTTCGGAGACATCGCAAAGAGTGCCACAGGCAGTAAAGCTGAAACGGCCTTCGAAATTGGTCTGAAACGCGTCAGTGCCCTCCTCTTGAAGATGATCGCCATTTTATTTCCCATCGTCTTCATTCTCAACGTCATTACCAAGCATGATGTCAATAATGCCTTTTTCTTCGCCATTGCCGTGGCGGTTGGTTTGACACCTGAAATGCTGCCGATGATTGTCAATTCAAATCTGGCCAAGGGCGCGCAAAAACTCGCCAAGGAAAAAGTGATCGTCAAGAAACTGTCTGCCATCCAAAATCTGGGTGCCATGGACATCTTGTGTACGGATAAAACAGGGACGATCACTGAAGACCGTGTCGTCCTCATGCACTATGTCGATCCTTTCGGTAACGAAAACGAAGACGTTCTCAACTACGCTTACCTCAACTCTAAGTACCAAACCGGCTGGCGTAACCTCATGGATGTCGCTGTGCTAGATTACTTTGCGAGTAAGAAAAAGACCCTACCTTTTGAAACTGTCAGCAAGATTGACGAAATTCCTTTCGATTTTTCACGTCGGAGACTATCTGTCGCGCTGTCACTAGCTGATGAACGTGTCATGATTACCAAAGGTGCCGTTGAAGAAATGGCTGAGGTTTGTGCCTCAGTCCTTGTCAATGGTGAAAAAGTTGCCTTAACGCCTGAACTCATTGAGCAAATGAAGGCTGTTAATATTAAGATGAATCAGGATGGCATGCGCGTGATTACTGTGGCGCAAAAAACGATTGATAGTGATACGATTCGCATCTCAGATGAAAACAATCTGACCATTCTTGGGTTTATCGGCTTCCTCGATCCAGCCAAAGAATCAGCCATTACGGCTATCTCATCTCTCCATGCTCACGGCGTAACGGTTAAAGTCCTGACAGGTGACAATGCCATCGTCGCCCAAAAAGTCTGTGCAGATGTCGGCATTGATGCCGAACACTACCTCTTGGGTAGCGATATCGATGGTATGAGTGACGCTGAGCTGACTGAGCAAGCAGAAAACTTGCACCTCTTTGCCAAACTCAACCCCATGCAAAAAGAGCGCGTTATCAGCCTGCTTAAGAAAAAGGTCATACCGTTGGGTTTATGGGAGATGGCATTAATGACGCCCCTTCTTTGAGAACGGCAGACGTTGGTATCTCAGTCGATACGGCAGCGGATATCACAAAAGACGCCAGCACTATTATCCTACTTGAAAAGAGCCTCCAGGTCTTGGAAATCGGCGTTCAAGAAGGCCGTAGCGTCTTCATTAACATGATGAAGTACATCAAAATTACCCTCAGCTCTAATTTTGGTAACGTCTTTTCGATTTTGATTGCCAGTGCCTTCCTCCCCTTCCTTCCAATGCTTTCCATGCAACTCCTCGTGCAAAATCTCATCTATGATATCGCCCAACTGGCCATTCCTTGGGACAATGTCGATCAGGAAGAAATCGAAAAACCTGTCACTTGGAACATGAAAAACTTACTGCACTTTACTTTTTTGATTGGACCAGTCAGCTCTATCTTTGATGTTCTTACCTTTATCCTGCTTTATTTTGGTTTCCACTACAATACTGTTGCAAGCCAAGGTGCCTTCCAAAGTGGCTGGTTTATCGTGGGTCTCATTACGCAAACATTGGCCTTGCATATCTTGCGGACCAAAAAAATCCCCTTTATCAAGAGCAATGCCAGTTTTCCAGTTTGGTTTGCAACGACAGGTGTCTTCGTCGTAGGTGGTATCTTGAGCTTAACCTCTATCGGTCATTTCTTTGACCTGAGCCTGCTACCTATCACTTACTGGATGATCTTCCCATTCATTATCATTGGCTATCTTGTGACCCTGCAGTTTGCTAAGATGATCTATCAAAAAAACACCTAAATCTTTATTATCAACCATTAATTTGATATAATAAGCATTGAAAATAAATTTTGAAAAAGAAATCAAGAGGAATATTTAACATGTCTAAAATCTTAGTTTTTGGTCACCAAAATCCGGATACAGATGCCATCGGTTCATCTTATGCTTTCGCTGAATTGTCACGCTTGCGTGGTCTTGACGCAGAAGTTGTGGCCCTTGGTGAAGTCAACGAAGAAACAGCTTTTGCTTTGGACTACTTTGGTGTCACAGCACCACGCGTGGTCACATCTGCTAAAGCAGAAGGTGTTGACACAGTTATCCTGACTGACCACAACGAATTCCAACAATCTATCTCAGATATCCGCGACGTGACAATCATGGGTGTTGTTGACCATCACCGTGTGGCAAACTTCGAAACAGAAGCACCATTGTTCATGACTTTGGAGCCTGTTGGTTCAGCCTCATCTATCGTTTACCGTCAGTTTAAAGCTGAAGGTCGCGAGTTGCCAAAAGCAACAGCAGGCTTGCTCTTGTCAGGTTTGATTTCAGATACTTTACTTCTCAAATCACCAACGACACACCCAACTGACTTTAAAGTCGCTGAAGCATTAGCTGAGATCTCAGGTGTTGACCTTGAAACTTACGGTCTTGCCTTGCTTAAAGCCGGTACTAATTTAGCAACTAAATCAGCAGCAGAACTCATTGACATCGATGCGAAAACATTCGAGCTTAATGGCAACGCTGTTCGCGTGGCGCAAGTCAACACCGTTGATATCGCTGAAGTTCTGGAGCGTCAAGACGAAATCGAAGCAGCAATCAATGCAGCTATCGCAGCAAATGGCTACTCTGACTTTGTTTTCATGATTACTGATATCGTGAATTCAAACTCAGAAATCCTGGCTTTAGGTCAAAACATTGGCAAAGTAGAAGCAGCCTTTGACTTCGAATTGAAAAACAACCATGCTTTCCTTGCAGGTGCGGTATCACGCAAGAAACAAGTCGTACCTCAATTGACTGAGTCGTTTAACAAATAAGAATAGAAGAAAGTGGTGATGAGCCACTTTTTTGCTGTTTTGGAAAACTTTTGCTACAATTAATTTACAAACGTAAACGTAGAAAGAGAAGAAAATTTGGCTAAAAAATCTAAAATCGCAAAATTCAAGAAACAACAAGCGCTCGTTGCACAATACGCTGAACGCCGTCAAGCTTTAAAAGCAGCAGGAGACTTAGAAGGCTTGCGTCAACTGCCCATCGACAGTAACCCCAATCGCTTAAAGAACCGTGACTTGCTGGATGGTCGCCCGCATGCCTACATGCGTAAATTTGGGATGAGTCGGATTAACTTTCGCAAGTTAGCCTATCTAGGCCAAATCCCGGGAGTCAAAAAAGCCAGCTGGTAATGGCTTAATATAGTCTTACTTGTGGTCAGAACTATTGGCGCATATTAATTGACCTTTAAAAAAATCCTGAAATGCTCAGGATTTTTTTGGTAGGACAAAATAGGCATCATTGATGATGTTGACGGAAACAGGCATTTGGTAGAAATCACTGAGGATTTCTTCGGTCAAGATTTCGGGTGGTGTGCCGTGGTTAAAGACTTGGCCGTCACGTAAAAGCAAGACTTTTTTGAAATCAGAAGTGATTTCATCAGGATGATGGGTGATATAAAGTAAGGTCGGACCATTCTCTAGTTGTGTAATGTTGTGGAGTTTTTCAAGCAGACGTTCCTTGGCAAAAAGGTCTAGACCGCTAGTGGCTTCGTCTAGAATCAAGATTTCAGGGTTAATCATCAAGCTTCTAGCGATCAGCAGAAGCTGTTTTTCACCTTGAGATAAGGTACCATAGATGCGACCAATCAATTGGTCAGCGCCAATTTGGCGCATGAGGCCTCTCGCTTCGTCTAAATCTGTATCTGAAAAAGCGCGATAGAGCATAGATGCGTTATAGCGTCCAGTCAGAACGAGGTTCTCGGCGACGATATCCGGTCTAAACCGTTCGGCAATGAAAGAACCCACGATGCCAATCTTAGCACGAAGTTCAGGGATGCGATCAACGCCAAATCGAGTGCCAAGGACAGTCAACTCACCATTTGTCTTCCAATTTTCTGCCATGATCAGTTTTAAGAGGCTAGATTTACCTGAGCCATTCAGACCTAAAATGACCCAATGTTCATTTTTTTCAACTGTCCAGTTAATATTTTTTAAGATAACTTGCTGATTTCTGACAAAATGGACATTTGTCATTTCAATGATTGACATATTTCACCACTTTCAACACTAATTTCGTGCGCTAACTACTATCATTCTTATTTTAATTATTATACAATAATATCAAGGAGAATAACAAGATGAAATGGTCGTTACAAGAACTAAATAAAAAACATTCTGTCGAGTTTGAGACAGCCTTTGATTTGAAGCAAGAGTTGACATCTCGAGAGCCTGAGATTTTAGATGTTTCTGAAGTCGTGGTTAATGGTCGTGTAGATGCAGATGGTGGTATCTATAGTTTGAACTTTACAGCAGATTATACGCTGACCATGCCCTCAAGTCGGAGTTTGGCACCTGTAGAAGTACCGATGACTTTGACAGTGTCAGAGTTGTTTGCAACATCGGAGTATTTTGAAGCCAATCAGGCTGATTTGGATGCAGACATGCTCTTTATCCTAGATAAGGACTTGATTGATTTGGCAGAATCAGTGGCGGATAATATCTTACTAGAAATTCCTTTGCGTGTTTTAACGGATGAAGAAAAACAATCAGATGAACTACCTTCTGGATCAGCTTGGCAAGTTTTGTCGGAAGATGATTATGCGGCATTACAGGTTAAAACAGCGTCGGAAGTTGAGGAAAAATCACCTTTTTCTCAACTCGATGGTTTATTTGATTAAGCGTCGATTGTTAAAAAATGCGAAGATTGCCCCATTTCTCAGGGCTTTTTTGAAAATGGATATATCAGACGTTTGTCAAAAAAATTTTTTTGCACTAAAATGTTAGAATTTCAGACTTTTAGGCTTGAATATATATTAAAATTATATTATAATTAATTATTATAAAGTATAAATTTTGTAAGATTCGATAGGAGAATGGTCAATGACACAAGCAAACTTTGGTGTGGTCGGCATGGCAGTGATGGGACGCAACCTAGCGCTCAACATTGAGTCACGTGGATACACAGTCGCAATTTTCAATCGCTCAAAAGAAAAAACGGAAGATGTGATTGCTTCGCATCCAGACAAAAATTTCGTACCGAGCTATGATATTGCGTCATTTGTTAACTCGATTGAGAAACCGCGTCGTATTATGTTGATGGTTCAAGCAGGACCGGGAACAGACGCAACGATTCAAAATCTCTTGCCGCATTTGGATAAGGGAGACATTCTGATTGATGGCGGGAATACCTTCTATAAAGATACAGAACGTCGTAACGCTGAATTAGCTGATTCAGGGATTAACTTTATCGGAACAGGTGTTTCAGGTGGTGAAAAAGGGGCGCTAGAAGGTCCATCGATCATGCCAGGTGGTCAAAAAGAAGCTTACGAACTTGTCAAAGACGTTTTAGAAGAAATTTCAGCTAAAGCGCCTGAAGATGGTAAACCGTGTGTGACTTACATTGGACCTGCTGGAGCTGGTCACTATGTGAAGATGGTGCATAATGGCATCGAATATGGTGATATGCAGCTCATCGCTGAGTCTTATGACCTCATGCAAAGATTACTCGGTCTCAGTGCAACTGAGATGCAATCAGTTTTTGCAGAATGGAATAAAGGCGAGCTAGACAGCTACCTCATCGAAATCACAACAGACATTTTGACGCATCAAGATGACCAAGGTCAAGATGGCCCAGTTGTTGATTATATCTTGGATGCTGCTGGTAATAAGGGAACTGGTAAATGGACAAGCCAATCAGCGCTTGATTCAGGTGTACCACTACCTTTGATTACAGAATCAGTTTTTGCACGTTATATTTCGGCTTACAAAGAAGAACGTGTCGCAGCAAGTAAAATCTTGAAAGCACCAGACTTTAAGTTTGAAGGCGATAAAGCAGAATTGATCGAAAAAATTCGTCAAGCGCTTTACTTCTCAAAAATCATGTCTTATGCCCAAGGTTTTGCACAGTTGCGTGCGGCTTCTAAAGAGAACAACTGGGACCTGCCATTTGGTGAGATTGCTGCCATTTGGCGTGCGGGATGCATCATCCGTGCTCGTTTCTTGCAAAAAATCACAGATGCTTATGGCCGGGACGAAGATTTAGCTAACCTTTTGTTGGATGAGTACTTCATTGACATCACAGCTAAATATCAAAGTGCTGTGCGTGATGTGGTTGCACTTGCGGTTCAAGCAGGTGTTCCTATACCAACTTTCTCAAGTGCGATTGCCTATTTTGACAGCTATCGTTCAGAAAACTTGCCAGCTAATCTCATCCAAGCACAACGTGATTACTTTGGTGCACATACTTATGAACGTAAAGACAAACCAGGTATCTTCCACTATTCTTGGTATGACGAAAAATAATTGAACTACTCATAAAGTTACGTACCAAACTAACTTAAGTCTAAATTTAAATAGAAAAGAGAAAATATAAAATGGGAAAAAAAATTCTAATCATCGAAGATGAAAAACAACTCGCGCGTTTTGTATCACTTGAGCTCGAACACGAAGGATATAGCGTTGAAACACGTCATGATGGCCGTAGCGGTCTCGAAGCAGCTATGACACAAGAATGGGACATGATCCTTTTGGATTTGATGTTGCCTGAATTGGACGGTTTCGAAGTAGCGCGTCGCTTGCGCAATGAAAAACAAACACCAATTACAATCATGACAGCTCGTGATAGTACAATGGACAAAGTCGCTGGTCTTGATATCGGTGCAGATGACTATATCACAAAACCATTTGCGATTGAAGAGTTGCTAGCGCGTCTTCGTGCTAACTTCCGTCGTCAAGATCGTGAAGTTCAAAAACGTAAGAAAACTGATGGCACAACTTTCCGTGACTTGATCATTAACAAGAAAAACCGTCAAGTCCAACGTGGCGAAGAAATTATTGATTTGACAAAACGCGAATACGATTTGTTGACAACTTTGATGAAAAATGTTAACGATGTTGTGACACGTGAACAACTTGTTCAAAATGTTTGGGGCTATGAAGAAGGGACTGAAACAAACGTTGTTGATGTCTACATTCGTTACCTCCGTAATAAACTCGATCAAAAAGGTAAAGACTCATATATCCAAACTGTTCGTGGCTTAGGTTACATGTTACGCGAGAATAATTAAGCAATATTTTATAGTTTCATGACCAATAAGCTGACGAAAGTCAGCTTATTGGTGTACATAGCCGATCTAAATAAGTATAAGTATCAATTGATTAATTTCAAGCAATGTTTTTGCTGTGTCGGAGTTTAGTTTGAACTGTCTCGAGCATTAGGGAGCTGGGGGAGATGTGATGCAAACAAATAATATTTCAGCCATACAGCAAAATATGAAAAAGATTTAGGAGAAGGTGATGGAAACGATGCCATCTGATAGAAAGCAACCGAAAAAGCGGAGCATTATGCTCAAGTGGTCTTTCGCCAATATGCTTTTTTGTTTCTTGGTTTTTACAACATTTGTAACAATTTCCTATCAGACCTCTGTCCTCTATTTTTTAGATGGTGAGAAAAATGGTCTGATTAGTGTGGTAGATAGTGTTGCTAAAAAACTTGAGATGAGTAGTGATAAGCTAACGCCAGACAATATCTATAAATATTTAGATTATCAAGAGCCTACTGTTCTTGATAACCTATATGATGAAGATGGTCATGTGATTAAGTCTGCTGAATCCGTTGGTATTCCTGGTGTTGGTTGGCGGTCTTTTCAGGTTTATGATGTTAGCGGTCAAATGATTTTTACCACACAATCTGCAAGCTTACCATTGGCCAATAAAAAATCGACAGCACCTGTGATTGTGACGATTGATGACCAGTCGGGCTATATTACAACACGGCAAATTAAGTCTAAAAAAACAGGTCAAGTCATTGGTTATTTGCAGTCATTTAACAATCTAGGGTTTTACTATAACATTCGTAACAAGCTTTTGTTTATACTGATTGCGCTAGAGATTGTTGCTATGTTCTTGGCTAACTTCATTGGTTACTTTGTCTCAAATCACTTTTTGAAACCATTATCCAAATTGCACGCTGCTATGAAAAAAGTGACACACTCGCCTTCTAGTGAATTTGAGAAAGTCGACATTCATTCAGGAGATGAAATTGAAGAACTGGCCGATGTTTTCAATAAAATGATGTATAAAACACATGACTATATTGAAGGACAGGAGCGATTTGTATCGGATGTCAGTCATGAGTTGCGGACACCACTTGCTGTACTAGATGGTCATGTTAACCTCTTACTACGTTGGGGTAAGGATGATCCAGAACAATTAAAAGAGTCTCTAGAAGCTTCTAGGCAAGAAATTCAAAAAATGTCGAGTATGATCCAAGATATGTTAGATATTACACGTTTGAAACAGTCAGATGAGTTTAAAACGGAAGAAACGGTAGTAGTAGATAGTGTAACCGACTTGATTCATAATATGGAAATGATTCATCAGAGTTGTCATTTTGATTTTGAAGTTAAGTTAGTTGATCCTCAGGCCAAAGCTCAAATCTATCAAAATCATTATATTCAAGCCTTAACGATTTTGATCGACAATGCTATTAAGTATTCTGGTGAGGGAGAAAGCTTTGTCAAAGTGATTTTGTCAGAAGATGACAAGCACATTATCACATCAGTTGCTGACCGTGGCATGGGGATTTGTGAAGAAGACCAGGCTCACGTGTTTGAACGCTTCTTTCGCGCGGACAAAGCTAGAAATCGTGAGATTGGTGGTACAGGTCTAGGTCTGTCCATTATCGCTAATATCGCGCATATGTATCACGGGTCTGTTTCTGTTAAGTCAGAGTTAGGCAAAGGCTCTGTTTTTACACTAGTTATACCTAAAGCTGAATTAAAATAATGATTTGAAACGTTGTGTTAGCAACGTTTTTTTGTTACGTTTAAATTTTGTTTGAATTTTTTGAATATTTCTTATTTACAAGTTGATATTTCTGTGTTAGAATATATAACATAGCTAAGATGTTAGGAAACCTAACATCAAAAACCTGTTGAGCGGTAGCTCATCTTTTGATATGATTTTAGGAGATATCTATGAATTCAGGAAGTATTGCATTTATCATTATCTGTGCTGCTCTGGTTTTTCTTATGACCCCAGCGCTCGCATTTTTTTATGGTGGTTTAGAACGACGTAAAACGTTATTAACACCATGTTGATGGCGGTTATACCACTAGGTTTAGCTTCTATTCTTTGGGTGGCGATTGGCTATAGTTTATCGTTTTCTGGAGATGGTGCTTGGATTGGTAATCTCGGTCATGCTTTCTTTAATGGTGTGAGCACTTCTAACAACAGTTTACATGGTCTTGAAATTCCAGATGCACTTTTTGGTGGTTTCCAGATGATGTTCTCAATCATCACGGTAGCGATTCTGACAGGTTCAGTGGTCGGACGGATGCGTTTTACGCCACTCGTTATTTTCATGGCTTTCTGGCTAATCATCGTTTATTATCCATTGGCACACATGGTTTGGGGCGGTGGTTTCTTGGCTCAGATTCATTCGATTGATTTTGCAGGTGGTAATGTCGTCCATATTTCATCTGGTGTTAGTGCTTTAGTTTTGGCGCTTGTTTTGGGTCGTCGTAGGGATTATACTCGTTTAGAATATCGCCCGCACAATATTCCTTTTGTCTTGTTAGGTGCTGGTCTGCTCTGGTTTGGTTGGTTTGGTTTCAATGCTGGTTCCGCGCTTGCAGCCAATGGTCTTGCTGTACATGCTTTTATGACGACGAATACGGCAGCAGCAGCAGCCATGTTATCATGGGTATTGATTGAAAAAATCACGATTGGTAAACCGACCTTGGTTGGCGCATCGACCGGTTTGGTTGTTGGTCTCGTTGCTATTACACCAGGTGCAGGTTTTGTCTCTCTCTGGTCGTCTATTTTGATTGGGGCGCTTGTATCACCTATCTCTTACTACTTCATTTCGGTTATCAAGCATAAACTTGGTTATGATGATGCTCTGGATGCTTTTGGTGCTCATGGTGTCGGCGGTATCTTTGGTGGTATCGTAACGGGGATTTTCACAGTACCGTCTCTTGCTTTAGAAAAAGGGTATGCAGGCGTTATATATGGCTCAGGTAAGCTTCTACTTGCGCAACTAGAAGCTATCTTATTTACGATTATTTTTAGTGCCATTGCGACCTTTGTTATCATTAAAGTTATCTCACTCTTTATGTCTATCCGTGTTAGCGATCGCGAAGAGGCTATCGGTCTAGATGACAGTGAACATGATGAAACAGCCTATCCGACATTTATGGGATTAGATAGCTAAACTCTAGAATTAAAATATCTTCAGTTAATTTGCAAAAAAATAGGAGAATTCGGGAATGAAAAAAGTAGAAGCGATTATTCGCACTGAAAAACTAGAGGATCTAAAAGATGCCTTGGTTAAACATGATTTGGCGAAAGGGATGACTGTCACACAGGTTTTGGGTTATGGCAATCAAAAAGGTTTTGTTGAATACGTCAGAGGACAAAAATTGCACACGACCTTATTAGCTAAAATTAAAATTGAGATTGTAACCGTTGAAGAACGTGTCTCTAAATTAGTTGAAGTTATTCGTGAAACGACTCAGACGGGTGAAGTTGGTGACGGTAAAATCTTTGTGCTACCAGTTGAAAATGTCATCCGTATTCGCACTGGTGAAGAGGATGGTGATGCGATATAAGGTCACTTGGCCAGTTATGACATCTATGCTACTAATATCGCAGATGACACCAGTCATCAAATTTTAAACGAAATTTAATATCGCAGTAACCACACACAACCACACACATCAAAGCGCTTAAGACTAGACTTTTCTAGATATAATTAGAAGGAGTCGGAGTCCAAGCGTTTTTTTGTGTGTATGAATTGGTCGAGTACAGACGCATGACTGAGTATTGAAAAATTGAGATAAAAACGGTAGAATTAAAGGATATGAAGACAGGTTTCTGGTGAAGTTAACCAGAAACTTAATGTAAGGGAAATAATCATGAAAAAAATCACAAATTTTGAAAATAAAAAAGTACTGGTTCTGGGTTTGGCTAAGTCTGGGGAGTCAGCAGCGAGGGTACTGAATCAGTTAGGGGCAATTGTTACGGTAAATGACGGCAAGCCTTTTGATGAAAATCCAGCTGCCCAAGATTTGCTAGCGGAAGGCATTAAAGTCGTAACTGGCGGGCACCCGCTTGACTTGCTTGAAGAAGATTTTGCGGTCATGGTTAAAAATCCAGGGATTCCCTACAATAATCCAATGGTTGAGCGGGCAATGGCTTTAAAGATTCCGATTATTACGGAAGTTGAGCTAGCTTATTTGATTTCTGAGTCTCCAATTGTTGGGATTACTGGGACAAATGGTAAGACAACTACGACGACACTGATTGCAGATATCTTAAATGCGGATGGAAAGGTTGCCAAACTTTCTGGAAATATTGGCTTTCCTGCCTCTGATGTAGCCTCGAAATCGACTGCAGATGAGACCTTGATCATGGAGCTATCAAGCTTTCAATTGATGGGGATTGAAGCGTTTCAGCCTAAGATTGCGGTTATTACTAACCTATTTTCAGCACATCTGGATTACCATGGCTCACAAGATAATTATGAAGCGGCTAAATGGCGGATTCAAGAGAATATGACTGCCGATGATTTTTTGGTGCTGAATTTTAATCAGGCTAAACTTAGAGATAAAGCCACTCTGACATCAGCGCAAGTCGTGCCTTTCTCAACGACTGAAATCGTTGAAACGGGAGCTTATGTTTCAGATGGACAGATTTACTTCAAGGGTGACAAAATCATGGCTGTGGCCGGTTTATCCTTACCTGGCGAGCATAATGTTGAGAATGCCTTGGCGGCGATCTGTGTGGCTAAGTTATCCGGTGTGTCAAATGCTGCGATTACGCGCGTTTTGACGACATTTTCAGGCGTCAAGCATCGCTTGCAATATTTAGGACAGAAAGCTCAAATCAAGTTTTACAATGACAGCAAGGCGACCAATATTTTGGCAACGCAGAAAGCCTTGTCAGGTTTTGATAATCATACGCTCTGGCTTTTAGCTGGCGGTTTAGATCGTGGCAATGGTTTTGAGGAGTTGTCAGCGGATGTTGCTGATTTGAAGGGGATGATTGTCTTCGGTGAAACAGCACCTAAATTGCGTGCGCTCGCAGAGTCACTAGCGATTCCTGTTTATGATAGCAAGAATGTCGCGACGGCTACTGTCTTAGCTTACAGCAAGGCTGAGGCTGGCGATACAGTCCTTTTGAGCCCGGCTAATGCGAGTTGGGATCAGTACAAGACTTTTGAACAACGTGGCGATTTATTTATTGACGCCTTTACTGGATTGGAAGAAAAATAATCATGAAAATCATTGTTAGTGGTGGTGGTACGGGTGGCCATATCTATCCAGCACTTAGTTTTATTAACTACCTTAAGACGGTAGAACCAGATGTGTCAGTGCTTTATATTGGCACGCAAAAGGGGCTAGAATCTAAAATTGTCCCAGAAAATGGTATCGACTTTCAAACGATAGATATCCAAGGCTTTAAACGGTCTTTGTCACCTGAAAACTTTAAAACAGTTTATAAATTTCTCAAATCGGTATCAGATGCGAAAAAAATTATCAAGGCTTTTCAACCAGATATCGTCATCGGCACAGGTGGTTATGTGGCAGGTCCTGTGATTTATGCTGCAGCCAAGCTAAAAATCCCAACGATTGTTCATGAACAGAACTCGATTCCAGGTGTGACCAATAAGTTTTTGAGTCGCTATGCAACGCGTGTTGCGCTTGCTTTTCAAGAAGCTGGCTCATTTTTCCCGTCTAAGAAAACGGTCTTTACGGGTAACCCAAGAGCTCAGGAAGTGGCTGATTTAACAGATACACGTCATGTGTTGAGCCAATACGGCTTAAAAACAGATAAGAAGACAATCGTCATTTTTGGTGGTAGTCGTGGTGCACTCAAAATCAATACCGCAGTCGTTGAAGCGTTGCCTGAGCTATCAAAGAAAGATTATCAGATTCTTTATGCCTCCGGTGAAATTTACTACAACGACCCAGAATTTTCAGAAATATTCGCAACTTATAATCAAAAAGAAAATATCAAAATCGTACCCTATATCAACAATATGGTCGAAGTTTTAAATGACGCCAACCTGATTTTATCAAGGGCAGGAGCGACATCTCTAGCGGAAATTACGGCGCTTGGCTTACCGTCTATCTTGGTGCCGAGTCCTTATGTGACTGCAGATCATCAGACGAAGAATGCAGAGGCACTTGAAAATGCCGGTGCTGCGATCATGATCAAAAATGCTGAATTGACCGGAATAAGTATTGTTGGTGCCATTGATAGCCTTTTGTTGGATGATGTGACTTATCGTAAAATGGCTGAAAATGCCTTGCGCGAGGGGGTACCAGATGCAAGTGATTGCTTATATCAAGTGCTCAAGGATGTATTAAATGGCAGATAAAGATAAACAACCTGAACTAACGCCTTGGCAAAAACAGCATGCTGAGTTTCAAAAGAAAAAGCAGGAAGAAGCCGCAAAACTTGCTCGAGAAGAAAAACGCAAGAAGCAGCCTGTCAAGGTTGAATCAGTCATTGAAAAATATGAAGCGATACCTAATCAGCCCATAGATGAAGAAAAAACACCATTTTTAAAGCGTTTTAAATTTTGGACAGCGCCAAAAGAAAAAGGCGAACTTTCTGAAGTGCTAGGTAAGATCTGGCCCTTTATCTTGGTGGCCACACTGATCTTTCTAGGTAGTATTTATGTCATCTCACCGCTCAGTAAAATTGCAAGTTTTACTGCCAATGGCAATGTGCATGAAACAACAGAGCAAGTTGCCGAAGCAACGGGTATCAAAACCAATGATCATGTGTGGCAAGTTATCAAAAGATCGTCTGAGATATCAGCTAAAATCGAGCAAAAATTTCCACGTGTCAAATCAGCTAAAATGTCTTGGGTGTTTCCTAATGATTTTAGGGTCAAAATTGTTGAATATGGAGAAGGTGTTTATCTGAAGACGGGTAATAATTATCAGTTTGTCTTATCAAATGGTGTTATTTTGACACAAGAGCAAGTGGATGCTCAAAAATTAGCAGGATTGCCTATTTTAGATGGCTTTAATGCCAAAGAGGTCAAAACCTTTGTAACAGCTTACGAAACGCTCAAGCCAGAGCTTAAAGCCCAAATCACAACGGTGACTAAGGTACCGACCAAGGTGACGCCAGACTTCATCGCGCTTGAGATGAAAGACGGCCATCAAGTTCGAGTGCCTCTGAGCCAAATGGCTGAAAAACTACCCTATTATACGAGCGTTGCCTCGCATTTAACTGAACCGAGTGTCGTGGATATGGAAGCGGGCGTATATGCTAAGTCTAAAGCCGCCTATCAGCAAGATTTGGATGACGAAAAAGAAAAAGAACAGAAGGCTAAAGAAGGTGCAGCTGCAAATAAATCGGGTGACCAATCTGCTACAAATGGAAGTGAAACAACTTCTAGTGCTGAAACTGGCAATAATGATAGCACACAAGCTGCTGGTTCAGAGTAAGGCGATGTAGTACGATAAATGAGAGGCAAGGTTCGCGTTGTCTGAAGTTCGATGGTTAATTTTTGTAAAGAATTAGTTTCTTCGTCCAAATATTTGATAACAACGGGCTTTTCGAATGATAACATTGTGTTATCCAAAAGCTTAAGTGATCTTGTCATTAAGGAAAGGGTTCTAATTTAAAAAAGAAATGTCTGAATTTCTTGACATTTAAGATAAAATTAAGTAAACTAACGGAGTGGTTACTTTTTATTAACTCAATATTTCATAGGAGAAAAAAATATGACAAAAAAGACAAAATTGATGAGCATCGGCTTGATGTCTGTTGCAGCTCTAGGCGTTTTCGCGGCCTGCGGTAACAAATCTGATTCTAGTGAGTCAGAAGGTAAAGACTATTCGTATTACTATACAAATGATCCAGAAACCTTAGATTATACCTTCTCAGGTCAACGCTACACAGCTGAAAATACAGCCAACTTTGTTGATGGTCTCGTGTCTTATGACCAATATCGTCAAATCGTGCCAGCATTGGCAAAATCTTGGGATGTCTCAGAAGATGGTAAAACATATACTTACCACATTCGTAAAGATGTGCCATGGGTCGATGCCGACGGTAACGAATATGCGACAGTGAAACCATCTGACTGGGTTACTGGTTTGAAACACGCAGCAGATACTAACTCTGAAACACTTTACTTGGTTACCGATTCAATTACTGGTCTTGCTGATTACGCAAGCGGTAAAAATAAGGACTTTTCAAAAGTTGGGATCAAAGCTGACGATAAAGCTGGCACATTGACTTATACTTTAAATGCGCCAGAATCTTTCTGGAACTCTAAAGCGACTTATGGTATCTTGTACCCAATCAATGCTGAATTTTTGAAAGAAAAAGGCAAAGATTTTGGTAAAGTCGCAACAGATGGTATCTTGTACAATGGTGCTTTCATCGCAACTAAGTTTGATAATAAATCAGCGATTGAATATAAAGCTAATAATACTTACTGGGACAAGAAAAACGTACACATCAAGAATGTTAAATTATCATTCTTCGATGGTAAAAAACCAGAAGACCTCTACAAGGGCTACACAGATGGTAAATACAATAAAGCACAACTTTACCCTAACATGCCTTACTTCAAAAATGTAGATAAAGCTAACGTTGTTTGGACGGCACAAGAAGCCAATAGCTATTTTGGTTACTTTAACCTCAACCGTCAAAACTATAGCAACACAGCCCATGATACAGATGCTAAGAAAACAGCAACTAAACAAGCGATTCTGAATAAAGATTTCCGTCAAGCCATTGGTTTTGCGATTGATAAAGCCAAATACAATGCACAACGTGTTGGTGAAGAAGGCGGAGAGAAATTGACGCGTAATACACTCGTGCCTTACGATTTCGTTAAGATTGCTGGTAAAGACTATGGAACTGCTGTCCAAGCAAATCTCCAGTCTATCGACAGCGAAAACTGGTCTAAAGCATCAGTTGAGCAAGGTAAGAACTCAACTTACAATGTTGATTTAGCCAAAGCAGCATTTGCTAAAGCTAAAGAAGCCTTGAAAGCGCAAGGCGTTGAAATTTCAAAAGAAAATCCAATCGTTTTGGACTCACCAGTCCTAGATACAAGTACCATCAACATTGCTAGTGCAGCATCTCTGGAAAACTCTCTAGAAAAAGCTTTTGATGGTGAAGTGAAATTGAACTCGATCAAACTTGCCATGGATCCTTGGACACAAGCGACTTTCTCATTCAAGACAGCTGCTGAAGCTGATTACGACTGGAATATCTCAGGATGGGGACCAGACTATGCAGACCCAGCGACTTACCTCAATATCTTATCTCCAAAACAAGGTGATATTACAATTAAGATTGGTCTTGAACCAGAAGTAACACTTGAAGGTGAAGATAAAGGACTTGCTACTAAAGCGGCAGTGAACATTGCAGAATACCAACAATTGTTAGATGCAGCTAATGCTATCACAGACAATAATGATGCACGTTATGAAGCGTTTGCCAAAGCTGAAGCGTGGTTGATTGACAATGGTATCATCACACCGATTTATGCAATGGGTGCTGTACCACAGATGCAAAATGAAGTACCATTTACAAGAATTGATTCTAATAGTGTTGGGTCAACTGCTTACTCTTATAAATATTTGAAAGTAGGCGATAAGACAGTATCAGCTAAAGAATATGAAAAAGCGTTAAAAGAGTGGCAAGCTAAAGTTGAAGAAAAATCAAAAGCAGCTGACAAATAAAGCAACCATGCATAGCGCCTACCATACGTAAATGGTAAATAGGAACTTTTGAACGCCTTGTTGTGTAAATGAGGTGGCACCTTCTTTACGAGAGGGATCGAAAGTGGTTTGATTTTATGCTTGATTGAATAGAGTGAGTATAGGATGAAGCAAAGGTGAGACTAGATATTTCTGGTCTCAGTTTTGCGTTTAGAGAGACTATCTGTTTTCTCTCTCTAAATTTGTTGTTAGCAGTCCCTCATATCAATCAACTTTACGTAAGTATCTTAATTCTTAATATAGAACGGTTTGAAATAGATGAAAAAATATATCTTTTTTAGAGTGTTGCGAGCTCTGTTGTCCATCGTTATTGTGACAACGATTGTTTACGCACTCGTCTTTAGTTTAATTCCACGTCGTCAGATTTTTGTATCAGATGAACAATATGCGCGTGTTGCCGGTAAAGCAGACGCACGTCGTGAGTATGAAAATGCAGTTTTTGAACGTCAAGGTTATATTGACTACTTGAACCAAAAAGGTTTGGTGAATAAAGTAGAAAAAATTGATCCTAATTATGACGGGACAGACAGCAAAGCCAATTTGAAAGCGGCTGAAAAATGGGCGAAATCTGCCAAGGGTAATTGGAAAATTGAGCAATTGCCAATTTCTAAAAAGATTTATGCCACGCGTGAAATCCCAATTTGGCAACGTGTCGGGAAGTTTTATGCCAACCTGATTCAGATTGACCATCCTTGGAAAATCCAAGATAAGTCAAATCCTGATCTCAAACGATTTATCAAATTCACTTGGGAAAAAGGTGGCGGTCCAGCCATCATTGGTTCAGGGACTGAGCATAAATACTTGCTATATTTTGATGGGACCTTCCCGTTCATTCATCAAAAATTTATCACCATTAATTTAGGACAATCTTACCCAACCTTCAGTGGTCGCTCAGTTGTGGATGTTTTAACAAGTGGTCAAGGTGAAACGGTAACACGTGAAATCACACTTGAAGATGGTAAGACGATGAATACGTCTATGAACATTCATACGGCAACCTATCAAAGTCCTAAAAATCAAAGTGATCGGATGAAACGGATTTTTAAAGATGATTACACAAATGTGAAGAATGTTTATAAAGATCCATCGATGATTGGTAATTCAGCTAGAATTTCAATTCTAGGGACAATTTTAGCCTACATCATTTCAACCTTCCTTGCTGTCTATCTTAGCCGCCATGCTGGTGGTAAGATTGATCGCTTTGGTCTGATTTTCATCACAGCCTTGATTGCTTTACCAAGTTTGGCAATCATCTATACTGATAGATTCCTTGGCTCATTAGTTGGCTTGCCTGGGGCCTTTACGACACTTGGTGCCGGAAATCCTATGACTTACGTCATGCCGACACTGATTATCGCCTTGATATCCACACCACCATTGACCATGTGGACACGTCGTTACATGGTAGACCAACAGTCAGCTGACTATATTAAGTTTGCGCGTGCCAAAGGTTTGTCTGAAAAAGAAATTTCACGTAAACATATCTTTAAAAATGCAGCCATTCCAGTTGTCAATGGTATTCCAGCAGCGATTGTCGCTTCCATCGCCAATGCGACGATGACCGAAACGATTTTCCTCATCCCAGGTCTTGGTAAAATGTTACCAGACTCAATTAGCGCAAATAACAGTCCAATGGTTGTGGGGATTACCTTCATCTTGACGACATTAGCAGTCTTTGCCGTCTTGTTGGGGGATATCATCATGCAAATCATCGATCCACGAATCCAATTTGCAACAAAATCTAAAGCAAAATCAAAAAATAAATTAGCGAAAGGAGAAAAGTAAGATGTCGGATAAAGAATTATTTTCATTCGTCCCTGCCAAAGGCGACGAATCTGAAGTCATCAGTGCACCACTTTACTCTTATTGGAAGAGTGTGGGACGCAAATTCCTTTCTTCAAAACTCGCAATTGCCATGCTCGTTTTATTGATTGCTTTACTCTTGATTAGTTTCTTCCAACCTATTTTTTCAGGATATACAGTCATTAATTCAGGTAAAATCGATGATTTCAGCTTGCGTTATAACTATCCTAACTTTAAAAATTGGTTCGGGACAGATGCCACAGGTCAATCCCTCTTTGATGCTGTTTGGGCAGGTGCTAAGACGTCGATTTCAATCGCCATGCTTGCGACACTCATCTCAACTGTTATCGGTGTCATCGTAGGAGCTGTTTGGGGCTTGTCAAAATCAATCGACAAGTTCATGATTGAGGTTTATAACGTTGTCAACAACGTGCCACAAGTCTTGGTCCTTCTCGTATTATCTTATGCGTTTGGATCAGGTTTCTGGAATTTATTGTTTGCCATGTGTGTGACTTCTTGGGTCAGCATTGCCTACAGCATTCGTGTCCAAGTTATCATGTATCGTGATCGTGAGTACAATATCGCATCTCGCACATTGGGAACAAAACCAGTGACGATGATTAATAAAAATATTTTGCCTTATTTGATCTCAGTTATCGTGACAATTATCAGTAACCAAATGCCAGTCTTTATCTCTTTAGAAGTCTTCCTAGGCTTCTTAGGCGTTGGTTTGCCATCTGATACACCGTCACTTGGTCGGATTATCGCAGACTATACAGACAACATTACCAACCATGCTTATCTTTTCTGGATTCCAGTATTGATCCTTGGTATGGTAACTGTCTCACTTTATATCGTGGGCCAAACACTTGCTGACGCAAGTGATCCACGTACGCACCAGTAGAAAGGAAGCGTTTATTATGTCAAATAAAAAAGTTATCCTTTCTGCAAAGGATATTAGTGTTGAGTTTCAAGTCCGCAATCGTACTTTGCGTGCGATTCGCAATATTTCTGTTGATTTGCATGAGGGCGAAACTTTAGCACTCGTAGGTGAATCAGGCTCTGGTAAATCAGTTTTCACGAAAGTTTTCACAGGAATGTTAGAGACAAATGGTTCTGTTGCCACAGGAACAGTAACATATGGCGATATGACCTTAACGGATTTGAAGACAAATGCCGAATGGGAAAAAATTCGCGGTGGTCAAATTTCGACCGTCTTTCAAGACCCAATGACATCACTGAATCCGATTAAAACTATCGGTAGTCAAATCTCAGAAACTGTCATCAAACATCAAGGCAAAACAGCTGAAGAAGCTAAGGCCATCGCCATTGACTTGATGAATCGTGTTGGGATTCCAGAAGCTGACAAACGCTACGATGAATATCCATTCCAATATTCTGGCGGTATGCGTCAACGTATCGTTATCGCAATTGCTTTATCATCACGACCAAAAGTCTTGATTTGTGATGAGCCGACAACAGCCCTTGATGTGACCATCCAAGCGCAAATCATCGCACTCTTGAAGGAATTAAAAGAAGAGTACGGTTTTGCTATGATTTTCATCACCCATGATTTAGGTGTGGTGGCATCCATCGCGGATAAAGTTGCGGTGATGTATTCTGGTGAAATCATTGAGTACGGCACGGTAGAAGATATCTTCTATGACAGCCGTCACCCTTACACCTGGGCTTTGCTGTCTAGCTTGCCACAGCTTGCAACGACCGAAAAACTCTACTCGATTGCAGGCACACCACCTTCTCTTTATTCTGAGATTAAAGGGGATGCTTTTGCGCCGCGTAATCCAAAACCGATGGCGATTGACTTTGTCGAAAACCCACCGAAATTCCCAGTAAGTGACACACATTGGGCTAAAACATGGTTGCTAGATGAACGTGCACCAGAATTAAAAAAACCAGAAGGCATCCAAGATTTGCATGCCAAAATGGTTAAAATATATGCAAAAGAAGAGGGGGCTTAAGCATGGCTGAAAAATTATTAGAAATCAAAGACCTCTCGATTTCCTTTGGTGAAGGTAAGAATAAAAACGTTGCGGTTAAAAACGCTAATTTTGATATTTACAAAGGTGAGACTTTTGCGCTTGTAGGAGAGTCTGGCTCTGGTAAAACAACCATTGGCCGAGCGGTCATGGGCTTAAATAATATCGAAAATGGTGACATCATCTTTGACGGTAAGAAAATTAATACCAAATTATCTAACACAGAAAAAGAAGAACTGACCAAAGATATCCAAATGATTTTCCAAGATCCTGCAGCATCACTTAACGAGCGGGCAACAGTGGACTACGTTATTTCAGAAGGCTTGTACAACTACCATATGTACAAGGATGAAGCAGATAGAAAAGCAAAAGTAGAAGCCATGCTAAAAGAAGTTGGCTTGTTACCTGAGCATTTGTCACGTTACCCACATGAGTTTTCAGGTGGTCAACGTCAACGTATCGGGATTGCACGTGCACTCGTCATGGAACCGCGTTTGGTCATCGCAGATGAACCAATCTCAGCCCTTGATGTGTCGATTCGTGCGCAAGTCCTTAACCTCTTGCAACGCTTGCAAGAAGAAAAAGGCTTGACTTATCTCTTTGTAGCGCATGACTTGTCAGTCGTGCATTTCATCAGTGACCGCATTGCCGTGATCTATCATGGTGATATCGTGGAAATGGCTGAGACAGAGGAATTGTTTAACAATCCGATCCATCCATACACAAAATCACTCTTGTCAGCTGTGCCAATTCCTGATCCAGCACTTGAACGTCAGAAACAGCTCATCGTCTATGATGATTCAATTCATAACTATGAGACTGACAAACCAAGTTTCCAAGAAATTAAACCAGGCCATTTTGTTTGGGCTAATACTGAGGAAGCTGAAAATTATAAAGCACAACATTAAAATAAAAAAACGAGCCTAGGCTTGTTTTTTGTTTAATCAGGCAGTCTATACCACAGTTTGTGACTGTAAGATAATATATTCGTAACTAATGATAGAAGACGTGAGCGAAAGCTCGCGTTTTTTGTTATAATAGAAAGTAACTATAGAGTAAAATACAGAAAATCAAGGTGACAACATGTCAATGTTTTTAGATACAGCACGAATTGAAGTGAAGGCCGGCAAAGGTGGCGATGGCGCCGTTTCTTTCCGTCGAGAAAAATACGTACCAGATGGTGGCCCTGCCGGTGGCGATGGTGGCCGTGGTGGCGATGTGATCTTTGTCGTCGATGAAGGACTACGCACACTCATGGATTTCCGCTATAACCGCCATTTCAAGGCTAAACCAGGCGAAAAAGGTATGAATAAAGGCATGCACGGTCGCGGGTCAGAAGACTTGATCGTCAAAGTCCCACAAGGCACAACAGTCAAAGATTTTGAAACAGATAAGATTTTGGTCGATTTACTAGCACCGGGTCAAACCTTTACCGTGGCTCATGGTGGTCGCGGCGGTCGTGGGAATATTCGCTTCGCGACAGCTAGAAATCCTGCACCTGAAATCGCTGAAAATGGTGAGCCGGGTGAAGAACGTACCTTGTTATTAGAACTTCGTGTTTTGGCTGATGTCGGTCTTGTAGGCTTCCCATCAGTAGGTAAATCAACGCTATTAAGTGTGATTTCAAACGCCCGTCCAAAAATCGGTGCCTACCACTTTACAACCCTAGTCCCTAATATTGGGATGGTACGTGTTGGTGATGGCGAGAGTTTCGTCGTTGCTGATATGCCTGGGTTGATCGAAGGTGCCAGCCAAGGGATTGGTCTAGGGACACAGTTCTTGCGTCATATCGAACGAACACGTGTCTTACTGCACGTCATTGACATGAGTGGCATGGAAGGGCGCGAGCCTTACGATGATTACGTGGCTATCAATGATGAGTTGGAAGGTTATAACCTGCGTCTTATGGAGCGCCCACAAATTATTGTTGCCAATAAAATGGACATGCCTGACGCAGAAGAAAATCTGGCTGAATTTAAAGCAAAACTTTTTGCAAATTATGAAGAGTTTGAAGATAAACCACAAGTCTTTCCAGTTTCTGGAATTTCACGTCAAGGGTTACAGAACTTACTTGAAGCAACAGCTGAATTATTAAGTGAAACACCTGAATTTCCATTATATGAAGATGCAGACTTTGCTGATGATAACAAAGAAGCTTACTATGGCTTTGATGAAGGTACGCGTGAGTATGAAATTACGCGTGATGATGATGCGTCATGGATTTTATCTGGTGAGAAACTTGAGAAACTCTTTACCATGACGAACTTTGACCATGATGAGTCTGTCTTCAAATTTGCCCGTCAATTACGTGGTATGGGCATTGATGAAGATCTCCGTGGTCGTGGTGCCAAAGATGGCGATATTGTCAGAATTGGTAAATTCGAATTTGAATTTGTGGATTAATCAGATACATTTAAGTATGAAAACCAAATCTGGTTTTGTGCTTGAAGGCGATTAAAACACTGATAGGGATGATTTGGAGGTAGTAAGTGGGATTTAAAATTATCGGAAATCGAGATGCAGAAGGCAATTTTATCGCCTCTGCGGATGCTTGGCCACCAGAAAAAATAGCTGAGCTATTTGATAAATACAATCCCAATCGCAAGTTGCGGTTGGCGCGTGAAGCAGCAGAAAAAGAAGATAAGAAAGAAGACAAAGCCATTTGAACTCTCTTGAAATCAAACTTAATCACCCTGATGATGGGGCCAATCTTTTTGGCGCTCAGGAAAAACACTTAAAATATCTGGAAGAGGCAATCGGTGTCACCATCCATTTCCGCAGTGAAGTGGTTCAGGTGGTGTCGGAATCTGACGAAAAAAATGAACTAACTCGCTTAGTCTTACAAGCCTTACTTGTCTTGGTTGGGCGTGGTCAGACGGTGAATACACCCGATGTTGTCACAGCACTAACCATGGCACGAAACGGTGAAATCAACAAATTCATCGCCCTCTACGAAGAGGAAATTACCAAAGATAGTAATGGGAAACCGATTCGAGTTAAAACTCTAGGTCAAAAAATCTATGTTGAAGATATTTTGCATCATGATATTACCTTTGGCATTGGCCCAGCCGGAACGGGAAAAACCTATCTTGCCGTCGTATTAGCGACCACTGCCCTTCGTCGCGGTCAGGTCAAGCGCATTATTGTCACACGACCTGCCGTTGAAGCCGGTGAAAATCTAGGATTCTTACCGGGTGATTTACAGGAGAAAGTCGATCCATACTTGCGCCCAATCTACGATGCCTTGTACAATGTTCTTGGCAAAGTAACAGTGGAGCGTATGTTAGAGCGAGGGACGATTGAAATCGCACCTCTCGCCTATATGCGAGGTCGTACCTTGGATGATGCTTTTGTCATTTTAGACGAGGCACAAAATACCACCACCATGCAGATGAAAATGTTTCTAACACGACTTGGCTTCAACTCTAAAATGGTTATCAATGGTGATATTAGCCAGATTGACTTACCGAGACATGCCAAGTCGGGTTTGATTGATGCCAAGGATAAACTCGCTAAAATTAAGCAGGTGGCCTTTGTCTATTTCTCAGCAAAAGATGTGGTGAGACACCCTGTTGTAGCAGAAATTATTCGTGCTTATGAAACCGATGATCAGGAACAAGTTCAAACGAGAAGAGATGCGAATGAGTGATTGGCGGGAAAACCGAATTGAAGCAGCCCAGCAAGGCAAAAATCCGATGGTGATGGTAGAGTTACCATCTGGTTTTGCTTGCATTGGAGATACGCAATTTTTAGAGGGCTATTGTGTGCTTTTACCCAAGCGGGAAGTATTCAGTTTAAATGATTTGACCTTAGCAGAACGCAGTCAATTTCTGACGGATATGTCATTGATTGGGGATGCTTTGCTATCTGAAACAGATAGTTTGCGGATTAATTACGATATTCTAGGGAATACAGATAACTATCTTCATGCCCATATTTTTCCGCGCTACCTCTCAGAAGCCCCTGATCACTTGAAAAAGCCCGTTTGGCTTTACGAAGCGTATCATTGGTCTGATGAGACCTACGCTTACGACGAGCGCAAACATGGCGATCTACGTTCAAGGTTAACAACTTATTTGAAAGCCCACAAGCAACCATAAGTTTGCGAGTGCACCCGCTTGGACGGCGTAAAAACACAGAAGGGAGAGACGTTTAGCATGTATATTGAGATGCAAGATAAAACAGGCCAAGTGTCTGAAGCATTGCAGCAGGATACGATTAAGTTGCTAAATTTTGCAGCAGATTTCATCCATCTGCCTGAAAATAAAGAAATGGCCATCACCTATGTCTTGAATGATGAGATCCAGGAGATTAACCGAGAATATCGCGGTAAAGATGTACCGACGGATGTGGTCAGCTTAGAATACGAACCAGAAGATATCGCTTTTGGTGAAGACTTTGAAATGCCGGAAGAACTTCAGGCTGAGTTAGAAGACTTTGATAGTTTTATCGGGGAGCTTTATATCTCTATCGAAAAAGCGCAAGAACAGGCTGATAATTACGGTCATCGTTATGAGCGTGAGCTGGGATTTTTGGCGGTACATGGCTTTCTCCATATCAACGGCTACGACCATATGGTTCCCGAGGATGAAAAAGTAATGTTTGCCCTACAGGAAGAGATTTTGACTGCTTATGGCCTTACAAGATAAAAACACAGGAAAAAAATGGAAAAACCGAACGGTTTATGCCTCACTTGAGTTTGCCTTGACTGGGATTATCACTGCTTTTCGTGAAGAACGTAATTTGCGTAAACATGCAGTAAGTGCCAGTTTAGCCATCATTTTTGGGTTCATCTTCAGCATTTCAAGGATTGAATGGCTTTTCTTGCTTTTGGCGATATTTCTTGTGATTTTCGGTGAGATCATTAATTCAGCGATTGAAAATGTTGTCGATTTAGCTAGTGAATATCACTTTTCCATGCTAGCAAAAAATGCCAAAGATATGGCAGCGGGAGCGGTTTTATTCATCTCTCTTTATGCTGTGATCGTTGGCTTGTTGATCTTTTTACCAAAAATTTGGGCGCTAATCTTTTAAGGTTAGCGAAATAATGAAAAAGTAGAAACGTGGGCGCAGCCTGCGTTTTTTAATATGCTTGCACCATTTTTAAGGGTCGTCCCTGTCGTGAAAATATCATCTACGAGAACCACGTGCTCAGGGGTGGTAACATTTTTCTTGAGATGAAAAGGATTTTCAGAAGCTAAGCGCTCTGCACGATTTTTGTGAGATTGGTGCCGCGTTTCTTCTTTGGTCAGGAGTTCAAGATAAGGAAGTTTAGCGCTACTTAAAAATCCCGTGACTTGATTAAAGCCTCTACTTTGTAGTCGTTCAGGTGAAACTGGCACAGGTACGAGAGTTTGGCCTTTCAAACTGCTCGTAAGGACATGATCAAAGGCGCTTCTAAGTCTGAAATCACCTTGAAATTTATAGTTCTGAAAAAAGTTTTTTGCAAAATCATTATAGTGAAAAATGGCCTGATGTAAGATGGGGTCAGTGATGGCCTTACAGTCACGACAAATGTCATCACTATCAGGTTTGTAACATACTTGGCAGTGTCTATCTGAAATCACTTCAAATTTTACCCAACAATCGGGACAAACGGTCTCTCTTGGCTTTCGGGATAAGAAAATATCAGAGAATTGGAAGCAGGGTGTCAACGTATTGTGGCATAATAAGCAGTCTGTCATGTAAAACCTCCCAGTCGATTCATCTGGCGAATTTCTGAAATAGCTCGGGTCATGTCTCTGGTTAGGCCAGTATGAAAAAAGTATACCAGACCAGTCGACCGATCAGGGCTTCGGCCAGCCCTTCCCGCAATCTGAATCAAACTTGATTTGGTAAAGAGACGGTGGTGACTATTGACCACAAAAACATCAACCTTAGGAAAAGTCACCCCTCGCTCTAAAATGGTCGTCGAAACTAAAATCGTGAGTTGCCCTTGTCGAAAACGGTCAATCTCCTCAGCACGCTCCTCACTAGTAGAGGCTACAAAGCCAATTTTTTCGTCAGGAAACAGACGTCGCAAGCGCTCTGTGAACGATTGACCAAAGGCAATGACGGGCGCGAAAATGAGGAGTGGAAAACCTGTCTCCCGCTGTTTTTTGATGTGACGGTAGATGCGTTTTTCGCTGCCACTGAAGATGACTTTTGGGACAACGAGTGGGTTGCCATGAAAGCGACGGGACAAAGATACCTGTTTTAACTGGCCAGTTTTGACCAGCTTATCGAGTTTGTCAGTAGATGTCGCGGTTAGATAAATCAACGTTGCGGTAGGTTTTCGGGACTGCTCAGCCGCAAAGTAAAGGACATCATTATCAGCGAAGGGAAAGGCGTCCACTTCGTCGATAATCAATAGATCAAAGGCATGGCGAAAGCGCAGTAGTTGGTGGGTGGTTGAAATGACGAGTGGTGTCGGAAAGTAAGGCTCTGATTCAGCGTGTAGGAGAGAGATTGGGATAGAAAAGTCGCGAGATAATCTGGCATGTAGTTCGCGGGCAACGTCGGTCCTGGGCGTCGCAATCCCAACGGCCCCACCACTTGAGATGACTCTAGCCACGGCAGCATAAATCATCTCAGTTTTACCAGCCCCTGTAACAGCATGGACTAAAATCTGAGTTTTCTGATCAACTGCAGCCATCAGTTCCTTTGAAATTTCAGCTTGATAGGGCGTGAGTTGGCCGCTCCAAAGGAGGGAATCTTGAGGTGGGAAATCTTGCTGAGGTAAGTGGTAGAGTAATTCATCAGACCGAACCCGTCCGAGGTGAAGGCACTCTGGACAAAAGTAAGCAGGAATCTCTAACTTAACTGCTTGAAGAGAAGATGTTGTCCCGCATCGATGGCAAGTCACCGATTTTGGTGTGATTGACATCCCAGGGAAGGTCTCGGTGTCTTTTGGGAGATTTTCGAAGTCATCCCCCAGTTCTTGTCGCGTTAATAGGCGACCGTATAAGTTATCCATACTTTCTTATACGGATTTTATCAGAAAATGTTACAATATTTTTATGACCATTACGATAAAAGATGATGTAATATTTGAAGAAGAGATCAAGAAATCTCGTTTTATTTGCCACCTCAAGCGGGTGACAACTGAAGAAGCAGCGCGTGAGTTTATCAACTCGATCAAAAAGCAGCACCACAAAGCTAACCATAACGTTTCAGCCTTCACGATCGGTGATCATCAGGAAATCCAGCGCTCCTCCGACGATGGTGAGCCCTCTGGCACAGCAGGTGTCCCCATGCTTGAGATCCTTAAGAAACGAGAGTTGACCAACCTTGTCGCCGTTGTGACGCGTTATTTTGGTGGCATCAAACTCGGTGCGGGTGGCCTCATTCGCGCTTATGCCGGTAGCGTTAACCACGCCATTGACGCCGTTGGACTCGTCAAAATCGTCGAGCAAACCCAGCTAGACATCGACATGGATTACGGACTTTTTGACAATGTTTCGAGGTATCTTACGAGTGCTGGTCTGGCTATCGCCGACTCAGTTTTCACCGAAAAGGTGGTTATCACTGTTTTTGCGGATACTGCTGAGCTTGAGCAGCTAAAGGAAGACCTAACAGAGCAGTTTCATGGTAAGTTAGAACTCACTATAGGTGATAAAAAACTTGTAGAAGTTGCTATTTAGTGCTATAATAGGTTTCCAAGAGATCACTTGCTAGATGTCTTGACACATAAAAGTCAAACTGTGCTAGTTACAGTGACTTAGAATTCGGGGTCGTTCTGGATTCGACAGGTGTTGTCGCGTATGAGCTGCGATTAGTGCGGCGCCACTCTAAACCGCCGCAGATAAATATAACTGCTAAAAATACACAAACTTACGCAGTAGCTGCCTAAACCACAGCCTGCGTGCCTGACTTTCGCTCGCCTATGGCGATTTGATGGCCTAATTTAGTAGGATACGATTTGACGGTGTCTTAACGTCAGAGAAGAGATTAAGAGACTCGCAAGTTAACTTTGTTCGAGGATTGTCTCGTTAGCTTGTTAAATTTAGACAGTCCCTATGATTGTAGACGCTGATATAGCAAGGCATTTGGACAGGGGTTCGACTCCCCTCGGCTCCATGTAAAAGAAAGGAACCCTTTGTAAATAAGGGTTCCTTTTCTTTGGGATTGGTTTAGGAGCTAATAGATATAGATTTTATTAAGCTAATCGTTGATTTGCTAAAAAATGGCAAAAAATAACCAGTCTTCAAAACTTTTAGCAGTTAGACTGGTTATTTTCCCCATATACCTGCTACCGTCAAAAACGGCCTTACAAGAAGGACTTGTAGACGCAAGTCTTTTTGTTTAATTTGATTATATCAATCTGTAAAATTCGTGTCAAGAATCATGTTATTGATAACCAGCAACTCTGGACGGCAGTCAAGAACAAGCCCGCCATTTTATGGTATAATGGAGAAAATTGCATCTATTTAACCAATGATAAAAGAAACTAAAGAGGATATTATGACAGATTTAAATGCCATCATGGCAACTAGGATTACCGGAAAAATCACCGATGAAAATGACCAAAATTACTACATTCAAAAAGACGGCTTGATTTTTAGACTGCCAAAAACTGAGGGTGATTTTACCATTGGTGACGATGTGACAGGCTTCGCCTACACGGACAAGGCCGGCAAACAACGCTTGACTTTAACAGAACCTTCAGCCACACGAGACACATACGGTTGGGGGACTGTGACGGATGTCAGAAAAGACCTGGGTGTCTTTTTGGATGTCAACATCCCTGAAAAAGATGTGGTCGTTTCCGTTGATATTTTACCTGAGTTGAAAGAGTTGTGGCCGAAAAAAGGCGATAAGCTGTACGTCAAACTGGACGTTGACAATAAAGATCGGATCTGGGGTGAGCTAGCCTATCCTGAAACCTTTGTTCAGATGGCTGGCAAAGCTTATGATAACATGCAAAACCAGAATTTACACGCCATTGTCTACCGCAATAAACTCTCTGGTAGCTTTGTCTATCTTCCAGAAAATAACATGCTCGGCTTCATCCATCCTAATGAGCGCTTTTCTGAGCCGCGTTTGGGGCAAGAGTTGGATGTGCGCGTGATCGGTTATCGTGAAATCGATAAAACCTTAAATCTCAGCCTGAAACCACGCTCTTACGAGATGTTGGATGCCGATGCCCAGTTAATCATGACTTACCTCGAGCAACAAGGTGGGCACATGCCTTTCTATGATAAGTCAGCACCAGAAGATATCAAAGCAACTTTTGCCATTTCTAAAGGTCAGTTTAAAAAAGCGCTCGGCGGCTTGATGAAACAGGGCAAAATTAAACAAGATGAGACAGGAACGACATTACTATGAGTCAAGAACGTGCAATTTTCGCGGGTGGTTGCTTTTGGTGCATGGTCCAACCCTTTGAGGAACTACCAGGCATCCTGAGTGTGCTCAGCGGCTACACTGGAGGCACCACCCAAAATCCAACCTATGAGGATGTGTTGACGCATCAAACAGGCCATATTGAAGCCGTTGAGATAATTTTCGATAACAGCATCGTGAGCTATGGCGAGTTAGTTGAACTCTACTGGACGCTGACCGATCCGACAGATGCCTTCGGTCAATTTCAAGATCGCGGCGATAACTATCGCCCAGTGATTTTTTATGACAATGCTGAACAGCAACAAATCGCGACTGAAAGCAAGGCACAGCTACAGGCTTCAGGACGCTTCGATTTTCCGATTGTGGTGGCGATTGAGCCGAGTCAGACCTTCTGGCCAGCAGAAAGCTATCACCAAGGCTTCTATAAAACGAATCCAGTACGATATGCCCAAAGTTCACAACTGCGTCATGACTTTTTAGCCAAACAATGGGGGAAGAAATGAGTTTTTACACCTTTTTGATGAAGTTTCGGGCATATAAGGAAGTTGATGACATCACCAAACTTGCCAATCTAGTTTATGAAGATACGACCTTTCCGAAACATGCATCAGATTTCGATGAAATTTCAACTTATCTAGAAACCCATGCTAATTTCGCCTTTAATTTGTCATCTTTTGATGAGATTTGGGAACAATACTTGGCGAACTGATTTTCAGCTATAAAACAATTAATTGAATCATTATAAGTATTGATTTAAAATTCTATCTACCAAAGAGTGGCTGTTTTTTTGTTTTCATCAAACGCGACCAATAACTTGACAAGAACTCAAAATAGCGGTACAATATTAAGGTCTGCTTTATAAAAAGTAGACTGCGTGGGAGGGCATTCGCCCATTAAACCACATCACGAGAAGTGATTTCGGAAGAAATCAATATTAGGAGGAAATTATCGTGGCTAAAGAAGTACAAAACATCGTAAAATTGCAAATTCCAGCCGGAAAAGCAACACCAGCTCCACCAGTAGGACCAGCACTTGGTCAAGCTGGTATCAATATCATGGGCTTCACAAAAGAATTTAATGCTCGTACAGCTGACCAAGCTGGCATGATCATTCCAGTTGTGATCTCAGTATACGAAGATAAATCATTTACTTTCGTTACTAAAACACCACCAGCAGCTGTTTTGCTTAAAAAAGCAGCAGGTGTTGAAAAAGGTTCTGGTACACCAAACACTGTTAAAGTGGCAACTGTTACTAAAGCACAAGTTCAACAAATCGCTGAAACAAAAATGGAAGACCTTAACGCTTCATCTGTCGAATCTGCTATGCGCATGATCGAAGGAACAGCACGTTCAATGGGCTTCACTGTCGAAGGTTAATTTTCGATTTTTCTGTCTTAACTTCAGAAATGACTTCGAGTTATTTCAAGGGATGGAGAGGATCAGAATGCTGCTTTCAGACTGAGGTCTGAATGATGTAAAACCACCGATCGACTAAGATGAAGCGGTGGAAGGTTGCTTGCAACCGCTAAACCACAAGGAGAAATATATAATGGCTAAAAAAAGCAAACAATTGCGTGCTGCTTTGGAAAAAGTAGAAGCAACTAAAGTATACACAGTTGAAGAAGCTGTTGCATTGGCACAAGAAACAAACTTCGCTAAATTTGATGCGACTGTTGAAGTTGCTTACAACTTGAACATCGACGTTAAAAAAGCTGACCAACAAATCCGTGGCGCTATGGTATTGCCAAACGGTACTGGTAAAACAGCTAAAGTCCTGGTTTTCGCTAAAGGTGAAAAAGCTGAAGAAGCTAAAGCTGCTGGCGCTGACTATGTTGGCGAAATGGAATACGTTGAAAAAATCAACGGTGGTTGGTTTGACTTCGACGTTGTCGTAGCAACACCTGACATGATGGCTGTTGTAGGTCGTCTTGGTCGCGTGCTTGGACCACGTAACCTCATGCCTAACCCTAAAACTGGTACTGTAACAATGGACGTTACTAAAGCAGTTGAAGAAGTTAAAGCTGGTAAAGTAACTTACCGTGCTGAAAAAGCTGGTATCGTACACGTTGCAATCGGTAAAGTTTCATTTGAAACTGAAAAATTGGTTGAAAACTTTAAAGCAATCAACACTGTTATCGCTGCTGCTAAACCAGCAACTGCTAAAGGAACATACATCCAAAGCTTGACAGTGACAACTACATTTGGTCCTGGTATCAAAGTAGATCCAAATTTCTAATTCAGGCAAATGAAAAAAGCTATTCAGTTATGAATGGCTTTTTTCTTAGCATTAAAATTGAACTTGGTGGCTAGATAAACTTGTTAAATGAGAGAAGATTCGTTTGTCTCATGGAATTTACTATAAACCAAAGAATGTTATTAAAAGAATTTGTGGATACTGTTTTAAAAAGAGGCAT
>RRZU011356682.1_pt1 | contig 60067 bp, 53 predicted proteins | sample 2165561 | NCBI WGS metagenome assembly RRZU01 (sample SAMN10456909, study PRJNA506462) | wastewater metagenome | isolation source: wastewater sludge | place: USA: Moscow, Idaho
GAACGGCGGACTGTTAATCCGTATGTCGCTGGTTCAAGTCCAGCAGGAGGAGCCACGATTCCCTCGTAGTTCAGTCGGTAGAACGGCGGACTGTTAATCCGTATGTCACTGGTTCAAGTCCAGTCGAGGGAGCCATCTTCTTTACCTGTTCGGGTAAAGTTCATAGCAAAGAAATCCTTAGAAAATCATTTTCAGCCTGATTAATTTCCTTATTTATAAAAACGCCTGCACATCTGTGCTGTACAAGCGTCTGTTCTGTTCCTTATCGCTGAAACAGTGCCAAAGCAATAGTTCGTGATTCGCTGTGATCGACTATCGGTGCCGGATATGAATCCTGCGGATCAAAAACTTTCAGCCAGTCATGTGGTGTGTGAATATATTTCGCCGGCACCAGTTCAAGTTCAGGTAACCACTGTTTAATAAACTGGCCCTGTTCGTCAAACCGTTGCCCCTGTGTCGTAGGATTAAATATCCGGAAATAAGGTGCCGCATCAGCGCCGGTACTCGCCGCCCATTGCCAGCCACCGTTATTTGCTGCCAGTTCACCATCAATCAGGTGCTGCATGAAATAACGCTCACCGAGCCGCCAGTCAATATGCAGATCTTTGGTCAGGAATGATGCAACTATCATTCTCAGGCGGTTATGCATCCATCCTGTCTGATTCAGGCACCGCATGGCTGCATCAACAATAGGATATCCGGTTTTACCTTCACACCAGGCAGTGAAACGGGCGTCATCCCACAACCAGCGAATGTGGTCCGTTTCTGGTTTAAACGCCTTATGTTTCGAGACATGAGGAAACGCCACCAACAGATGTTGATAAAATTCGCGCCAAATCAGTTCATTTAACCAGACAAACCCGGGAGCTCCCCGCTCAAAAGGCAGTTGCCCTAATGCTGCTTCGATTGCCGCCAGACATTGACGCACCGAAATGATGCCCAGTGTCAGATAAGGTGATATCCGGCTGGTGCCGGGACAGGCAGGAAAATCTCGTTGTTCATCATATTGGCGCAATTTCTCTGCACAAAAATCCTGCAACTGTTGTAAAACAGCTGCTTCGCCGACCGGCCAGTCGGAGCTGTCTACACGGGGATAATCGATACTGACTGATGACCAGCTTAAGATCCCACCCCTTGCCGAGGGTTTTGGCCAGACCTGATAACCTTCCGCCGCCAGTTTTTTCAGCCAGGCTTTACTGAAAGGTGTGAAGACTTTGAACATCTCTTTGCTGCCGGTCAGTACTGAGCCCGGCGCAAACACACAGCGGGCATCGAACCACTGCACACGGATCCCGGTAGCATCACACTGCTGCTGCACCGAAAGATCCCGGGCCAGCTCATAAATACCAATATCACGATTGACGAATAACTGTGAAACTTCATGCTGCTGGCAGTAGCTGGCTAATCGCGCCGGAATTTGCTGATAATCAGCTACTGTGAGCACGCTGAACGGGATCCCCAAGGCTGCGAGAGCTTCACCTAGCTGGTTGAGCTGGCGGGCAATCAAATCAGCTCTGACGGGCGCCAGATCCTGTTTTTTCCATTGTTCCGGTGTTACAAAATAAATGGCCTGTAACGGCTCCGGATGCAAACTGGCCGCATATAATGCCGGATGGTCATGCACGCGCAGATCGTCCCGGAACCAGACTAATGATGTCATGCTTCTCTCCTTATAAGCTGTAACGCAGCGCCAGATCCTCCGGATGAGGATTGAGATAAACCTGCGATGCTAAATAAGGATTCGGATATTCCCGTAAATAGTGCTGAAGCAGCGTCATCGGTGACATCAGCGGCACTACGCCGCGCCGGTATTTATCAATCGTATTCTGTAATTCCGCTTTTTGAGACGGCGTCAGCTGTTTCTTGAAATACCCCTGCAAATGCTGCAGTACGTTCGTGTGATTTTTACGGCTGACGCGCTGCTGTAATCCCTGCATCAGACCGGAAATATAACGTGAAGAGAGTTGTTCCAGTGGCACCTCAACCGCATCGCCCAGCAGTTTACCCAGTGCTTTATAAGCGGATGGCTGATGAGCAAACAGCAGATATTTATAGCGGGAATGAAAGGCGATTAATTTGCCCCGGGTGATACCACTGGCTTTTAAGCTCAGCCAGTCATGATAAGCAAATACGCGGGTGACAAAATTTTCCCGCAGAACCGGATCACACAGACGACCATCTTCTTCTACCGGTAACAGCGGATTTTGCGCCATCAGTATCCGGGTATAGACACCGATCCCCTCTTTCACCGCACCTTGTGGCGAATAAACCTTGACCCGTTCCATGCCGCAACTGGGTGATTTGGCACAAACGATATAGCCAGCCAGATAGTCAAATTCTGCCGTTTTTTTATGGGAATATTCCATTAACTTTTCAGTGACATCAAAACTGCCATCGGAGGCTTCAACATGGATAGCATCATCCCGTTTTACCAGCCGGATCGCCTTGCGCGGAACGCCAAGCCCAATCGCTAGTTCAGGGCATACTGATATAAAGGAAAAATAACGGGATAACTCTTTTTCGACGAACTCTGAACGTTTATGGCCGCCATCAAAACGGACCTGCTGTCCCAGCAAACAGGCACTGATGCCAACCTGGATCTGCTGTGTATTAAATTGTGTCATCTCTCATCCCCGCTTTAAGCCAGCAAAATATGGCGCTGACATTGATTAACACACTGATCGAGCAAGATTTTTACATATACGCTTTTAAGCATAGAGCAGATCAGTGAAGACTGACGCGCAATTGCCATTGCACCAACTTAAACAGAAAAACCTGCCCTGAATACCTGCAGCACCAAATTGCCACACAGATCCCATTGTGGGGCTACCTTTCGGGGCGAAAAAAAGTATAATGACCCGTAATGGCATAAAACAGCACCAAACAAGCCTCAGAATTCCTACTGAAAAACTCTCCTTTTTCCCATATTTCCCTGCATCTGACAAGCATCATACAACTCCCGTTTTGTTCTATTTTTCTCAATGTAAACATTTACAGATTACGGTTTTTACACCTAAATCCCGCCCCTATAGTGGTTTCCAGACTGCTGGCTACATCAACGGAACTGATAGGCACTTAGTGTCTCGGCCGAAAAGTTAGCGTTCTTTTAAATATTCAGCACGCATCTTGCTGAAGCATCGTTAACCTGACGACGTGAGAAGAGAACCTTATGAAACAACAAACGCCATTTGTTCAGTTTCGCAACGTACAAAAAAGCTATGACGGCGAAACACTCATAGTCAAAGACCTCAATCTGAATATCCGTCGGGGTGAATTTCTGACCTTATTAGGGCCAAGTGGTTCAGGAAAAACCACCAGCCTGATGATGCTGGCAGGCTTTGAAACAGCCACCAGCGGTGAAATTACACTGGGCGGGAAATTACTGAACAACCAGCCGCCGCATAAGCGCGATATTGGCATGGTGTTTCAGAACTACGCGTTATTTCCGCACATGACAGTGGCAGAGAACGTCGCGTTCCCACTGTTTGTCCGTCGCCTGGCGAAAGCCGATATTCAGGAAAAAGTGCAGGAAGCACTGGCCATGATCAAGATGGACAGTTTTGGCCATCGTTATCCGGCACAGCTTTCCGGTGGTCAGCAACAGCGTGTTGCCCTCGCCCGCGCACTGGTCTTTGAACCGAAACTGGTATTGATGGACGAACCGCTGGGCGCACTGGATAAACAGTTGCGTGAACATATGCAGATGGAAATCAAACACCTGCATGAGAAGTTCGGCCTGACGATCGTTTATGTAACCCATGACCAGTCTGAAGCGCTGACCATGTCAGATCGCGTTGCTGTATTCCACAAAGGCGAAATTCAGCAGATTGACAGCCCGAAAGCCTTGTACGAAGAGCCAAAAAACGCCTTTGTGGCGCAATTTATCGGTGAAAACAACCGCCTGCAGGGTGTCGTTGAAAGCATTGATAACGCTCACTGTCTGGTACGGATGCCTGACGGCTCACAAATCAAAGCACTGAGTGTCAATGTCGCCGGACGCGGAGAACAGACCACGCTGTCAATTCGTCCTGAACGGATCCTGCTGGGGGCTGCCAGTCAGAACTGCGACAACATCGTTCAGGGACAGGTAAAAGAATTTATCTACTTAGGCGATCACATCCGCCTCTGTATTCATACCTGCGGCAGTTCTGACTTTATCGTGAAAATGCCGGTCAGCCAGTTCGATCCTTCCATCAAAATTGGCGACAAGCTTTCTATCGGGTGGCAGAAGGATCATGTCCGCGCCCTCGATATGCTGGATTAATGCTCCACCTATAACTAAACAAGGATGATATCGATGAAAGCAACTCGTACTTTATTAGCGCTGTTGACTGCCGGCTCCTGTTTTGCGGCACAAGCGGATGAATTATCTGTAATTTCTTTTGGTGGTGCGAACAAGGAAGCACAGGTTAAAGCCTATTATGAACCGTTTACCAAAGCGACCGGTACCAAGATCGTCGCCGGTGAATACAACGGTGAAATGGCCAAACTGAAAGCGATGGTGGAAACCAAAAGCGTCTCCTGGGATGTGGTGGAAGTAGAATCTTCCGAAGTAGCCCGCGGTTGTGATGAAGGTTTCTTCGAGAAACTGGATTACAAAGTGATCGGTGCCAAAAAAGACTTCATTCCGGGTGCAGCGACTAAATGCGGTGTCGGTATGTTTGTCTATTCCACTGTGATCGCTTATGACGCCGGTAAATTGAAAACCGCACCAACCTCCTGGGCTGACTTCTGGGATGTTAAAAAAATCCCGGGTAAACGTGGCCTGCGTAAAACCGCGAAATATGCACTGGAAGCGGCACTGCTGGCTGACGGCGTAGCGCAGAAAGATGTCTATACCGTACTGGCCACCCCTGCCGGTGTTGATCGTGCGTTTAAAAAGCTGGATGAGCTGAAGCCGAATATCCAGTGGTGGGAAGCCGGTGCACAGGCACCGCAATATCTGATTTCCGGTGATGTGGTAATGACCTCTGCCTTTAACGGCCGTATTTCCAATGCCCAGAAAGAAGGTAATAAAGATCTGAGCATCGCCTGGAATGGTGGTCTGTATGAGCTGGAATACTGGGTCGTTCCGAAAGGCACACCGAAAAAAGATCTGGCCATGCAGTTTATTGCTGCAACCGTGAAAGCGGACAGTCAGATCGAATATTCAAAACAAATCCCTTATGGCCCGACCAATAAAGGTGCTGCAGGCAAAATCGAGCCGGCTTTAGCCTCTACTCTGCCATCCTCACCGGAAAACCTGAGCGTGGCCGTCGCGGTTGATCCAACCTTCTGGCTGGATCACGGTGAAGAGCTGGAGCGTCGCTTCAACGCCTGGGCCGCGAAGTAATGCTCTTCTGCTTCGGGCATGACTGCTGTGCCCGAAGCAGATGCATACACTGAATTTCAACGGAATGATCCAGGCCTGAGAGCCGTCTGTCAGGAATATAATTATGCTGTCAACTACCATTACAGACACCATCCCCCAGCCAGTGGATACCGAATCACTGAAGGTGAAATTACATCGGGCTGAACGTATTAACCGTTTGAAATCATTCGGACTAATCCTGCCATTAATCATTTTTCTGATTGTCGTATTTTTAGTGCCACTGGTGGTGATGCTAAAAAAAAGCGTGGATAACCCGGAAGTAGCTGCACTCTTACCTGCAACAGTAACTGCAATGGCTGACTGGGATGGCAAAGATTTGCCGCCGGAAAACGTCTATCAGGCATTAGCTGCAGATATCGAAACTGCGAATAACAACGACGTGCTGGGTAATCTGGGTAAGCGCCTGAACAGCGAGATCTCCGGCTACCGCAGCTTACTGAATAATACTGCGGATAGTTTACCGCTTGATCCGGCGCCTGAATCCTATAAACAAGCCTTTATCGATCTGGATGAACGTTGGGGTGACGCCACTTACTGGCAGGCGATGTATCGCAACAGCTCCCCCTATACCCCTAACTATCTGTTGTCTTCGCTGGATTTGAAAAAAGATCAGACCGGCGACATAGTCAAAGTGTCGGAAGATCAGGCGATTTATCAGAGTGTGTTTGTCCGGACTTTCTGGATGAGTCTGGTGATAACCGCAGTCTGTCTGGTACTGGCCTATCCGCTGGCCTATCTGCTGGCAACGTTACCCGCCCGTAGCGCGAATCTGCTGATGATTTGTGTGCTGCTGCCGTTCTGGACTTCGGTTCTGGTCCGGGTTGCTGCCTGGATCGTCTTGCTGCAGAACAACGGGCTGGTAAATACGTTTCTGGAACATCTCGGTCTGATTGATTCACCACTGCAACTGGTATTCAACCGTTTCGGTGTCTATGTGGCCATGGTGCATATCATGCTGCCATTTATGATCCTGCCGCTGTACAGCGTGATGAAAAATATTCCGCAGAGCTATCAGCGTGCTGCGATTTCTCTGGGCTGCCCGCCAATGATCAGCTTCTGGCTGGTTTATCTGCCGCAAACTTATGCCGGCATCGGTGCAGGCTGTCTGCTGGTGTTCATCTTGTCGATTGGTTACTACATCACCCCTGCACTGCTGGGTAGTCCGACCGACCAGATGGTCAGCTACTTTGTTGCTTTCTATACCAACACCACGATCAACTGGGGTATGGCAACCGCGCTGGGTGGCCTGTTACTGCTGGCAACGCTGATCCTGTATGTAATTTATAGCTGGCTGGTTGGCGCTAACCGCTTACGTCTGGGCTAATGGACAAGGAATGACATTATGTTAAGACCCTATGCTTCTAATTTTGAACGGATCTGGTACTGGTCACACCGTAGTCTCTGCGGGCTGGTATTGTTGTTCCTGATGTTACCGGTGCTGGTGATGATCCCGCTCTCATTCAATGGCGGGGCGTTTCTGGTGTATCCACTGCAGGGCTGGTCACTGCGCTGGTACGAAACCTTTTTCACCTCCCCGGAATGGATGCGTTCGCTGGCTAACAGCATGATCGTATCACCGGCGGCCACACTGGTGGCGATGATCTTCGGTACACTGGCGTCCATCGGTCTGACACGGGCGGAGTTTAAAGGCAAAGCGTTGCTGACCAGTCTCCTGATTTCACCAATGGTCGTACCCGTGGTGATCGTGGGTGTCTCGTCTTACCTGTTCTTTGCACCACTGGGTCTGTCTAACAGCTATTTCTCACTGATTATGGTACATGCGGTGTTAGGTATTCCGTTCGTGATCATTACGGTGACTGCCACATTGCAGGGCTATAACAAGAATCTGAGTCGCGCAGCTGCCAGTTTGGGTGCGGATCCGATGCTGACGTTCTTCAAGGTGACATTACCGCTCATCGGACCGGGCATGATTTCCGGTGCCCTGTTTGCTTTTGCCACCAGCTTTGATGAAGTGGTAGTAACGCTGTATCTGGCCGGACCGGATCAGGCGACGCTGCCACGCGTGATGTTCAGCGGTATCAGGGAAAACATCAGCCCGGCGATTGCTGCTGCTGCGACCATCCTGATCCTGATTTCAGTAGCTATGTTGCTGGCGCTGGAATGGTTACGTGGCCGCGCAGAAAAAATGCGCACCACGGCGCATTGATTCTGATCCTGTTAAACAAGTTCTTTCTGCAAGTTCCACCTGTTGCGCCGCTTCGCGGCGCTTTTTTTATCCTCAGCGCGTGACCTTGCTCTGCAGCAGGCGCATGAAGAAATCCCGCGGTTTATTCAGCCGTCCAAATTGGTGAGTAATCGCTGCGATACCTAATTTATAACAGCGCTCATGCGGTAACAACTTACGCAATTTCCCCTCTTCAACGCCTCTGGCAGCATAATGTTCAGGCAGGAAACCGACATACGCACCGGAAAGGATCATGGTAGCCCGGGTCTCATAGTAATAGGCGGTTGCCGCCTTCTGCAGCCCCACCATCTGTATCGCCACTTCAGGGTTACTCTGAATACCGGCCTGAACAGAACGCGCATTCACCAATCCCTGACGAATTATCTCATCCTCTGTTTCGGCAAATAACGGATGCCTGTCACTGCAATAGAGATAACAGGTTTCCTCATACAAAGAATGGTAGATCAGTCCGTCAAGTTGGCGGTGATACGGGATAAAGCCCACATCCGCCTCCCCGTTAAGGATCATGCGTTCAATATCACTCATCGGCGCGGTTTCAAATTGCAGAAAAACATCCGGTGCCTGCCGGCAAAACTCGCTTAACACCAGCGGAAACTGACAACGTTCATCCAGACTGATGGTATCGCTGGCTACCAGCTTAAGCTCTCCGGAAAGCTGTACATGCAAGGCATTAACGGTGGATCGGAAATCTTCCAGCTGAGAAAACAGACGGCGTACCGATTCATAGATAATGGCACCTTCCTCTGTCAGAGCAAAACCGGAACGCCCGCGGCTGCACAACTTCAGTTTGAGCCGGTGCTCCAGATTCGCCATATGCACACTGATAGTAGAACGGCTGATATTCAACACTGTTTCGGCCGCAGAGAAGCCGCCACATTCCACAACCGTCTTGAATACTTTTAACAGACGAATTTCATAGTCGCCCACCTGCCCTAACTCAATCAGTGAAACCTGCACCATTGTTTTATTTTCCTCAATGTAAGAGTTGATTGTCAGTCATTTATGCAACGGTATAACGCGTTAGTATGAACACATCAGCCCGATATATCAGGGCATCCACTGTCACCGGAGATCCCGTATGAGCTATCCATCTATTGATCCGTTGCTGGCGCCGTTCTGCCAATGGCAAGCCTCGCAGTGGATGACGCCAAAAGTTGGCACTACTTTCTCCGTTACCAACCCGGCAACGGGCGCAGTGATAGCAACCCTGCAGAATCAGACCGCCGGTGATGCACTGACTGCCATTGATCGCGCCAGTGCCGCATTACCTGCATGGCAAGCGCTGCCAGCCAAACAACGCGCCTTACTGCTGCGTCGCTGGTTTGACCTTATCCTGAAAAACCAGGATGCATTGGCACTGCTGATGACCCTGGAACAAGGTAAACCACTGGCCGAAGCCAAGGGCGAAGTTGCTTACGGAGCCTCTTATATCGAATGGTTTGCCGAAGAAACCAAACGTGTCTATGGCGACATCATTCCAGCCGCCAGCGGTGATCGCCGTATCCTGACCATCAAACAAAGCATTGGTGTCGTTGCAGCAATCACACCATGGAACTTCCCCAACGCCATGATCACACGCAAAGTGGCGCCCGCTCTTGGTGCTGGTTGCACTATCGTGGTGAAGCCCTCTGATGAGACACCGCTCTCTGCACTGGCATTGGTCACACTGGCCCATCAGGCTGGTATTCCGGAAGATGTATTCCAGGTTTTGATCAGCCGTAAAGCGGCCGAAATTGGTCAGGTTTTCTGCGGCGACAGCCGTGTCCGCAAGCTTACCTTTACCGGTTCAACACCTGTTGGTAAGCAATTGATGAGCCAATGCGCTGCAACGGTGAAGAAACTCGGTTTGGAACTGGGTGGCAATGCTCCTTTCATCGTGTTTGATGATGCGGATATTGATGCGGCTATCGCTGGTTTGATGGTGTCGAAATACCGCAACGCCGGACAAACCTGTATCTGTGCCAACCGGATTCTGGTGCAGGACAGCATTTATGATCGTTTCGCGGAAAAACTGGTTACCGAGGTGAAAAAACTCAAAGTCGGTTTGGGAACAGAAGCTGGCACTACCATTGGCCCGCTGATCAACCAGGCGGCTATGCACAAAGTACAACACTTGGTTTCTGATGCTATTACGCGTGGCGCTAAATTATTAACAGGCGGTTCGGTTCATCCGGCCGGCGATAATTTCTATCAGCCAACCGTGCTGAAAGAAGTCACCAGCGACATGAAGATTTTCCATTCTGAAATTTTTGGCCCGGTCGCTCCGCTGTTCCGTTTTTCAACAGAAGCTGAAGCCGTTGCCATGGCAAACGATACCCCGTTCGGACTGGCAGCTTACTTCTACAGCCGTGATATCAGCCGCATCTGGCGCGTCGCCGAGGCACTGGAATATGGCATGGTCGGAATCAACGAAGGTGGGATCTCCAGCGAAGTCGCACCGTTTGGTGGCGTTAAAGAATCGGGTCTGGGCCGCGAAGGTTCCAAATACGGTCTGGAGGAATTTACTGAAATTAAATACCTCTGTATGGGCGGCTTGAAATAGTTCCAAAAGGAATTGGGCTGCATATTTTAAGGAGTCACAAATGAATAATTCTGAACTGCAACAACGTAAACAAGCTGTGTTTGCCCGTGGTGAAGGTAATGCCTACGGTATCTATGTCGCAAAAGCAAAAAATGCTGAATTGTGGGACGTGGAAGGTAACCGCTACATCGATTTTGGCAGCGGTATCGCTGTGGTTAACACAGGGCACAGTCACCCGAAAGTCGTTGCTGCAGTAAAAGCCCAGCTGGATAACTTCAGCCATACCTGCATGACAGTAACGCCTTATGAATCTGCTGTTAAGCTGGCGGAAAAACTGGTGAAAGCTGTTCCGGGTAACACACCGAAAAAAGCCATGTTTGTCACTACCGGTGCCGAAGCTGTAGAAAATGCTGTCAAAATTGCCCGTTCTTATACCGGTCGTTCAGGTGTTATCGCCTTCAACGGTGGTTTTCATGGCCGTACTCTGCTGACCGTTGGCCTGACCGGTAAAGTGCAGCCATACAAGGCCGGATTTGGCCCGTTCCCTGCTGAAATTTATCATGTGGCTTATCCGAATGAGCTACTGGGTGTCTCTGAAGACGACAGCTTTGAAGCGCTGAACCAGCTGTTCAAATGCGATATCGATCCGAACCGTGTTGCGGCCATCATCATTGAATGCGTACAGGGCGAAGGTGGTTTCTATCAGGCCCCCGCCTCCTTCCTGCAAAAACTGCGTGCACTGTGTGATCAGAAAGGCATAATGCTGATCTGTGATGAAATCCAGACCGGTTTTGCCCGTACCGGCCGTATGTTTGCCCATGATTATGCCGGTATCGAAGCGGATCTGGTGACCATGGCCAAAGGCTTGGGTGGCGGTTATCCGATTTCTGCTGTCGTAGGTAAAGCTGAGATCATGGATGCGCCACAACCGGGCGGTCTGGGCGGTACTTACGCTGGTTCACCACTGGGTTGCGCGGCAGGTCTGGCCGTATTTGATGCCATCGAAGAAGAAAAACTGTGTGATCGTGCGCTGGCAATTGGCGAACGCATGGTCAATCATCTGAAAGATATTCAGGATGAATTCCCGGCGATCGTTGGTGATATCCGCAGTCTGGGCGCCATGATCGCGCTGGAACTGGTACAAGACGGCGATATGAAAAAGCCGGATTCAGATCTGACTAAAGCAATCTGTGCCAAAGCCGCCGAAAAAGGTCTGATTCTGCTCTCCTGCGGTACCCGCGCTAACGTTATCCGCTTCCTGCCACCATTGACGACCGAAATGGAAATCATTGATGAAGGTATGGCATTACTGAAAAGTGTGATTAAAGAACTGGTTTAAGCTCTCTCACCCAGTGCCAAGAAGGGCGACCAATTGGTCGCCCTTCTTTCATTCTGAAGAACAAAATTTAAAATTTCTTCGTTGCCATCTGAAAGGTCTTGAAGCCACCGGACAGATTGCGTGCCTTGAAGCCGTTGTTAGCCAATAAGCAGTAGGCAACATGACCGCGTAAGCCGACCTGACAGGTGATCAGGATTTCTTTGTCTTTCGGTAATTCCGCCAGACGATTACGTAACTGATCGACCGGAATATTCACCGCGCCCGGAATAGCACCGATATTGGTCAGCTCCGGAGGATTACGCACATCCAGCAGGAACTGATCCGCTGAAATATTCAATACATCGGCAGTATGGCAAATACGCTCATCACCTTTGATCACGTTAGTTGCAACCATCCCGGCCTGATTAATCACATCACGGGCGGAACCGAAAGGTGGTGCATAGGTCAGTTCCAGATGTTCCAGATCCTGCACTTTCAGACCGGCACGCATTGCCACGGCCAGCACATCGATACGCTTGTCCACACCTTCTTTGCCAAACGCCTGACCACCCAGGATCTGGCCGGTAGCCGGATCAAAGATCAGCTTAAAGCTGACCGGGAAGGCACCCGGATAGTAACCGGCGTGATTGCCCGGATGGACATAAACCTTCTCATAAGCGCGACCCAGACGTTTCAGGCTCTTCTCGCTATGTCCGGTACTGGCAATCGCAAAATCAAACACCTTGCAGATCGCAGTTCCCTGCGTACGCTGATATTTTTCATCACGTCCCAGCATGTTATCGGCTGCAATACGCCCCTGACGGTTAGCCGGGCCGGCCAGCGGGATCAATGTCGGCTGCTCAGTCACAAAATCCAGCGTTTCCACCGCATCACCGACCGCATAAATATCCGGATCACTGGTACGCATGCCTTCATCCACTTTGATACCACCACGCGCACCTAATTCCAGACCGGCAGCAGAAGCCAGCATGGTTTCCGGTTTAACGCCGATGGCTAACACAACCAGTCCGGTGACCAGTTTTTCACCATTGTTCAGCGTTAACTCCAGATGATTAGTCAGATCAGGATGAATAGCAAAGTCACCGGTAGCATCAGGCTCAGCCGGCGTTACCGGAATTTCGGTGATGGCAGTTAATCCCGTATTCAGGCGTAAATCAGTTTTATTCTGCACCAGTACCTGATGAACAAAATTGGCCATTTCAGGATCAACCGGAGCCATTACCTGCTCAGAAAGCTCCAGCAAAGTCACTTCAATGCCTTGCTGATGTAATGCTTCTACCATTTCCAGACCAATAAACCCGCCACCAACTACGGTGGCATGCTTAGGTTTGTTAAGCATAATGGCCGCCAGAATACGATCCATGTCCGGAATATTACGCAGACTAAATACGTTCTCGCAGTTGATACCCGGAAGAGGAGGACGAACCGGAGCAGCGCCCGGACTCAGCAATAATTTGTCGTAAGATTCCTGATACTCTTCACCTGACAGCAGATTCTTGACGGTGATGACTTTCTTCTGACGATCAATGGCAACCACTTCAGAAAAAACGCGGACTTCTACATTAAAACGGGATTTAAAACTTTGCGGTGTCTGCAGCAACAAGGCTTCACGCTGGGTGATATCGCCGCTGATATGATAAGGCAAACCACAGTTAGCAAAAGAGATAAACTCACCACGCTCCAGCATCAGAATTTCGGCATCTTCTGACAAACGGCGTGCCCGTGCAGCAGCAGATGCGCCACCGGCTACACCACCAATAATTATAATTTTCGTCATTTCGCTTCCCCTGATCATTAATTGCTTTAATTTAGGTTCATCTAATTTAGATGGCAAGTATATTTCATTTCAGTCAGAAGACTCAAATCCTGCTCCTGCAGCTCAAAATTCAAACTTATAAAAGATATCGACGGCCTGAGAGAGACCGCTTACCGCCTGCAAATACAGTTGGGGTAACAGAAAATAGCGCAACTTCACTTCGCTGACGGCACTATAAACACCCACGCCATACTGCAGTTGCAGATCTTTAAGCAGATAAGTCGATAAATTCACCTGGGTATCGGTTCCACTGCCGCTGGTATCAAATGCCGCATCTTTCAGGCCAAATGTTGAAGCGACATCTGAAACAATGCCATTCGTCTGTCCCAACCCGACACCGATCATCATCGCCGCCATGGCTTCTTCGGTAGAGCCGTTCGTCGTGGCCGTCGAACTGCGTCCACGTAACAAATAGGAAAGCTTATCGGTATCCGGCAGTTCAGGTTCGGAGAACACCTGTGCACTGATTGCGGTGATCGGCGCATTAATTTTTACCCCGACTGTCACACTGCTGTCTTCCATCGTGGCCGGATCCCGGATAGCCTCAGCCATGACATAAGGTTCGGCAATATCGCCACTGAACATCAGCTTGCCACTACGGACTACCAGATTCTGGCCATAAGCTTTAAAGCGGCCATCCACCAGTCTGATTTCCCCTTGTGTCAGTAACGCTTGTCCCGGTTTCTGACGGAAACGCAGCCCGCCAGCCAACGCAGTCTTCAACCCCATGGCGCTGAAACGAACATCGGTCCCCAGTTTTAATCTCAGATCCATAAAGAACGGGAATGGCACAGTGGTTTGCTGTTGCTGTAATGGCCTCACTATGTGTACATCGTCTGATATTTCGACACCATTATCCGGCAGACTTTTAATATCTACCCGGGCCCATGGCACCAGAACATCACCTTCCAGCGAGACCTTTTCTGCATCAAACTGCAATTGCACATCTGAATCGACTTTGCCGTTGCCATAACCGGCAAATGCCAGCTCAACAGCCCGCCCCTGCAATGACAGTTCGCCGGAGAGATTACCGTCCGGCCAGCGGGAACGACCGGTGAGCGTGACCTTTCCTTTACCCGCCAGCATATCGGCGTTCAGCTCAGCCTTATCACCATCAATGATCAGTTTGCCGTTGATTTGCCGCAGGCTCACCATCTCTGTGGCTGTATCGACCTCACCGTCTTTCAGATTTACCTGACCATAAAATAAAGGCACGTCCAGCGTTCCCGCCAGCCGGCCATTTACATCAACCTGTCCTTTAGTGCTGTGCAGAACATCCACCAATGGCGCGATGCCATACAACTGCAGGTTAGTGACATTCACCGTTCCGCTTAATACCCGGCGTTTGAGAGGATCCCGGACTTCTGCATCCACGTTGATATTACCCAGCATGGCTGAATCCAGCACAAACCGGCCTGTTGCCTTCACAGGCGTCACTTCCAGCTTTAACTGCATATCCCGGTAAGGCGTGTGGATCTGTTCTGTGATCAGCTCACCATACTGACTGCGCACTGACACATGCAGGTCAGGGCTGCCTTTCCGCCAGCCGATAACACCATTGGCCTGCAGTTGTGAGCTCCATTTCAGCGTATCAGGTAACCATGGTTTGAGACGTTGCGTATCAAAATCAGCCACAGTGAACGGAATCGCCCCCTGCAACGCCGAGAGTGACGAATTTTCAAAACAGAGCCGCGCCGGAGCAGAGCGCCAGCAATGAGACTTAAAGGTCAGCGTACTGGCTTTCCATTGCAACACGACAGGCGACTGCAATTGCCACTCTCCGGCCAGACCGCCAATCTGACTGTCCTGCAGGCGCCCTTGCCAGATCCCGTTTTGCCAGCTGCCGCTCAGGTTCAGCTTACTGTTGAGCTGTTTCCCGTCATTTTTCAGCAGTAACTGATGTTGTTGTGCATTACCCCGGAGTGAAAGCACCACATTCTGCATGCGGGTTCCATTGATATTCCAGCGTTCAGCATTTAACTGTAATTGGCCCGGCAGGGTTTTATTCAGTGTGGCATGTCCCGTCAGCTCAAGTTTACGCACCAGTTGCCCCGGCATAACAATACGGGGAGCTGCCAGCCGCAGCGCCAGCACAGGCGCTTTCGCCGGGCCATTCAGACGGAAATCTCCATCGATACTGCCGTCCCACTTCGGATTAATCAGCGATAGTTTGGAAAGTCGTAATTTACCTGCCAGTGACCACTCTTTATCCAGATTACCGTTCACAGCCAGAGAGTTCGGACCGTTTTTGATCTCAAGTTGCTGGAAGTGCCAGTTCCCCTGCTCATCCCCCTGAATAGCCCCCTGTGTCGTTAACGGGAAACCATTCCAGTCGCCTTTCAGATCTATCGCCGATAAGTCCCCTTGCCAGCGATCGTCCTGCCAATGGATCTCTTGTTTCAGACTGCCGGAAACTGCAGCCTTTGCATCTGGCAGCCAGCGTTTAACCTCCGGTAATTCCAGATCAGTCTGTCCTTGCCAGTGGAGACCTTTTTGCCAGTTCAGCTGACCAGCAACAAGTAACTTGTTTACGCCATCACCCAGTTGTAATCGTTGCAGATCGAGCTTGTCTGATGTGCCATTTAAGACCAACTGCAACCGGGTTGAAGGCAAATCGAGCCAGTTGCCTTCTGTCTCCAGTGCCAGTTTATAGCTGCGCAGTGAGCCGCGGAGATCCAGCTTTCCTTTACCGACAGAAAGTCCTTCCAGCGCCGGAGGTAAAGGTAACTTCAGCCAGTCCCCCATCAGAACAAAGGGCAAACCACTGGTCAAAGGCTGCAGTTCCCCCTGCAGCTTCACTTTTTCTTTGCCTTCCAGCAGCGCCGTAAATGTTAATTTCTGCAGATCGCCCTTGGCTGAAAGGGTTGCTGTTCTGGATACATCCGGGGACACAACCGGAAGCACAGATTGTGCATTGAGATCTGCATCTATCAGATAATTATGAATAAATGTCATCTTTCCGGACAGCCCGGCACTGCGTTTCCCCTGCTGAGCCTGCAGTTGCTGAACTGTCAGTTCCGTGCCATCAAATCTGGCCTGCAGCTTGATATCCATCAACCCGGTATCAAAAGCCTGCTGATAATAACGGCCTTGTTTCAGACTAAATTCAGAAAGACGAATATCAAACGGTACGAATACTTCCGGTAATTCCGCGTCCGCCGGTTTTTCTTTAGGTGACGCGGCATTTTTTTTGTCAGAAATGACGTCTTTGCCTGCGGCAGCCGGTTTTAGCCAGACATCTACAGATTCAGAATGAGACGGTTTAATATCAATCTGATGTTCCTGCCAGTCGGCGGCGGTTTCCAGATGCCCGACTTTTACCCGTACCACCGGATCATCATAAACAAAATCAGAGACTTTCAGCTGATGTAACGCAATGGGAACGGGGGTCGAAATATAGCGATCAGTTGTTGGCAGCGCTTCCGGAGCAACGTCCACCTCATCGGCAGAATCAGGCATATCCCGGCGACTCACGGTTAACCCATCCACTTCCAGCAAATCGATTTCAGCCTGACCAGACAGCAAAGAAGCCAGCTGCCATCGGGTTTGTACTCGCTTCAGCGAGACCGTGACATATTCACTCTGCCAGCTGGTATCACGTAACTGCCAGCCCTCAGCAAGAGAACCGGAAACCCATTCACCCTGTAATCCAGGCACCCAACGGGTTAGTTGATTCCAGACTAACTGACTGCCGGAGGCAGAAAACAACAGAAAAAAGAACATGGTAGCCAGGAAAGCCACCAGCAACATAGCAGATGCCACCCAGCGCCGGCTTCTGAGACTCATAGTTCTGGCCCTAACGCAAAATGTAACCGGAATGGCACCGATTCTTCGGATACGCCGAATGCCAGATCAAAGCGCAACTGTCCGACCGGCGTTAACCAGCGGCCACCGATCCCCGTACCAATTTTCCATGGTTCCTGATAATCATTCGTCGCTGTACCGGCATCGACAAACGTCGCGATACGCCATTTCGGTGCAATCTGATAATTATATTCCAGACTGCCCACGGTGGTATTCAGGGCACCGGAAAGCTGACCGGAAGAATCCAGTGGCGAAATGCTTTCATAAGCAAACCCTCTGACAGTCTGATCCCCCCCGGTGAAGAAACGTTGTGAGGCCGGTATTTCGCTCAGATTTCCCCAGAGTAATGCCCCCTGCTCCGCCCGGAAGATAAAACGATGGTTACTGGCATAAGTCCGCAGCCATTTGGTCCGGCCCCATACCTTTACAAATCGGGTATCAGAAGCCCAGACAGGATCGGAAAACATAACAGATAGGATTTGCTGATCCCCCCAGTAAGGATCGATGCCCCCTTTACTGCGTACGCGGGTAATAGATGCGCCAGGCATGAACAGCAGACTATTACCGCCGTCTTCACCCTGTTCATATTTTTCATAGGCAGTTTTAAAGAAATAATCGCGCTGCCATTGCCCCATCAGCGTCGTCCAATAATGCAGACCAGCTTCAATTTTCTGTGAGCGAGTATCATCCTGTGCCACATTTTCATAGGTTGTCTGCAGCTGATAATAATCGTCGATCGGATTTTTATTCGGGATACGATAACTGAAATCCACCGTCTGCGTGGTTTGCGCGACCTTTATCTGCGAAGAGAAACGATGCCCATAGTCATTGACCCATGGCCGCTCCCAGTTCCATTGCACCCGGGGGCCTTCATCGGTAGAAAATCCCAGACCCGTTTCCATCTGATTCGGCTTTTTCTTTTCCAGATGCACCATCACCGGGATCTGGTAATCCTCAGCCTGGCTGATCTGCGGATGAACATCCACCACCTGAAAATAGCGCGTCTGGGATAATGACTGACTCAGTTCTGCCAGCTTAAGCGTATCGAAAGCATCACCTTGTTTGAAGCGAAGCAGCGGCTGGATCAGTTTTGTTTGCGGAATACCATCAATGGTAATTGCGCCAAAACGGTAACGATGACCACTATTGAATACAATATTGATATCCGCAACTTCATCCCGCGGATAAACCTGAACATCTGAGCGAACAATTTTCGCGTCAAAATAGCCATGGGTCGCCGCCAGTGTTTTCAGCCGCCGTTTGATATTTTCATATTTGCCGTGATGTAAAACAGCGCCGGTTTCTAAATCCAGCGAAGAGAGAATTTTGAGGAAATCAGCATCCTTTTGCGCATCATCATAGAGCTCAATCTGGATCTGACGAACTTTTACCGGTTTACCGGGCTCGATTTGCACCTGAAGAGTGTGAGATTTTTCATCCGGATACTTAAAATCAATTGTCGGAGAGTAATACCCTACTGCCTGCAGGGATTTCCGGATTGCTTCGGTGATCTTCTTTTCTCGACCTTCAACCCGCTGACTATCGATTACCGGAAGCGCTGCCAGGTAATATTTGACATTATCCAGTAATTCACCTTTTACACCGCGAACATCATAGGTCACAGGGGTGGCGAGAGCCGATGATATGCCCCCCAGAAACAGATAGACTGCGATCAGGTAATTTCGGTATTTTTTATACTTCAACGAATCCCCGCTCATTCTTTTATACCAGAATGCCAGATTTGTTAATGCGTTGTGACATTCTAAATCCTATCACAGCTATGCTTCAGCTGAGTCAGAAAAATGACTTTGTTTCTGTTCTATGACTTGGTTTTTTGAAAAATTGGGACTAACCTAGCAGAGCATATTCTCAGGGCGGGGTGAAAGTCCCCACCGGCGGTAAACAGTCTGAAGAGGTCTTCAACTGAAAGCCCGCGAGCGGTTGATGCGTTTTATGACGTATTGATGTCAGCAGATCCGGTGTAATTCCGGAGCCGACGGTTATAGTCCGGACGGAAGAGGATACAACAAGCCTCCGCGTATAGCGGAGGCTCTGTTATCCCATGCCCTGATTCTGGTAAATCAATACACAGGAGTATTACCATGAATCAGTCTTTACTGACCCCTTTTGGCAACCCTTTTCAGCGCGTAGAACAGGCATTATCTGCTTTGCAGCAAGGTAATGGCGTATTAGTCGTCGATGATGAAGATCGTGAAAATGAAGGCGACCTCATCTTTTCTGCTGAAAAAATGACACCGCAACAAATGGCACTGATGATCCGGGAATGTTCCGGTATTGTTTGCCTATGCCTGACTGAAGAACGTATCCGTCAATTAGCTCTGCCTATGATGGTGGAACATAATACCAGCGCAAATCAGACCGGATTTACCGTGACTATTGAGGCAGCCCGCGGTGTAACTACTGGGGTTTCAGCACAGGACCGTATCACTACCATTCGCACAGCGATTGCCGATGGTGCCGTAGCGTCTGATCTGAATCGTCCGGGGCATGTGTTCCCGCTGCGTGCCCGTGCAGGCGGCGTGTTAACCCGCCGGGGGCATACAGAAGCCACCATCGATCTGATGAAGCTGGCAGGTTTAAAACCTTATGGCGTGCTGTGTGAAGTGCAGAACGAAGACGGTTCGATGGCCCGTCTGCCTGGAATTGTTGAATTTGCCAACAAGCACAATATGCCAGTGCTGTGCATTGAAGATCTGGTTGCTTACCTGACCGAGAACGCCAAAGCAGCGGGTTGATTTTGCAAGAGAGCAGAAACAGAAAGGCCACTGAAAAATCAGTGGCCTTTTTATTATCCTGTTCAGGATTAACGCATTTCACGCAGCGCCTGAATACGTTTTTCCAATGGCGGATGGCTCATGAATAATTCAGTCATCGCAGTTTTACCATTGATACCGAATGCCATCATAGAACCGTCCAGTTGGGAATCATGACCACGCGCCAGACGCTCCAGTGCGGCAATCATTTTGTCTTTACCAACCAATTTTGCCGAACCCGCATCAGCACGGAATTCACGCTGACGCGAGAACCACATAACGATTGTCGATGCCAGAATGCCAAATATCAGTTCAAACACCATGGATATCGCAAAGTAAGCAATACCACCCGTCGCTGAACTTTCTTCGTCATCTGAACGCATAAAGTTAGAAACAATACCTGCCAGCACACGAGAGATGTAGATAACAAAGGTATTCACTACCCCCTGAATCAGGGTCAGTGTCACCATGTCACCATTCGCTACGTGGCTGATTTCATGAGCCAGTACCGCTTCAGCTTCATCACGGCTCATGTTGTAAAGCAGCCCTGAACTCACCGCGACTAAAGCCTTATTACGGTTAGCGCCGGTAGCGAAAGCGTTCATGTCCGGTGAATCATATATACCCACTTCAGGCATACCGATACCTGTCTGCTGAGCTTGTCGCTGTACAGTATTGAACAGCCAGTATTCTATTTCAGAGCGTGGTTGTTCAATAACCTGAACCCCATATGAACGTTTAGCCATCCATTTGGACATCAGCAGAGAAATTATAGAACCACCGAAACCAAACACTGCGGCCATCAGCAACAGACCGCCTGAACCCCGGGTACTGATTCCGAAGAAACTACTTAATACACTCAGTACAATCGACAGGACCAGCATGACTGCCAGGTTTGTCGCAAGAAACAGCAACACGCGTTTCATTTCAGCTCCTTTAAACGTGCTCTAAGTGTGCAAAGACACACATCCTGATCATAGGGGCGTAAGCAGGAATTTCAAGTAAATGAAATGTAAGAAATGCAATCAGTTGAACTCGGTATAACCGAAGCATTTATTAAAATACCTCGGTTATCTAGGGGGAGTTATAACAATGTGGAAATATCCAGATATTTGCCGAGATCTTGTTCATCCGGTTTATTGATATAAGGGATTTCCCCCATGAACGGCGCTGGCAACAGACTTTTCAGCGTTTCCAGATTCTGCTGATAATGATTCATCGACGGGGTGATCCGGTTCATACACCATCCGACCAGAGGCAACATATCATGATGAATAGCCTCATAGGTTAATACGGAGTGATTGATACAGCCTAAACGCGCCCCTACAACCATGATCACTGGCATATTTTCGTATTTAACCCAGTCAGAAAGGAAATGACCATTTCCGATAGGAACACGCCAGCCACCAGCACCTTCAACAAAAATAATATCCGCACCAGTGCTTTTCTTCAGACGGGATAAACCTTCAGATAACACGTCTAATTTAATCGTGACACCCGACTCTTCTGCGGCGATATGCGGTGACGAGAAAGCATCAAACGAATAAGCAACAACCTGTTCGTATTGTAATGGTAGCGCACTGTGTTTTTGTAACAGCAGAACATCCTGATTACAGGGTTTGTTCTCTATCATTTCACAACCCGCAGCAACCGGCTTGTAAGCCACCGCTTTTAATCCTTTTGCCGCAGCTGCCTGCAACAGAGCCAGCGTACAGGTGGTTTTTCCTGCATCGGTATCAGTGCCGGTAACGAAAAAAGTTTTGCTCATCGATGTAAAACTCCGTAGCACACGTTATAGGTGACCGGGAGCAATCCCGTGGGTAACCGGTATCGTTCATATGCCTGTTGCAGACGAAACAGCTTCTGCCGGGTCAACAACCCCTGACTCCGCTCCCCGTTAACCTGACTTGCACCAATCTGTTTCAGACTCTGCAGAATGGCATTTACATCGGCGTAATGCATAACATGACGGCGAGTCTGCCAGGTTTTATATTGCAACCCCGCATTCTGTAATACAGAACGAAGTTCCGGTATGGCCATGAACTGATTGATATGTTCATGGTCATCCACAGCGGTCCATGCTTCCCGTAGCTCAAATAAACTGCCTTCGCTAAGCGTAGCAAAAAGCGCGTAACCTCGTGACGTTAATACTCTTTTTATTTCCCGGAATGCCTGAACCGGGTCATGACACCACTGTAATGCCAGACTGGTAAACACCAGATCCTGAGATTCACTGCACAAAGGTAATGCTTCTGCATCACCACACACATATCCCTGTGCATTATCCCGCAAAGCAGCCTGTTTCAGCATGCCGGTGGAAATATCCAGCGCAAGCAAGTAGTTACACCATTGTTGCAGATCAGGCAAAAAAAAGCCGGAGCCACATCCCAGATCGAGTCCATTCCCATAATTTTCATCCGGAATAAGACTCAAGAGATTACGCCCAACCTCTTTCTGTAACAATGCGTATTGATCGTACGATTGCGCCGCTTTACCAAAGCGGTTGGCCAACGCCTGCTTATCGACCTGTTCAAACATCGGTAACACACTCTTTTAACGCGTTGAGTAACAGTGATATATCGGATGATTGATGTGCCGCTGTCAGTGTAATTCGCAAACGAGCTGTACCTTTAGGCACCGTTGGCGGGCGAATAGCTGTGACCCACAATCCCCGCTCCCGTAATTTATTCGCCACAGATACCGCTTTATCTGCATCACCGATAATGAGTGGCTGAATTGCTGTCGATGATTCGGCTGCGGCCAGACCCAATCCGGTAATACCATCCCGGAACTGCCGGATCAATGACTGCAGATGTGCACGTTCTTCATCGGCTTGTTTCACCCAGGCGATAGCTGCACTGATGGCATAAGCCTGCGCCGGCGGCATGTGGGTGCTGTAAACATAATCACGGGAAAAATTGAGCAGATAATCGGTCAGCTGTCGGCTGCCGCCAACGAACGCTCCGGCAACGCCCAGTGCTTTGCCAAATGTCGCCATACGGATGTGTACGCTGTCAGATGCAACGCCCTGATGCGACAACGTGCCACGTCCCTGCTCACCCAGCACGCCAATGCCATGCGCATCATCCAGCATTAACCAGTTACCGCTTTGTTTCGCCAGATCAGCGAGCTGCTGGCAAGGTGCCTGATCACCATCCATGCTGAATACACCTTCACTGATGATCAGCCCGGAGTGCGGTTGTAACAGCGAAGCCAGATGTGTCATATCGTTATGACGAAAACGCAGCATTTTAGCCGGTGATTGCGCCCCTGCTTCCTGCAGCGAAGCGTGGTTGAGACGATCCTGATACTGGATATGTTCTTTCTGCAATAACGCTTTGATTATTGCCTGATTGGCACTAAAACCGGTAGAAAAAAGCAGTACCGATTCCACTTGCAGCCACTCAGCCAGCGTTTGTTCCAGCATTGCATGTGCATCGGTATAACCCGTGACCAGCGGCGAAGCACCGGAGCCTGCCCCCCAACGTGCTAATCCGTCCTGCCAGGCTTTAGTCAGAAATGGCTGGGCGGCCAATCCCAGATAATCGTTACTGGAAAAGTTAATATAATGTCGGCCATTCAGTTCAATATGACGGCCTTGCCCTGATTGCAGGATCTGACGCTGACGAAGCAGGCCCTGCCGGGCCCGTTCATTTAACCCGGTTTGCAGATCAAACGGCATTAGCCGGTGTCCGCGGTTTGCTGGCATCGTAAAACAGTGCGCCTTCCGCCTGATCAGCAATGGCTTCCAGCAGTGCATGCTCTTCCACCATATCCGGTTTCTGCGCGCGCGCTTCCGGTTTCAGACCTAAGCGTGCAAACAGTTGCATGTCTTCGTTAGCATCCGCATTCGGGGTGGTCAGCAGTTTGCAGCCGTAGAAAATTGAGTTCGCACCGGCCATAAAACAGAGTGCTTGCATCTGATCGTTCATCTTTTCACGACCCGCCGACAGACGAACATGCGACTTCGGCATCAAAATACGCGCAACCGCGATGGTGCGAATAAAATCGAATGGATCAAGATCAGCCTGATTTTCCATCGGCGTACCTTTCACTTTTACTAGCATGTTGATCGGCACGCTTTCTGGTTGCACCGGCAAATTCGCCAATTGAACCAGTAAACCAGCACGGTCTTCAACCTGTTCGCCCATACCGACGATACCACCAGAACAGATCTTCATGCCGGCATCACGCACATGTTGCAGCGTATCCAGACGTTCCTGATAAGTACGCGTAGTAATAATGGCGTTGTAAAACTCAGGCGAGGTATCCAGATTGTGGTTGTAATAATCCAGGCCTGCTTCGGCCAGTTGCTGTGCCTGCTCTTCAGTCAGCATACCCAGCGTCATGCAGGTTTCCATGCCCAGACCCTTCACTTCCTGGATCATACGAATGATATAAGGCATATCACGGTCACGCGGGTTGCGCCATGCAGCGCCCATACAGAAGCGTGAAGAACCCGCTTCTTTAGCTTCCTGAGCACGTTGTAATACTTTCTCAACTTCCAGCAGCGTCTCTTTTTCCAGACCGGTGTTATAACGCGCACTCTGCGGGCAATATTTACAGTCTTCCGGACAAGCGCCGGTTTTGATCGACAACAGAGTACTCACCTGCACTTCATTCGGATTGAAGTTTTCACGGTGTACCAGTTGCGCCTTAAATAGCAGGTCGTTGAATGGTAAAGCAAACAGTGCTTCTACTTCGGAGACTGTCCAGTTATGACGGATGCTGACTGACATGGGTTCTCTGTACTCTGTGACGAAAATTATTTGGATAGTCTATGTCTGCCCGTTAAACTGTCAATCAAAAATGAAATCTGATATTTACATCAGGATAAATAATGAACAATTCTGAATTCGATAGTCAGCATATCTGGCATCCCTATACTTCGTTAACCCGTCCATTACCGGTTTATTCCGTCAAGCGTGCGGAAGGCGTCTTTCTGGAACTGGAAGATGGCCGGCGTTTAGTGGATGGTATGTCGTCATGGTGGGCTTGCATTCACGGCTATAACGTACCGGAACTGAATTCAGCGGCACAAAATCAGCTGCAGGATATGGCACATGTCATGTTCGGCGGCATTACCCACCAGCCAGCAATTGATCTGTGTCGTAAGCTGGTAGACATCACGCCGGAAGGTTTAGATCGCGTTTTTCTGGCTGATTCCGGCTCAGTGGCGGTTGAAGTCGCCCTGAAAATGGCAATTCAGTACTGGCACAGCAAGGGTACCCCCAGAAATCGCTTCCTTACCATCCGTAAGGGTTACCACGGCGATACTTTTGGAGCAATGAGTGTCTGTGACCCGCAAGGTGGAATGCATGAGTTGTATCAGGGCTTTTTGCCGGAACATCTGTTTGCTGAAGCCCCTCAATCCAAACCACAGGATGACTGGCAGGAAGAGGATATCGCTGATTTCGCTCGTCTGTTATCAGAACATCAGCATGAAATCGCCGCTGTAATTCTGGAACCCATCGTACAAGGTGCTGGCGGCATGCGGTTTTATCATCCGCACTATCTGCGCCGTGTCAGAGAGCTCTGCGATGAATATCAGATCCTGCTGATTGCCGATGAGATCGCTACCGGTTTCGGCCGCACCGGCAAAATGTTTGCCTGTGAATGGGCTGGCATTACGCCGGATATTATGTGTGTTGGCAAAGCGCTGACCGGCGGCTATATGACGTTATCCGCCACGTTAACCACTGAAAAAGTGGCTACCACGATTTGTGAAGGCAGAGCCGGCGTCTTAATGCATGGCCCCACCTTTATGGGTAATCCGCTGGCCTGTGCCGTCGCCAACGCCTCAATTGATCTGCTGCTAAATTCCCCGTGGCAACAGCGCGTCAAACAGATCGAGCATCAGCTAAACGAAGAGCTATCGGTCTATCGTCAACATCCGGCGGTGGCAGATGTGCGCGTGCTCGGCGCCATTGGTGTAGTGGAAACCAAAACCCCGGTGAACATGGCGGAATTACAAGCCATCTTTGTCGAACAGGGTGTCTGGATCCGCCCGTTCGGGCGACTGATCTACATCATGCCGCCCTTTGTGATGTCATCTGCCGAATTAAGTCTGCTCACAAAAGCAATCGGCGTCGGGCTCAATACCATGAATGACCTGAATAAATAAAAGGATGCTCTGCTGACAACGATGCTTCTTTTATTTCCAGCCATTCATCAATAGTACGTTGTAACCACTGTGCAAACGCCTGATAACGCGGGCGTTGCACATGCTCACGGGAACAATACAACTGATAACCCATACCGGACGGGATCTTATAATCCACCGGCATCACCAGTTCACCACGCAACACCGCCGGCATCACCAAAAACCAGCGCCCCATCGCCAGACCCATACCGTGTTTAGCCGCTTCTAATGCCATCGCATGCTGGTTAAAAACATACTTGCGGTTACTGTGCGGCAAAACGACACCGGTAGACTGGCTCCAGTGTTGCCATTCATAACCAAACTCAAACTGTTCCAGCGACTCGGTACAGTGCAGCAGCGAACATTTACGTAAATCGGTCTTATCGGTGCTGAGTAAGCCATGACTGGCGGCATATTCCGGGCTGCATACCGGCACCAGCCATTCTTCCAGCAGTGTCCAGGAATGCAAATGCGGCAGACTGGCATTCCCGTAATACACCGCCATATCGACCGGTTCAGCCTCAAAATTCGGCAACCCATGCTGACCATAAAACAGTAAATCTAACGACCGGTAAGTGGTCTTAAAACTTGTTAACCTGGGCATCAGCCACAATTGCCCGAATGCAGGCGGCAGACCGATACACAACATCCCGCGCAGCTCATTGAAGCGGATATCTTCAATCACTTCATTAATTTGCTGCAATGAACTGGTCAACGCCAGCAACAGTTGTTCCCCTTCCGGCGTCAACATCAGCTTACGGGTCAGACGGATAAACAGCTTGAACCGCAGTAACTCTTCCAAACGACGAATGCGCTGGCTAATCGCGCCTTGCGTCAGATAAAGTTCTTCCGCTGCTTTGGTAAAGCTCAGATGACGCGCTGAGACTTCAAAGGTATGTAACAGCGCCAGCATGCTTTGTTCAACTAACACTTTCTATCCCCTTTTTATGGATTAGCATAATTAATCCATAATGTGATTTATTTCGCTTTTAGTCAAAATGAAACCGGTTACACTTATTTCATAGACCCAACAAAGGACAACACTAGTCATGAAAAAAGATCTGAAAATTGCCATCATCGGTGCCGGTTCAAGTTATACCCCAGAATTGATTGACGGCTTGATTGCCCGTAGCAGCCAACTGCCTATCACTGAAGTTCGTCTGGTAGATATCGATGAAGGTTGGCATAAAGCAGAAATCATTCTGTCTCTGACCCGTCGTATGTTTGAACACGCCGGTCTGCCAGTAAAAGTTATTCTGACGCAGGATCGCAAAGAAGCCTTAACCGATGTTGATTTCGTCTGCTCACAATTCCGTGTTGGCTGCCTGGATGCGCGTATTCGTGATGAACGCATCTCTCTGAAACATGGCATGCTCGGTCAGGAAACGAATGGTCTGGGTGGTTTTGCCAAAGCGCAGCGTTCTATTCCTGCGACTTTAGACATCTGCCGCGACATCGAAAAATACAGCCCGGATGCCTGGTTACTGAACTTCACTAATCCGTCAGGTATCGTGACTGAAGCTGTGTTGCGTCATACCAAAGTAAAAGTGGTTGGCCTGTGTAACGTGCCAGTGCTGATGCAAAAAGGTATCGCACAAGTGCTGAATGCAGAAGAAAAAGACGTGTTTGTACAAGTGGCTGGTCTGAACCACTTCATTTTTGCCCGTCAGGTGAACTATCAAGGTAAAGATCAGATGGATTTCGTTTTGGAAGAGTTCCTCGACGATAACCAGGCATTTAACCCGAAAAATATTCCTTCACTGAAATGGCCACGTAAGCTGCTGGCAAATCGCCACCAGATCCCTTGCCCTTACCTGCGTTACTACTTCAGTGCTGACGATACTTATCAAAAATCAGTACACGAAGCAGAAACTGAAGGTACCCGTGGCGAAGTAGTAAAAGCGCTGGAAGAAAAACTTTTCGAGATCTACAGCAACCCGTCACTGTATGTGAAACCTAAAGAACTGGAAGGCCGTGGTGGTCAATACTACTCTGACGCCGCCTGTGATCTGATGAGCGCCATCTACAACGACAAACGTACGCTGATGCATGTGAACACCCGTAATAACGGCACCATCGCAGGCCTGCCTGATGACTGCTCTGTCGAGGTGACGTCAGTTATCACTAAATCCGGCCCGATGCCGCTGAACGTTGCTCCTTTTGAGCCGGATACGCTGGCTATGCTGCAAACAATGAAAACCTTCGAGCGTTTCACCATTGATGCTGCTGTAAACGGCGATTATCAGAGTGCACTGCGCGCCCTGACCCTGAATCCACTGGTTAAAACCGGTAAGGTTCTGGAAGCCGCACTGGATGAAACCATCCGTGAAAACATCAAATACATGCCACAATTTCAGGCTTACTACGAAGCCAATCTGAAATAATGCCTCCAGGGACGGCGCAATGCCGTCCTCCCCAGTGAGTGCTCCGAGTGTTACCCGTGTGTGTTAAACGCAGGATGCGTTTTTTACCGGGAGTGTTTATCGCTCCCGGTTTTCTTAATTTGCGGATCCGAATTAAACGTCGAACAGAAAAGGTCGCTCTGCTAGACTAACCAGGTTTCTGGCAACGAGATTCTGTAATGCGTATTTCCATTACCGGGAAAATCTGCTTTATCCTATTGATCATCTTCTCGCTGGTATTAACCAGTACGACGCTGAATCAGGCTTTCCGTGAACGCGAACTGGTGCTTCAGCTCGGTGCTGAGCATGTATCATCACTACTGCAAACCTACAGTAATGGTCTGGATCTGATAACGAATGATCATCAGCCAGAACGTTTAGAACAATATCAGCAAAGCCTGATGAAACAGAAATACGTTCTGAAAACAAAATGGATTCAGGCGCAGTCCAGCGATAAGTTCGGCCCGGTAAACAATGCAACCCTGCCAGCTGATCAGCAGGAAAAATTGGCACTGCAGGGGCAGCAGATACAGCAAACCATTAGTCATAATGGTCAGACCAAAATAGTGGCCATCATGCCCTACTACCAGCCTGATTCATCTGATGCAGATGCCAAGCCTGTTGCAGCAATCCGTCTGGAATATTCGCTCGACAAGCAGCTGGATCAGGTAGAACAGCATATTCTGATCTCTGCGATCATGCTTTCGGCCATTTTTAGCGGTGTGTTACTGATGACCCTGTCCATAACCCGCAAACACATTGTCCTTCGCTTGCAAAAACTACGGCAGGCCATTGATGATGTTGCCGATTTCGATGACGTTTCTACCCGTTTACCTATCGTCCACAATGACGAGATTGATCAGCTCAATGAGAGCTTTAATCAGTTGATGGAACACTTATCTGTAACGTCTTCAGACAATAAATAATCCGCGGTTTCTGGTTAATCCGAAGCAAAAAACACAGACTACTGAACTAAAAAGCACCGCTTTGACATAAAAAGGTCATTCAGCCTTATATTAGCCTTGAGACATTTGTCGACAAAGGTAAGATGAGAGCATTTTCAGATTGGCTAAGCCAAATATAAGTATTAAATGGAGAAGTAATTCAGATGACTCACGTTCCCGTAGTTGACGTGCTGCAGGGTAAATATGCCGTTGGCACGACTCTGACAGTAAAAGGCTGGATCCGCACCCGTCGTGATTCCAAAGCCGGTATTTCGTTCCTGGCCATCCATGATGGTTCCTGTTTTGCGCCTGTACAGGCCGTAGTACCAAATACCCTGTCAAATTACGAAAGCGATGTGCTGCGTCTGACTACTTCCTGCTCCGTTGAAGTAACCGGTGTTATTCAGGCCTCTGCAGGTACTGGCCAGCAATTTGAAATTCTGGCTGACAGCGTAACTGTGCTCGGGTTTGTTGAAGATCCGGACACCTACCCAATGGCACCAAAACGCCATTCTGTAGAATACCTGCGTGAACATGCTCATTTGCGTGTGCGTACCAACATGATGGGTGCCGTGACCCGTGTGCGTAACTGTATCGCTCAGGCTATCCATCGTTTCTTCCACGATGAAGGCTTTATGTGGATCGCTACTCCGCTGATCACAGCTTCTGACTGCGAAGGTGCCGGTGAAATGTTCCGTGTATCCACGCTGGATATGGAAAACCTGCCACGTACTGACAAAGGCAGCATCGATTACAACCAGGATTTCTTCGGTAAAGAAGCCTTCCTGACGGTATCCGGTCAGCTGAACCTGGAAACGTATGCTTGTGCCATGTCCAAGGTATATACCTTCGGCCCGACTTTCCGTGCAGAAAACTCCAACACCAGCCGTCACCTGGCTGAGTTCTGGATGGTTGAACCGGAAATTGCATTTGCCGATCTGAACGACAACGCCGCGATGGCTGAAAAACTGCTGAAATATGTCTTTAGCGCCGTTCTGAATGAACGCCGTGACGATATGGAATTCTTCGCTGAGCGCGTGGATAAAGACGCTATTACCCGTCTGGAACAATTCGTCAGCGCTGATTTTGCACAGGTTGATTACACAGATGCGATTGAAATTCTGAAAAACAGCGGTCGTACCTTTGAGTTCCCGGTGGAATGGGGTATCGATATGTCTTCCGAGCATGAGCGTTATCTGGCGGAAGAACATTTCAAAGCACCGGTAGTCGTTAAAAACTACCCGAAAGATATCAAAGCATTCTACATGCGCCTGAATGATGACGGCAAAACCGTGGCTGCAATGGACGTTCTCGCGCCTGGCATCGGCGAAATCATCGGTGGTTCACAACGTGAAGAACGTTTAGACGTGCTGGATGCCCGTCTGGCTGAAATGGGTCTGAACAAAGAAGACTACTGGTGGTACCGCGACCTGCGTCGTTACGGCACAGTGCCACATTCCGGTTTTGGTCTGGGCTTTGAACGTCTGGTGGTTTACGTTACCGGCATGGGTAACGTGCGTGATGTTATCCCATTCCCACGTACCCCGCGTAACGCTGAATACTAAACAACAGCGGACAGCAGATACAAGAAAGGCCAGTTTTCGCTGGCCTTTCTTATTTTCAATATTCGTTCAGTAATAAATCATCCGGCATGCTGGTGCTCATGGTCCAGTAACCACTGCTTCATATCCAGGCCACCGCCATAGCCTACCAGCTTACCATTGGCACCAATCACCCGGTGACACGGCACAATGATCGCAACCGGATTACGGTTATTCGCCATACCCACAGCACGCATCGCTTTAGGCCGGCCAATTTGCTCAGCAATGGATTTATAACTGACAGTTGAACCATAAGGGATACGCTGCAAAGCCTGCCAGGCAGCAAGCTGAAATACTGTACCCTGCACGGATAACGGTACAGTGAACTTCTGCCGTGAACCGGAAAAATATTCCTGCAATTGCTGGCAAGCCAGCGCAAGGATCGGGTGTGATGACGGATCAGTAACCTCCGGCTCATCAACCGGTGAGCTGTTCAGTAATAACGACTGCAATCCCTCATCATCCGCCTGCAAGCGCAAATAACCGACCGGTGACTGAAAATAGCAGATTGCAATCATCATCATATTACCTGTCTATCAGAATTTTACGTCTACGGCAGCTGCAACCTGTTTTGCCTGCTCAATCGCAAGTTCAACATTTTCAGCCCGGACCAAAGCAACACCCAGACGGCGACGACCAGCAATTTCCGGTTTACCGAACAGACGTAACTGCGCACCAGGGATCTGAGCCAGAGCAGCCGGCAAGTTACCATAACGGATATCGGTAGAATTCCCCTCACGCAGCACAACGGCAGATGCCGCCGGACCATACTGAGTGATCTTACCGATCGGCAAGCCCAGAATTGCACGTACATGCAATGCAAACTCAGACATATCCTGTGAAATCAATGTCACCATGCCGGTATCATGCGGACGAGGAGAAACTTCACTGAAGTAGACTTCATCGCCTTTAATAAACAGCTCAACACCGAACAGACCATAACCGCCCAGTGCTTTTACCACTTCACGAGCCACATGCTGCGATTTTTCCAGCAAGGCATCACTCATCACCTGCGGCTGCCAGGATTCGCGGTAATCGCCATCTTCCTGACGATGGCCGATCGGCGCACAGAAATGAATACCATCCACAGCACTCACGGTCAGCAGTGTGATTTCATAATCGAAAGGTACAAAACCTTCTACGATGACACGACCTCGACCTGCGCGGCCGCCTTCCTGAGCATATTGCCAGGCAACGGCGACCTGATCAGATTTGCGAACAACGCTCTGACCTTTACCGGAAGAACTCATGACCGGCTTAATCACGCATGGAAAGCCAATCTGCTCCACAGCCTGCTGATATTCAGCTTCTGTTTCAGCAAAAAAATAGGGGGAAGTTGGCAACTTCAGCGTTTCAGCTGCCAGCCGGCGAATACCTTCACGATCCATAGTCAGGCGGGTAGCTAAAGCGGTTGGTACGACATTAAAACCTTCCTGTTCCAGTTTCTGCAGGGTTTCAGTCGCAATAGCTTCAATTTCCGGAATGATGAAGTGTGGTTTTTCCTGTTGCACCAACTGACTCAGTGCCTCTCCATCAAGCATAGAGATCACATGGCTACGGTGAGCGACCTGCATTGCCGGAGCATTGGCATAGCGATCGACCGCAATAACCTCCACACCAAGACGCTGTAATTCAATTGCAACTTCTTTGCCCAGCTCGCCGGAGCCCAGCAGCATTGCACGAGTAGCGCCATTGGAATATGGAGTTCCTAGAAAAGACATAATCTCTGTTCCCTGAGTGAAATAACGGAAGTTTGACCTGCCGATCATACAAATATCTGACAACAGAGCAACCAGAAGCAGAAAAGATAGCGCAAAAAGAAAGGGGATGATCGCTCATCCCCTTGGTGAAATTATCAGGATTTACTCAGCCTGACCAAATCAGCAGTGATATTTGCTGCTTCTTTGAGATAACCATCCGGGAATTTCATATCCGTCGGGATATCAGTCAGTGATTTCACCATTGGTTTACCCATCCGGGTCAGACGCTCATTAGCACGTTGCAATGCCTTATGATCCTGCTCATCCCGGGTTTTTATACGCTCAGCTTCATTGAGAGAAATATATTTCTTACTCTTTTCGGCCTGATACCAGGCGATATCTTCTTCAGCGTATTTAAACTCAGGATCATTTTTCACCCGTTGCTGATGAGCCTCTTTCAGTTTCGGCAGCAAAGCAGTGAAATCACCCAATTTGGTGTATTGAGCAGCTTCGATCTTGTCCCATGGTAATGCATTCAGCTCCACGCTTTCACCGGTTTCAGTCGGATCAGTCAGCGGAGGGAAATTGATATCCGGTTGCACCCCTTTATTCTGGGTGCTGCCACCATCAATACGATAGAACTTGGCAATTGTGTACTGAATATGACCCAACTCATTATCGAAGAAGTCATAAATTTTGCCTAATGCACGATGCTGCTGCACAGTACCTTTGCCAAAACTATTCTCACCAATAATCAGAGCACGACCATAGTCATTCATTGCCGCAGCGAAAATCTCTGAAGCCGAAGCACTATAACGATCAATCAATACTGTCATCGGGCCATCATAATATGACTTGCCGTCAGTATCTTCGTTAACAGCGACGCGACCCATTGTGTCGCGGATCTGCACTACAGGGCCCTGTTTCATGAACAGTCCGGTGAGTTCAGTCGCTTCAGTTAATGCGCCACCGCCATCATTCCGCAAATCGATCAGTAAGCCATCAATTTTCTGTGCCTTGAGCTTAGTCAGCTCTTTCTGCACATCCAGATGCAGATTGACATAGAAACTAGGCACTTCGATAACGCCTATTTTCTTGCCTTCAGATTTGATGACCTGTGATTTAGCTGCCCGATCTTCCAGACGAACCTTATCGCGGGTCAACTCAATCAGCTGTGTCTGATGCGTAGCACCTTTACCGCGCTGAATTTCAAGGCGAACCTTAGTGCCTTTACGGCCTTTGATCAGTTCAACCACATCATCCAGACGCCAGCCGATAACATCAATAACCTTGCCGCGATCCTGCGCCACGCCTGTAATGCGATCATCCGGCCGTAACAATTTGGTTTTATCTGCCGGACCACCAGGAATCAGTGAACGGACAACAGTAAAATCATCATCCGCCTGTAATACAGCACCAATCCCTTCCAGAGAAAGATTCATTTCAGAATTGAAACGGTCTGCATTACGTGGAGAAAGATAACTGGTATGCGGATCAATAGAACGCGCAAAAGAATTCATCACAGCCTGAAAGACATCTTCACTTTCATCTTGTTTCAGGCGTTTGATTGCGTTGCTATAGCGCTTGATCAGCAGATCTTTAATTTCTGCCGGTTTTTTGCCCGCCAGTTTCAGATTCAGCTCATCGTATTTGACTCGTTGCCGCCAAATCTCATTCATCTCGGCTTCATCTTTAGCCCAGGCGCTCTTACTACGATCAAACTCATATTTGTCTGTCACATCAAATGACATAGGTTGATCGAGTAATGACAGTGCATAAGAGTAACGCTCGTAACGACGCTTTGTGCTCAGGTTATACATCGCATAGGCATTTTTAAGATCGCCACTTTGCAAGGCATCATCGAACTGATTACGGAAAGAGTCGAAATTGGCAACATCAGCAGCCAGCAACACACTACGGTTATAATCTAAAGCCTGAAGATAAAGATCAAAAATCCGCTGTGAAATCTGGTCATCAAGAACAAAATGCTTGTAGTGGCTGCGGGTGAATAAAGCAGAAATACGTTTACTGGCAATTGAGTGTTGTTCTTCCTGCGCTAGTGGCAGCAAAGAATCTTCAGATATCGGTGGGGCCACCGCATATGATAACCCCACATAGAATACGCCAAGTGCAACTGCAGTGCTCTTGAACAAATTTACTCTCAAAATAGCGCTCCTTAAGGAACCAGGTGTTCCGCTTTAACGCGCACCTGCATACCCGAAGACAATTCAACCTGAACGTCATCGCGGGTAACTTCTTTGATACTACCTGTAACCGGAGATTTGCCAAGCATCACTTTAATCTGTTGCCCAGTTTTCAGAGTAGAAATATCAACAACTGGTCTTTTCGGCTTAGCTGGTTTACCTGGGGTTTTACGGCGGGAAGAAAAGATTTTATCTTTGCTTTCTTTCAGTGCCGTCTTGGCATGGGTGACATGCTCTTCTGTCAGCTCACCAGCAGGATTACCATCCAAATCAACCCGCATATTTCCCGGACGCAAACCATGCAGATAACGCCAGCTCGAGGTGTATTGACGCAATGCTGAACGCAGTAAAGTTTTGGAAACTCTTGGGTCGTCAGCCATTCGGGCAGCCAGATCCTGGAAAATACCAATTTTCAGCGGACGGGCTTCACCTGTAGCTATAAAACAAGTAGGAAACAGTTCTGAAAGATATGCGATCAATTCTTTGCTGTTGGTGATTTTTTCGTTGTTTTCCATTTACGACCTTAACTAATCAAGATGGTTGTATCAGTAATTCAAGTAGCAGACACGATAAAATATAAGAACGTTATACTGTGCTTATACACTATTTTCAACGCCTGGCTTTCTTTCACTTACGCATTCTGACGAATGCTTATCGCGTTTTACACATATTTTTTTATGTATCGAAAAATAAGGCAGAAGAAATATCTTCTGCCTTATTTTGTCACAAATCAGTCAGCTGATTCCGGGGTTACAGCGGCATATTTGATTTTTGCTTTCTGTCGCAATTCCTCAATCAACGCGCCATACGTCTCTTCCTGCTTCAGCTTGACTAATTGCTCAGACAATCCTTGCTGTAACGGAGCGTCAGCTGTTTCAGGCGCAGAAATCACTTTTTCTAACACCAGCACAGACTGATTACCCTCTTCATCTGCATACAGACCAGCGCTCACCACTTTATCAGCCGGTTTTGCCAGTTTGAACACAGCCTGAGCCAGCGGAGCCGGGATATCCGTTCCAAAACGGGCCAAGCCTTTTTTCTCTTCAACTTTAGCGTTGAGCTTAGTGAGCTGTTCGTCAATCGACTGACCCGCTTTCACTTTTTCCAGCAATGCCATCGCTTCAGTATGTGCTTTTTCTGCCGCTTTCGTTGCACGCAATTTAGCGACAACCAGATCTTTCACTTCAGACAGTGGTTTAGCACTGCTTGGTTTATAATCAATCACATGCAGCATAACCGCGACAGTATCCGACACAGAGATAACTTCAGAGTTAGTGTTTTCATCACGTAACTTTTCAGCAAAGGCCTGCTCTTTTACCGCAGGAACATTGATCTCAGCCGGTAACTGCTGTGCAGCAATAAAATCCGTTTTCTGGAGCGGAAGCTTCAAACCTTCAGCGACTGCATCCAGTGAATCAGGATTTTCAAAGCCAATATCTGACAGTTTTTGCTGTTGTTCAGCAAACAGTTCTTTCGCTTTTTCATCAACAAACTTCTGACGGACAATCGTCACTACCTTGTCATAAGGTGTTTCGATAGCATCCTGTTTATCCAGCAGCTTGATGATGTGATAACCGAAAGCAGACTTAACCACAGCGGACAGTTCATTTTTCTGGTTTAAGGCAAAAGCTGCTGTTTCGAAAGCAGGATCCATAACGCCTTTTTCAAACCAGTCTAATTCACCACCCTGACGCGCAGAGAGAGTATCAGCAGATTCGGTTTTTGCTAACTGAGTGAAGTCCGCACCGGATTTCAGTTTCGCCAGCAACTCATCCGCTTTCTTCTGTGCCGCGTTGTCGTCTTTATCCGTAATCAGGATATGTGAAACTTTACGGCGCGCAGGTTCAGTAAACAGCTCAGCATGTTGTTGATAATATGCTTTAAGCTCACTGTCAGCTGGCTGGATCGTTTTTGCCAGATCTGCTGAATTCAGCACAATGTAATTCAGTTTAACCTGTTCTGATTGCATGAATTCATTGCTGTGGGCTTTATAAAACGCGTCGACATCCTGATCCGTTACCGTAATCTGTTTGCTGAAGGTTTCGACCGGAATGGTGATCATCTTCACATCGCGCTTTTGCTGATATAAAGCATCCAGACGGCTGACCTCTGCAGGCAACGCAAACTCGGTAGTCAATATACCGTCCAGCCAATACTGACGAATCAGATCCTGACGCATAGAGTGGGCAAATGATTCAGGGGTGTATCCGACGCGGGATAACGCAGTGGTGAATTTCTGATTATCGAATTTATTGTCAGTCTGAAACTCCGGCATCTGACGAATAACGTCTTTTACCTGCTCGTCACTCAGGCGAAGTCCGGCATTCAATGCTTTGTTATTCAAAAGAGATTGATTAACCAATCGCTCCAGAACTGATTTTTTCAGTTGCGCCAGGTATTGCGGATTATCCAGCAATTGCGCGGCAGCTTCACCATACTGAGCCTGCATTCTTGCACGTTCATTCTGGTAGCTTTGCTCTAACGTCTGAGCAGAGATGACTTCATCATCAACTACCGCAGGATCGTTACTGGCCGGACTATTGATATAGCTTCCAACACCTGCCAATGCGAATGACAGAATAATTAACCAAAAAATAATTTTCGCGACACGGCCCTGGGCACCGTCACGTAATTTATCCATCAGCATGTATCTAATGCTCCTGATGCAGTGGATATAAACACAAAAAGCGCATCAGAGGATGCGCTCTATGGTCGCTTGAAATAGATGCAACTTATTCCAGTCGATAGGACAATTAATTGAATTCATCGCTGAAAAATTAATTAACTGAATCCTTTAATGCTTTACCTGCTTTGAATGCAGGCTGTTTGCATGCGGCAATTTCAATGGTGGCGCCAGTCTGTGGGTTACGGCCAGAACGTGAAGCACGTTCACGCACAGCAAAGGTACCAAAACCGACCAGAGAAACCTGATCACCATCTTTCAATGCTTCGCCAACTGCCTCGATGAAAGCATCCAGAGCGCGACCTGCTGCAGCTTTGGAGATATCCGCGCTTTCGGAAATTTTATCAACCAACTGTGATTTATTCACTTCTTTCCCCTTATGATTTTTTGCGGCTGGTTATTCCGTTAGAAAACAGCTCTCGGTTATACAAAAGCCGGTTGCGGTTTGCAACCGGCTTTATATCAGTAATCGTCAGGATTCACGCTTTCGCGTAAAAAACATCAGATTATGCAATGCTAACCCGCTCTACAGGGTCTTGCAGTGCCAACTCAAGAACTTGATCAATCCAGCGAACCGGATAGATTTCGAGATCATGTTTTACATTATCAGGAATTTCTTCAAGATCTTTCGTGTTCTCAAACGGAATTACAACACGTTTAATACCGCCCCGGTGCGCCGCCAGCAATTTCTCTTTCAAACCACCAATCGGTAACACTTCACCGCGTAATGTAATTTCACCCGTCATGGCAACATCAGCACGCACCGGATTACCGGTCAGGCTGGATACCAGAGCGGTACACATAGCGATACCGGCACTCGGACCATCTTTCGGTGTTGCACCTTCCGGTACATGAACGTGAATATCACGTTTCTCGTAGAAATCAGGATTAATACGTAAAGCATCAGCACGGGCACGAACCACTGTCATGGCCGCCTGAATAGACTCTTGCATTACATCGCCTAACGAACCAGTGAAAGTCAGCTTACCTTTTCCTGGTACATTGGTTGCCTCAATCGTCAGCAGGTCACCACCCACTTCTGTCCATGCAAGACCAACAACCTGACCAACCTGATTGTGTTCGACTGCTTTACCAAAATCAAAACGCTGTACGCCCAGATAATCTTTCAGATTTGATGCATCGACAGTAACGTGCTTCAGCTCTTTGTTAAGCAGAATCGCTTTCACCGCTTTACGGCAAATCTTGGAGATTTCACGCTCAAGACTACGCACACCAGCTTCACGGGTGTAATAGCGGATAATATCGATAATCGCGGAATCGTCGATCGTGATCTCATGCGCTTTCAGACCATTACGTTCAATCTGTTTCTGCAGCAGGTGACTTTTGGCGATATTCAGTTTTTCATCTTCGGTATAACCGGACAGACGAATAACTTCCATACGATCCAGTAATGGTCCCGGAATGTTCATGGAGTTAGAAGTCGCCACAAACATCACATCTGACAGGTCATAGTCCACTTCCAGATAATGATCGCTGAACGTGTTGTTCTGTTCCGGATCCAGTACTTCCAGTAATGCAGAAGCTGGATCGCCACGCATATCAGAAGACATCTTGTCGATCTCATCCAGCAGGAACAACGGGTTTTTCACCCCGATCTTTGCCATTTTCTGGATCAGCTTACCCGGCAGAGAGCCGATATAGGTACGGCGATGTCCGCGGATTTCCGCTTCATCTCTGACGCCACCCAGTGCCATACGGACATATTTACGCCCGGTGGCTTTGGCAATTGACTGCCCCAGACTGGTTTTACCAACACCTGGTGGTCCTACCAGACAAAGAATCGGTCCTTTCAACTGGTTGATACGGCTCTGTACCGCCAGATACTCAAGAATACGTTCTTTGACCTTTTCTAAACCATAGTGATCTTCATCCAGCACTTTTTCTGCCAGCTGCAGATTTCTCTTCACTTTGGTGCGCGCTTTCCATGGTACCGCGATCAGCCAGTCAATATAGCTGCGTACCACAGTCGCTTCAGCTGACATCGGAGACATCATCTTCAGTTTGGACAATTCTGCGAGTGCTTTTTCTTTTGCCTCTGCAGTCATGCCGGCATCTTCGATCTTTTTATGCAGCGTTTCAAATTCATCAGGTGTGTTTTCATCCAACTCACCCAACTCTTTCTGAATAGCCTTCATCTGCTCATTCAGATAATACTCACGCTGGCTTTTTTCCATCTGTTTTTTGACGCGGGAACGGATCCGTTTCTCCACCTGTAACAGGTCGATTTCGGACTCCATTTTTGCCATCAAAAACATCAGGCGCTCTGAAACTTCCTGGATCTCCAGCACTTTCTGCTTGTCTTCCAGTTTCAGAGGCATATGCGCAGCCATGGTATCAGCCAGACGCACAGGATCATCGATCGCCGCAATAGAGGTTAATACCTCTGGCGGGATCTTTTTGTTCAGTTTGATATAGCCTTCAAACTGCGTGATAGCGGAACGGAGCAGCACATCACTTTCAGCTTCAGGAATATCAACGCATTCCAGAGGACAGACAATACCCACATAATAGGTTTCTTCATCTGTTAACTCTTCAAGCAATACACGCTCTGCACCTTCGACCAGTACTTTGACGGTACCATCCGGCAATTTCAGCAATTGCAGGATGTTAGCAATGGTACCAACGGTATAGAGATCTGATTGTCCGGGGTTATCTGTAGATGCATCTTTCTGTGCCACTAACAGAATTTTTTTATCCTGCTCCATTGCCACTTCCAGGCAACGGATAGATTTTTCACGGCCGACAAATAACGGGATCACCATGTGGGGATATACCACTACATCCCTGAGCGGCAGAACAGGTAGCACGGTGCGATCTGAACGCTGTAAATTCATAGAATTATTCTCTTGGCTTATGCCTGAAAGCTGAGCATAGGATCAGTATATGGGGCTATTTCTCTGATATTCAATCTCATTTGTGGCAAAAAATAAGAAAGGGGCCTAAGCCCCTTTATTTTGCTCATTTTTCAGACAATTAATCCGCAGAGGCTGCCTGTTTTTCAGGATTGTCATAGATCATGATTGGCTGAGTTTCGCCATTAATCACATGCTCATCGACAACAACCTTGCTAACGTTTTCCACTGATGGCAGGTCATACATTGTATCCAGCAGAACGCCTTCAACAATCGACCGCAAGCCACGGGCTCCGGTTTTACGCTCCATCGCTTTATGGGCAATAGCACGCAAGGCATCTTCACGGAATTCCAGCTCAGCCCCTTCCAGCTTAAACAAAGCCTGGTACTGCTTTGTCAGCGCGTTTTTAGGCTCAACCAGGATCTGGATCAGTGCATTCTCATCCAGCTCGGTCAGGGTTGCCACTACTGGCAGACGACCGATGAATTCCGGGATCAGACCATATTTAACCAGATCTTCCGGCTCTACCTTCGCGAACGATTCTGACAGGGTTACTTTTTTATCTTTCGATTTCACTTCAGCGTTGAAACCGATGCCTGCACCCTGAGCAGTACGTTGTTCGACAACCTTATCCAGCCCGGCAAATGCACCACCACAGATAAACAGGATCTTAGAGGTATCAACCTGCAGGAATTCCTGTTGTGGATGCTTACGACCACCTTGCGGCGGAACAGCTGCGATTGTCCCTTCGATCAATTTCAGCAATGCCTGCTGAACACCTTCACCGGATACATCGCGGGTGATAGACGGGTTATCAGACTTACGTGAGATCTTATCGATTTCATCGATATAAACGATACCACGCTGTGCTTTTTCCACATCGTAATCACATTTCTGCAGCAACTTCTGGATGATGTTTTCGACATCTTCACCCACGTAACCTGCTTCGGTCAGGGTAGTCGCATCAGCCATGGTAAATGGCACATCCAGCAAGCGAGCCAGTGTTTCAGCCAGCAAAGTTTTACCGCTACCGGTAGGACCAATCAGCAGAATGTTGGATTTACCTAATTCAACACCATCAGCTGAGCTACCGCTGCGCAGGCGTTTGTAGTGGTTGTATACCGCTACTGCCAGCACTTTTTTAGCCAGATCCTGACCAATAACATAATCATCCAGGTGCGCCCGGATCTTGTGCGGTGTCGGTAATTCCGTCATATGAGGACGTGCGCCACCGATATCACGGATCTCTTCACGAATAATATCGTTACACAGATCGACGCACTCATCGCAAATATAAACTGACGGACCAGCGATCAGTTTACGGACCTCATGCTGACTCTTGCCGCAAAATGAGCAATACAACAGTTTGCTATGGTCACCGTCTTTGCGTTTATCTGTCATTCAAAACCTCTTGTACTTACGATTCCGTGCTCATGACTACACATCCTCTGAATGTAGCGCAGAAAGACCTATCTGTCAGGCGCGTTTCTTCAGGATTGCGTCAACTAAACCATATTCTACAGCCTGATCTGCGGACATGAAATTGTCACGATCAGTATCACGCTCGATACGTTCCAGCGGCTGGCCGGTATGCTCAGCCAGCAGGTTGTTCAGTCTTTCTTTAATCTTCAGAATTTCCATGGCATGGATCTGAATGTCAGATGCCTGTCCCTGGAAACCACCTAAAGGCTGATGGATCATGACACGGGCACTCGGCAGACAGAAACGCTTGCCTTTGGTCCCTGCGGACAGCAGGAATGCGCCCATAGAACATGCCTGGCCCATACAGACAGTACTGACATCCGGCTTAATAAATTTCAGCGTGTCGTAGATAGCCATGCCAGCAGTTACTGAACCACCCGGAGAGTTGATATAGATATAAATATCTTTATCCGGGTTTTCTGATTCCAGAAACAGCAGCTGCGCCACAATCAGGTTTGCCATCTGGTCTTCTACCTGACCAGTCAGAAAAATCACTCGTTCTTTTAACAGGCGAGAAAAAATATCGTAAGAACGCTCACCCCGTGCAGTTTGTTCTACAACAATCGGCACCAGAGAATTCAACGGAGATGAGATTTGATCATTGAACAAATTGGTCATAGTCAGAATACCTAAAAAAATGGCCCGAATACTTTCGCTTTCGGGCCATTATACGCATTAGATTGTGTGATCAGTCAATTTCTGATTACGCAGCAGCGCCAGCTTTGTTAATCACTTCATCAAATGAAGTTGCTTTTTCAGTTACCTGTGCTTGACTCAGCAGGAACTCAATAGCCTGATCTTCAACAGCCAGATCACGCATGTTGTTCAGCAGGCGTTCGTTCTGGAAGTAGTAATCAACAACTTCTGAAGGATCTTCGTAAGCAGTAGCCAGTGATTCGATCAGTGTTTTCACACGAGCGTCATCAGCTTTGATGTCCTGTTCACGGATAACTTCACCTAACAGCAGACCAACGCGTACGCGGCGTTCAGCTTGTTCCTGGAACAGTTCGTCCGGCAGCTGTGGTACGTTTTTGCTGTTAGCAGCGCCGAAACGTTGCAGAGCTTGCTGACGCAGCGCTTCAACTTCACGGGTTACAGCCGCTTTTGGTACGTCGATCTGATTCTGTTCCAGCAGGCCGGATAGGATCTGTTCTTTAACCTGGCCTTTCAGCGCCTGGGTCAGTTCGCGTTCCATGTTTTTACGGATTTCAGCTTTCAGGCTTTCAACAGAACCATCTTCTACGCCGAAACGTTTGATGAATTCAGCATCCAGCTCTGGCAGATCCTGCTTTTCAACTTTGTTCAGTTTGATAGCGAATTTAGCTGCTTTACCTTTCAGGTTTTCAGCGTGGTAATCTTCAGGGAAGGTTACTTCGATATCGAAAGACTCACCGGCTTTTTTGCCCAGGATACCGGCTTCAAAGCCAGGGATCATGCGGCCAGCGCCCAGAACCAGAGCGAAACCTTCAGCTTTACCGCCTTCGAACTCTTCGCCGTCAACAGAACCAACAAAGTCCATGTTCACGCGCAGATCGTTTGCAGCTGCTTCGTCAGCATCAACCCAGGAAGCGTGCTGTTTACGCAGAGTAGTCAGCATTTTGTCCAGGTCAGCGTCAGAAACGGTAGCAACTGGTTTTTCTACCTTGATTGCGTCCAGGTTCTGTACCTTGAATTCTGGGTACACTTCAAAAGACACAGTGAAAGTGAAATCAGAACCAGGAACCAGTTGGTTTGGTTCCAGTGTTGGCGCGCCAACAGGGTTCAGTTTTTCAGCAACCAGTGCTTCAACAAAATGACGCTGCATAACTGCATCAGCTACATCAGCTACAATGGATTCACCGTACATTTTCTGAATCAGCGCTTTTGGTGCTTTACCAGGACGGAAACCATCAATACGACGGGTTTTCGCAACCTGATTCAAACGGCTGTTATACTCTTTTTCGATCTTGTCAGCTGGTACAGTGATGGTAAGACGGCGTTCCAGACCTTGGGTCGTCTCTACAGAAACTTGCATTGCATTACCTCGTAAAACTCAGCACCTGGTGCTGTTGCTATTGTTGGTGGTCGGTTAACCACCACTAAATAAAATGCGCAAATTGCGACGGTTACAAAATGACGCGCCATTATAGCGGTGGAGATTCAACGAGTCGAGGGAGGTATGCATAACCTGGCGTTTTTTCTAACCATGTCAAACTAAATCAGTCAGGAATATCCGATTGACGCATTCTTTTAAGGATCACGCGGGTTTTATGTGACAAATGGGCAGACCGCCGATGCGTCTGATAGTACCGTGGATTTGTCACCATCGCCGCGAGATAAGCCGACTGATAGGCACTTAGCCGTTTTGCAGATGTACCAAAGTAGTATTGGGCCGCAGCTTCCGCGCCGTAAATCCCCTCGCCCCATTCGATCACGTTCAGATATATCTCATATATCCGTTGTTTATCCAGAATCGTTTCCAGCATCACCGTAATCAGCGCTTCATCTAATTTACGCCACGGTGTTTTGTCCGAACTCAGAAACAGATTTTTAGCCAGTTGCTGACTGATAGTTGATCCACCAGCAACAATTTTCCCTTTTGCCAGATTCTTTTCCCAGGCATTTTCAATACCGTCCCAGTCAAAACCGTCATGATCGAGAAACTTGGCATCTTCAGCAGCAATCAGCGACCGCTTTAATGATTTGGATATTGATGTGTATGGAACCCACTCATGTTTTTTCTTTATATCCGAATCTTCCAGCTGCAACATCGCCAGTTGTTCTTCCATAAATGAGGTGGATGACGGGTCATACCAGATGTAGCTGACAATGCGCAGAAAAATGCTCAAATGCAGGACGCAGAACCAGACCAGCCCAATGAGCAGCAGCTTCTTCAGCCATTTGGTCCATGACAGGTCATCAAAACTCAGGAGATTACGACAGGCAGCCAGCAGCATAAGGAGAGATCAGGTGATTCCAGTGTGGGTAGTTTAACTAAAACAGAAATAACTGGCGAGCATACACTGAACTTTAAATAGTCAGCGACGCATATGACGAAGAGCCTGCTGCAGCTTGTTCTGCGGAAATATCCGCCAGAAAATCACGAATGCAGGGGTAACAGGTAATTGTCCGGTCGATATGCAGGATAGAAAGTAAATCCCGCGGTTGCCCCTGTTTACAAATCAAGCGCATACGCCGGCCATTAGCCTGCAGTTGTTTATACAGATAAATCAGGGCATTAATACCGGCAGAATCGATAAAACTGGCTGAACTCATGTCCACCAAAACATCAGTATGTTTCCGGATCAACAAATCAATAATCGGCTGGATCTCTTCAACCGTAGCATTATTTAATTCGCCGTCGATCGTCAGCACCAGCGTACGATTCATTGTGTAAGTAATGACAGGCACTTGAACTCCGGAATAGTTTAAGCCAATCACATGTGATGAAAGTGATCTCTTTCGTTCAGGATGAATACAGATATAGTGCCAACATTTCCATTACTTCAGATAAATAGCATAACATATTGATTTTAAATAAAATAAAAACCAGAAAACATTAATCAAACTGATATTCAGTGCAAAAAAATGCAAAATGCAAAGAAACACTCAGGTTTTTTCGCATTTTGCAGTCAATTTATAATATTTTACTGAGAAATCTGATGGTTATGCCAATGCTGCGGACTGGATTCCTGCCAGATCACTTCCATCCCCTGTTTCTGAATAACGGAAGCGACCTGAACCGGACTGCGTTCATCACTGACTGCAAATTGTTCCAGTTCCGGATGATCTTCGGCATAGCCTCCCGGCTGTGTTTTAGATCCCGCACTCATGGTGGTTATTCCGACCTGCATCAGGAAATCACGGAACTCCGGCCCCTCTCGGGTGGAAAGCGATAACTCCACTTCCGGATCGAATAACCGGTAAGCACAAATCAGTTGTAACAACTGACGATCGCTCATCGGGTTTTCCGGCTGGAAGCCACCGGTACACGGACGTAAACGCGGGAATGAGATCGAGTAACGGCTCTGCCAGTGGGTCTTACGCAGATATTGCAGATGACGCGCCACCATCAGACTGTCGGTACGCCAGTCACCTAACCCTAACAGAGCACCCAGCCCGATTTTATCGACCCCAGCTTCACCCAAGCGATCGGGCGTTTCCAGACGCCAGCGGAAATCTTTCTTTTTACCGCGCAGATGATGCTCGTCATATGTCGGCTCGTGATAGGTTTCCTGATAGACCATCACGCCATCTAGACCCATGCTGACCAGCTCACGGTAATCATCCGTGGAGAGCGGTTGAACTTCCATCATCAGATAAGAGACATAAGGTTTTATCACAGGGAAAACCTGACGGAAGTAATCCATGCCCGATTTGCGCTCATGCTCACCGGTCACCAGCAGCAACGATTTGAAGCCCATCTGACGAATGATCTGACATTCGCGATCAATCTCTTCCAGCGACAAGACTTTGCGTTTGATCTTATTGCTCATTGAAAAGCCGCAGTAGGTGCAGTCATTGGCACAGAGATTGGCCAGATAGAGTGGCAGGTACATATTGATGGTGTTACCGAAACGCTGGCGAGTCAGCTTTTGCGACAACTCGGTCATGGGTAACAGATATTTTTCAGCAGCAGGGGAAATCAAAGCGGCAAAATCGGCCAGTTCCCGTTTTCCCGTGCGGGCTAACCGGGCTAAAGCCCGTTCTACATCAGCATCAGTTTGCTGTAAAACCCACTGCTGCTGTTCTCCCCAGTCGAGTTTTGCCCATTCATCGTAGAAACTCATGCCAGTGTCTCCAGAAATGCTGCCAGCGGGCTGGAAGCAATTGCTTGCTGGTTAACGGCACCTAAGCCGCTCTCGTAAGCCATACGACCTGCGGTGACAGCCATTCTGAATGCCTGTGCCATCGCAACCGGATCGCCTGCGACTGCAATCGCGGTATTTACCAGCACCGCATCAGCGCCCATTTCCAGCGCGGCAGCGGCATGTGACGGTGCACCAATGCCGGCATCCACAATCACAGGCACATTGGCCTGCTCAATGATGATTTCCAGCATCGACTTGGTAGAAAGCCCCTGATTTGAGCTGATGGCAGCGCCTAAAGGCATCACGGCGGCACAACCGACTTCTTCCAGTCGCTTACACAGCAGCGGATCAGCGCCACAATATGGCAATACCACAAACCCCTGTTTGCAGAGCTCTTCTGCGGCTTTAAAGGTTTCTATCGGATCGGGCATCAGATAACGCGGATCAGGGTGAATTTCCAGTTTCAGCCAGTTGGTGCCGAGTGCTTCACGTGCCAGTTGCGCAGCAAAAATAGCTTCTTTGGCATTACGGGCACCGGAGGTATTGGGTAACAGCTGTACCCCCATCTGACGGAGTGGTTCCAGGATTTGCAGATCCGGTTCATCCAGACGCACCCGTTTCAGGGCCAGTGTGACAATTTCAGTAGCGCTGGCAGTCAGTGCCTGTTGCATGATCTGCGCAGAGGCGAATTTTCCGGTGCCAGTCAGCAAACGAGAACTAAATGTTTTATCAGCAATTTTAAGTGGTTGAGTCATGATTAACCTCCGGCAATGGCGCGAAACAGATCCACGTCGTCATGTTCTGAAAGGAAAGTGTTGCTCCATTGGCTTCGCGGGATAACTTGCTGATTAAGTGCAACAGCAACACCCGCTTTCAATTGGTTTTGTGCAGATAACAGGGCTTCAAGGCTGCAAGACGAGTCGAGCTGCAGCAACTCGCCGTTTAAGCGGATTTGCATGTCGGAAACTCCAGCGGGAAGGAAGATGAGGCAGATGGATGGCAAACAGGACAAGCAGGATCTGGCTGTGTTTTCAGGCGTTGCCATTGCAGCGTCCGGCCGTCAAACCGTTGCAGAACACCGGTTGGCCGGGGCAGATCGCAGAGCAACTGAAGCGCGAGCAGCGCCTGTGCCGTTCCGAGCATCCCCACCACCGGGCCGACGATACCGGCTTCGCGGCAATTCAATCCGGGCTCATCAGAGAGCGGGAACAAACAATGGTAACAGGCAGATTTCTGAGCTGGCTCAGTCAGTAACAACTGTCCTTCCCAACCTGTTGCGGCTGCGGTAATCAGCGGTTTTTTTGCTGCAATACAGGCTGCGTTAACGCGCTGACGGGTAACCATATTGTCGGTACAGTCGAGCACGGCATCCACCTGCGGCACAATGTCCGCCAGCAGCACATCATCTACGACGGGGAATATCCGGCATTGTACCGCCGGGTTCAGTGCTGTCAGATTTGTGCTGGCCACCCTGGTTTTTGCCTGATGCCGATCGGCAGTACGGTAGAGGATCTGGCGTTGCAGATTACTGCTATCCACCGTATCACCATCGGCCAGCCAGAGTTGCCCTACCCCGGCAGCAGCCAGATAGAGTGAAGCAGGTGACCCCAGGCCGCCTAGCCCCACAATCAGCACCTTGCTCTTTTTCAGCCGTAACTGCCCTGCCTCACCGATTTCTGGCAGCAGGATCTGTCGACCATAACGCAGAAATTCATTATCAGTGAGTTCGTCAGGCATACGCTGTTACCTCTGATGTTGTTCCTTCAATCATCCGCAGTAATCGTTCCGTGGCCGCTTTAGGATCAGCCGCCTTGGTAATGGCGCTGACCAGCGCAACACTGCCAACGCCCGTCGCCAGCACTTGCGGAACACGCTCTTCGGAGATGCCTCCGATGGCCACGGTCGGGCAATCGCCTGACTGCAGGACACATTCCCGGAGGCGCGCTAATCCTTGCGGCTGGGAAGGCATGTCTTTGGTTTGCGTCGGGAAGATATGTCCCAGTGCAACATAGGACGGACGGATGGTCAGTGCCTCGGCCAGCTCAACCGGATCATGCGTGGAAATACCCAGGCGTAAACCGGCATTGCGCAGTGCGTCCAGATCAGCAATCTGAATATCTTCCTGCCCCAGATGCACACCGTAGGCACCATGCTTAATGGCTAACTGCCAGTAATCATTGATAAACAGGCGCGCCTGATAACGGCGCCCCAGTTCAATGGCTTGCATGATCTGTTGTTCCAGATCGGCAGCCTGCGGATCCTTGATCCGCAGTTGCAGCGTTTTGACGCCCCATTCCAGCAGACGCGCAATCCAATCGACCGAATCAACCACCGGATAAAGCCCTAATTGGTGATCGGTCTTCGGAAAAGCAAAAGACGGGTTCATTACTCCACCTCTTTTGCCAGATAGAGTTCACCGCCATGTTCACGAAAAGCGGCTGCCTGTTGCTGCATTCCCGATTTCATCTCATCGAAAGCACCGTCGCTGTCTAACTGACGTACTTCCTGGCTGATTTTCATTGAGCAGAATTTAGGACCACACATAGAGCAGAAGTGCGCTACTTTGCCGGATTCCTGTGGCAAATCTTCATCGTGATAAGCACGCGCGGTATCCGGATCCAGGGCCAGATTGAACTGATCTTCCCAGCGGAATTCAAAACGCGCTTTAGACATCGCATTGTCGCGGATCTGCGCGCCCGGATAGCCTTTTGCCAGATCAGCGGCATGCGCGGCGATCTTGTAGGCAATCAGACCCTGTTTGACATCTTCTTTATTTGGCAGACCCAAATGTTCTTTCGGTGTGACATAGCAAAGCATCGCACAGCCGTACCAGCCGATCATCGCCGCGCCAATACCGGAGGTGAAGTGATCATATCCCGGTGCAATATCAGTCGTTAACGGGCCTAAGGTATAGAAAGGTGCGCCATGGCAATGCTTCAGCTGCTCATCCATATTCTCTTTGATGAGGTGCATTGGTACATGACCAGGACCTTCAATAATCACCTGAACATCATATTCCCACGCTACCTGAGTCAGCTCACCCAGCGTACGCAGTTCAGAGAACTGGGCTTCATCGTTGGCATCGGCAATCGAGCCCGGACGCAGACCATCTCCCAGTGACAAGGCCACATCGTACTGTGCGCAGATCTCGCAGATCTCACGGAAATGGGTGTAGAGGAAGTTTTCCTGATGATGCGCCAGACACCATTTAGCAATGATAGAACCACCACGGGACACAATACCGGTCACACGTTTGGCCGTCATCGGCACATAACGCAGCAGCAGACCGGCATGGATGGTGAAGTAATCCACGCCCTGTTCTGCCTGTTCGATCAGCGTGTCACGCATCACTTCCCAGGTCAGGTCTTCAGCAATACCGTTTACTTTTTCCAGCGCCTGATACATAGGCACAGTACCGATAGGTACCGGGCTGTTACGCAGGATCCATTCGCGGGTCGCATGAATGTGACGGCCGGTGGACAGATCCATAACGGTGTCAGCGCCCCAGCGGGTTGACCAAATCAGCTTTTCTACTTCTTCTTCAATACTGGAACTGATGGATGAGTTGCCAATATTGGAGTTGATCTTCACCAGGAAATTACGGCCGATAATCATCGGTTCACTTTCCGGATGGTTGATATTGGCCGGAATAATGGCACGGCCTTCGGCCACTTCCTGACGGACAAATTCAGCGGTGATCCCTTTTTCGCCTTCCTGCAGACGGCGCTGGTTTTCACGGACCGCGATGTACTCCATTTCAGGAGTGATCAGGCCTTTACGGGCATAGTGCAGCTGGCTCACACAGTGACCGGCTTTGGCTTTACGGATGGGTGCCTGTACTGCCATTTTTGGCACCAGCGGCAGCTGTTCAGCCTGCGCACGGGTAAACGCAGAATTTGGTTCCAGCACATCTTCGGTGTCGTTACGTTCCAGGATCCAGTTCTGACGCAACGGGAAAAGCCCCTGGGTTACATCAACCTGCTGATCCGGATCGCCGTAAGGACCTGAAGTGTCATAAACCAGTACCGGCGCATTTTCTTCATAGACAGGCGCCTGCTTGGTTCCGCCCACCAGCGATGGGGTAAGGTGAATGCGACGCATTGGTACACGGATATCAGGACGGGAGCCTTCCAGATATTCACGATCTGAATTAGGGAAGGTTTGGGTTGCCAGCGTAGACAGATACTCTTTCGCTGAATCACGACGTTCACGGGCAGTTAAATTTTTCGACATAGCAAGCTCACCTTAAATAGAAATCGGATGGCTTGCCGGAAGTTGCGTTGAGTGGGAGTTTTGCAGCAAAAGATCTTAAGTGATCTGAGGAGGAATTGCTTCCTGAGCGCAACTCTTGTTTCCCTTCGCAGGTTCTAGCCTGATCAGGTTCAACGGATCCCGAATAAACGGTCTCAGCCCTTAGGGCACTCCGACAAGTGAAAGGCAGTATGGAACGATGCGAAGAGAATGGCAACAATCAGATAACAATTGATGATCGCTGCCACAAAATCAATAATCAGCGAGGTACAATTCAGCGAGGGACTATGGTGCGGTGATGGTGGAAATAAAAGCCGTCATCAAACAGCGGATCTTCATAACGGACTTCCACCTCTTTTACGACTGGCCAGAGCTTATGTTGCGTCGCATTCAGCACGGCAAAACGGTAAGGCATGTCGCCAATTTTGCCTTCCCGTGAAAGTGCTGTTGCACCGGATACCGTTATGCTGCGGCCTTTGGCATATAAAACCGGATCAAGCAGTTGCGGAAACACCGCGATAAAACGACCGGGGGATTGTTCTGCCTGCTGCGGTATGCCGTTATAAGCCAGCGGCAGATAAACAACCTCGACCTCTGTTCCCGAGGCCAGATTGCGGGTTTGCGCGATAACGCCGCTCCATTTTACCTGCCAGCCCTGCGGATTATTCAGTTGTGCCATCTGAGCAAACTGCTGACGGATCAACACAGAATCATCGGCATAGTAACCGGTCTTGTTATTAGCGCAGGCGGTCAGAAACAGGGCAAGAAAGCACGCAATCCACTTCATATTCAGTTCTCAGCTTAAAGAGTGATCACTAGTTACTCACGACCCGGCAGTTTTTTCCAGGTCACCTTGTCACGCAGATAAACCGGTGATGCCAGCGCCGGTTCGCAATAATCGCCGGCACGGAACGCGGCAACCGCCTGCGGCAGCATGTCCTGCGCCCATGGCAGGTTTACTTCCTGTGCATTATCAGCAGGCTGCAAACCTAACTGAGCAGCCAGTTCAGTATAGCTGGTAAACCCAGTGCCTACTGCGACGCCATTCGCTAGCTGAGCTTCAAACTGGCTCAGATATTCGCCTGCCTGTTCCGGCAGGATCACGGCTTCATCGACAACGGATTGCATCAGACCATCACGCAGCAAAAAGGCACCGATATAGATCTCATTCATTCTGGCATCTATCGCAGCAACGGCTTTCTCAGCCTGCTGACGGCGGTATGCACCCTGTGCCAGCATCTGTAACGTGGAAACGCCAATCAGCGGTACACCGGCACCATACGCCAGCCCCTGAGCCGCGCCGATACCGATACGGACACCGGTAAAAGAGCCCGGCCCACGGCCAAATGCAATGGCATCCAGTCCGGATAAAGAGGCTCCGGCTTCAGCCAGTAATTCACTTACCATCGGCAGAATCAAACGGGTATGAGCCTGCGGAGCCACCTGCTCCCGGGTTAATACAGCATCGTTCCATAATAAGGCTGCGGAACAGCCTTCAGTGGCTGTATCAATCGCCAGAATTTTCATTCGCTTCAATCTCTCTTATTGGCTCTTCTTGTGTAATAACCGGTGCACTGACCGGCAATTTCCAGAATTCAGTTAAACGGGTTATATCCCGGCAACGCGGAATAGGCGGTAAACTTTTCAAAAACGCCGCCCCATACGGTTTATTGACCAGACGCGGGTCACAGAGGATCAGGATACCACGATCCTGATAATCACGGATCAGGCGCCCTACTCCTTGTTTCAGAACAATTACTGCTTCCGGCAATTGTAACTGCTGGAATGGATCGCCGCCCTGCATGCGGCAATCTTCCATGCGGGCTTTCAGTAATGGTTCATCCGGCGAGGTGAATGGCAGCTTATCAATGATGACACAGGACAATGCCGCCCCCCGGACATCCACCCCTTCCCAGAAGGATGACGTTGCTACCAGCACCGCATGTCCGTCGGCGACAAAATCGGCCAGAATCCGCTGCTTGTTATCATCCCCCTGCACCAGCACAGTACGATCCAGCTTATCGCGCAATACCTGTGCGATCTGATTGACACTGTTATAGCTGGTACATAGGAAGAAGCAACCGCCCGGCACCTGTTCAATCACTGGCAGCAACCGCTCGGCAAGCTGGGTGGCACGCTGATAGATAGAGGTATCCGGCAGATTACGCGGTACACAAAGCAAAGACTGGTGGGCGTAATCAAACGGACTGTCCAGCAGGCAGGTATCCGCATCACCGACGCCCATGCGCTGCGAAAAGTAGTCGAACTCCTCACCGACCGTGAGCGTTGCCGAGGTAAAGATCCAGCTGCAACCAACCCGCATCACTTCCTGTGCGAAACGTTCCGCAATCGACAACGGGGTAACATTCAGCGTGAAATGACGCTTGGTGGTTTCATACCAGTATGCTGCCCCGGCTTCGGTAATCGCCGTGACATGATCCACCGTGGTCAGAAAACCGGCCAGACGCTCAAAACAGTTGTTGATCTGTTCACCACGCCCTAACGCCAGTTTGCAGACGTCATAACAAAACTTGATCGATTCTTTCAGGCGCTGCAGCTCACGTTGCATCTGGGGCTGCACCAATACATCACGCAAATTACCGCGGGAAGGATCCACCCCGAATGCCAGACGCATCGCCTGACAATCCTGAACCAGACGATCCGCCGCCTTGCCCAGTTGCGCCATATCCTTCGCTTCCAGCCGGTAAGCCAGCCGCAATTCATCGGCAACATCACTCAGCTGACGGCTGGAAAGTGATTCTCCGAAATACTGACTGGCAATATCCGGTAACTGGTGGGCTTCATCGAAGATATAAACATCCGCATCCGGCAGCAACTCGCCAAATCCGGTGTCTTTTACTGACATATCGGCAAAAAACAGATGATGGTTGATCACCACCACCTGCGCATCGAGTGCTTTACGACGGGCTTTGACCAGAAAACAGTTTTCATAATCCGGGCATTCGCGCCCCAGACAATTGTCGTTGGTGCTGGTCACAAATGGCAGGATCGGCGCCTGTTCCTGTAGACCCGGAATATCCGCTACATCACCGCTGACCGTCCGGGCTTTGAATTGACGCACTTTAGGCAAATCGGCAAACACATCCGCCGCCAGAAAGTGCATCTCCTGTTCAAGCAGGGCAAGCCGGTAAGTACAAAGATAGTTAGAACGCCCTTTCAGCTGGGCAACGGGCTTGCCATATTGCATCGCCAGCAGCAGCGTCGGTAAATCCCGTTCGTAGAGTTGATCCTGCAATGCTTTGGAGCCGGTGCTGATGATCACCCGCTTGCCGCTATCCAGTGCCGGAACCAGATAGGCAAAGGTTTTCCCCGTACCAGTGCCTGCTTCTACCAGCAAACGACCGGCAGTTTCTATTGCCTTACTGACTGCCTCCGCCATGTGAACCTGCGCCTGACGCGGAGCAAATCCGGGGATCGCCTTGGCCAGCAGCCCGTTTTCAGCAAAATAATCGTTATTCAACAGCGGATCCCGGCACGAAAAAAATGATGGGCGATTGTACCACATCCCGTTCGGTGTCCGGCCCCTGCACAACTTCTTGTTCTTGCATTCCCCCTCTTTGAACCCGAAAAATTACCAGAGCAAATGCGAATAAGAATTATACTTAAATAGTCCACTATCTCCATTCAGGAGAAATCGTATGACAATGCTTGCTCATGGTTTGCAACACGTAAAAGTGATTGCGCTGGCGGTGACGGATTTAAGCCGGGCGCAACATTTTTATGGTGAGATACTCGGTCTTCCTCCTGCTTATGAAGGAAACGTTCTGAGGGGGTATTCAATCGGAGATATCGTTCTTATGCTAAAAGAGAACTGGTATGGCTCCCCGACGGCGGATCCTAACCCCCGGATCACGCTGGCGACAGCTTATGCCCCGGATACCGAAGCCTTTTTAAAAGCGCACGGTGTCACGATTGCCGATCCGGTCGAAGAAGTTGATGAGGGTTTTTACGTCGGCAGTTTTTTAGACAGCGAAGGTAATAAACTCTGGTTCTGCTCACCGACAGAGAAGTAATTTTATCGTCAGTTATCCTGCTCTCCGGATAGTGTCACACGCCGTGAGAGCGGGCTGTACAAGCCTGACGCCACAACAGTGCGGCTGCAATAGTTGGCGTCATGTGTTGCGGTTCTGTTTCCCGTCCCATGGGCGCGCACACCGGATAGGAGCTTCCTCATGCAGCAGAAGTTAGGTCTTTAGCCTCGAACATCGTGCCCTATTCTACTTATAATGTACTTTTAACTGTCGGTTTAGCACTTAACGTGGACTCTGTATGAAGCAAAGATTATTACTTTTGATTTTGGCAATTTTGATTCCGGCCGGTATCTATGGCTACAATTACATCAACCTTGAAGGCCCTCTTGTCAAAGTTTTAGAACGTAATGAAGCTTATCAAGGCATTCAGATTCACTCGTATTACTACAACTTTATTGCTCCATCTAAAGTTATTTTTGATGTGATGAATGTTGAAAACGCCAGTGCTTCAGACGTTTTTTCTGTGCTGATTGATTTTGCAATAGTAAATAAAGACAAAAAATATCAGCAAGTTATCCTTGCTTACAAAGGCAATGCAAAGTTTATTTTGCCCGGTGATTACTTTCAAAAACTAGCAACAAATTCAAACCCAAGTGACCCATCAATCACAATCAAAAGCTTCATCGCTCACGTGCAAAATCTTGATGGTGCAAATCCGTATTCTCAAACAACAGATACCGATGCGTCATTACAGGCTCAATTCGATGATTTCAACAACAAATGGTATGCCTCTGAAGTAAACACACTGAAATCTGACAAATAAATTCAGACACGTTCGCATTCGCTCACTGGACAGCACTATGTGCTGCCATTTAATTAAGAATCAGGCCATCAGGAAACAAGCCCTATGCGTAATTTGATCATTTCTATGTTGCTTCTTTGTGTTGGCTGTACGCAGCTCCCGGATAAGGTGAAGCCAGTCGAATATTTCGATTTAACCCGTTATCTGGGTAAATGGTATGAAATCGCCCGACTTGATCATTCTTTTGAACGAGGTTTAAACAAAGTAACAGCTGAATACTCATTAAACGATAATGGCAGCGTAAAAGTCATCAATCGCGGCTATTCAGAACAAGATAAACAGTGGCAAGAAGCGACGGGGGTTGCTTATTTTATTGACTCGCCAAACAATGGTTTACTCAAGGTCTCATTCTTCCGGCCTTTTTATGGCACCTACGCGATCTTTGAACTAGACCTCGACAACTATCAATATGCTGTTGTATCCGGCCCTAATCATTCATATCTTTGGATCCTATCCCGAACTCCATCGCTTTCAGATATGGTTAAAAAGCAGTTAATACAAAAAGCGGCTGATGCTGGATTTAACACACAGGATTTGATCTTTGTTGCTCAATAATTCAATGAGGTAAATAAACCATGCAGAGCTATATGTCGTTGTTAGCAATTACTGGTGCGTTGATGCTGGCTGGTATGTGATTGTTGCGTTTGTTCTGTCGTCTGAAGCACCAAGAAAAACCTATCTGAAGTTCAAAACCTTCTTTGATACTACGGCTGGTTTTGGGTGAGAATTTGACAACGGCCACTTTTCCAGCGGAGCAATAACCGAATGTATTCCACATAGTGATACAATCGATGTAATTTCACTAGTCGTTGTAAATCATGAGCAAAAAAGTCAAAGTTGCAAATATTTATGAAATCACCTGGCCCCATGCCTGTGCCAAGTGCGGGGATACTCAGCATCTGAAGAATGTAACCTCGTTAGAAAACAAACTCACAACGAAGATAACCAAAATTGATCCGCAGCTTGAATACTTTGTCTGTGAAAAACATGCAAAATGGCTGGCTCTGGCTAACTTGTCTGTAGATAGCTGTGGAACAATGACTTTAGTACGTCTAGTGTCCTATTTTGCAACTACGTTATTCAGCATTTTTCTTATAACATTGCCGTTGCAGCTAATTAATAATAGTTTTTCCGATATATCCATTCCTTATATATTAGTTATTTTTGTCGCTTATGTGTTATTCAGTCGCTTTCTTCGAAAACAAATTCCAATACATAAGACTAAGTTCAGCACAAAGGAATATATCTTAGAATTTGATAATTCTGATTTCGCTGAAAGTTTTGTAAAAGAAAATCAGCAACATACAATTGTTGAACGCTTAAACTGAAAAATTTAACAAAATCAGTAACGCAAAGTTCAGCCGCTATGAGGCTGTCCGATTACTGAATAGTAGATATTGAGTTAGTCGATGAATTCCATCAAAAGTACATACCAAAAAGATAACATCATCCATTCGCTTTCGACTTCTGACAATGTTTCAATATGCTGCTTTGACGTGGCATCCAGACATAACCACAAGACATGATTACAGAGGTAGTAGATGACATCTTATGAATGGATATTGTTCGATGCAGACGAGACACTTTTTGAGTTCGACGCCTTCCGTGGTTTAAAACTCATGTTTTCGCGTTTTGGCGTCGATTTTTCTGATGCTGATTTCTCGGAATATCAACAGGTTAATAAACCGCTCTGGGTTCAGTATCAGGATGGAAAAATATCCGCCACGCAGCTCCAGTATCAACGTTTTCAAACCTGGGCACAGCGACTGGATGAAACGCCGAAAGCATTAAATAGCGCCTTTCTGTCAGCGATGGCTGATATCTGTGCACCGCTGGATGGTGCCACCAATTTACTGAATACACTCCGAGGCAAGGTAAAACTCGGCATTATCACGAATGGTTTTACTGAACTTCAGCAGGTTCGCCTTGAGCGCACCGGGTTCCGGGACTATTTCGATGTACTGATCATTTCAGAACAGGTGGGTGTCGCCAAACCCCATCCTGATATTTTTGAACATGCGCTTTCTACTATGGGGCATCCGTCGCGCGAGCGTGTGCTCATGGTGGGTGATAATCCTGATTCGGACATCTTGGGTGGTCTCAATGCCGGACTGCATACATGCTGGGTCAATGCAGACAATAAGCCCGAGCCAGCGGGTATCAAACCGTACTATCAGGTTTCATCATTATCAGAGCTTGAGTCTATCCTGGTGCCAGCAACATGAGACAGCACAAACCAAAATAGTCCACTGTCTCCATTCAGGAGAAATTGTATGACAATGCTTGCTCATGGTTTGCAACACGTAAAAGTGATTGCGCTGGCGGATTTAAACCGGGCGCAACATCAGTCATCCCGCTCTCCGGCTAGTGTCACACGCCGTGAGGGCAGGATTTAGCCAGATTGCGACTCCCCCGCTTACTGCATTTACACCCTGCACGCTTTGCCTGTGCTGAAGCAAACTTCACCAAAACTCTCATTTGAAACCAGACCTGAACGGGCGTAGGATAAATTTATCTCCTGATAGTTATATCAGGCCCTCCCCGATCGCATTTTGTGGTCCTGCGGTAGCTATACTGCGTGGTTTTGCAGGGGAAGAGCAGAACCAGCGGATCCTGACTACCGAGGGTAACTGTGCTTTCAGCACTATGTTGATTTTTTCCGTATAGCAGAACTTGTTAAACACATAACATACTGATTTTAATTAGGTTATATGTTTTTTGCTGGAAGGAATTAAGGATACAGCAAAAGGGGATATTGTGGACTTTTGCGGTATAGTAAATTGCTAGGTTTTTAAGGAAACTTGTGACTATTTCTATTGATGATATATATCTGAAAATTGGAAGAAACATTGTTCTTTTTCAATCTATTGAAAGGAACCTAAAGATTATATTAGCAAACAGCCAACTCTCGGGTCCTGTTAGAAATTTATCTGATATTAAGAAAAATAATGTAGAATCAATTAAAAAGAAAACATTGGGCAATTTGATTCAGCAGTTCACGTCAAATTACTCAGTTCCTTCACTCAATGACATGGAAAATTCTGATAATAAGCCTATTGAAGAAGATAGCGCTGAATTTCATTTTTCATACGAAATCCGTATGGAAACTGATCTTCCTAGGTATGAAGATAGAAAATCCAGACTCAGTGAGATACTGAACGAAAGGAATGATTTAGTACATCATCTTCTTCTAAAATACGATCTTTCATTAAATTCACATCGCGAATCTCTTGCTAATTTACTCGATGTGCAATTTGAAAACGCAACAATAGAACAACAACAATTAGAGTTTGATATTAATAGATTAAAAGAATCTTTAATTTACCTTTCAAAACTTATAAAAAGTCCTTTGTATGAGAATCTTTTTATTAACCCGGATCTGATGAATTGTATATTTTTAGCAATTGATAAATATTCTAGAAGTGATGGGTGGACAAATTTCATACATGTAGGCAGAATTATTAGTCAGCAAATGCCTGAAAAATATAAAAAAATAAAAGAATTTCACAAGGTTAAAAAATTATCTGATTTAATAATAAAGACTGCTTTTTGTGAGATCATGCTAGAAACCGATAGTAAAGGCGTCTCGCATAAGTACCTCAAATTAAAAAATATTGAAGATAACCATACAAAAACTTGAAGCTGGATGGCATTGCATGCCGCCATTTAAGTAAAAGTTAGACTAAAGAAATTCACCACTTGTGAACGTGACAAATCACTGCTAAAGTTTACGTATAGTGAACTTAAGAAATCTTCTTGTGCATGTAATTTCCCGAAAACCGTTTAATGATGCGGTTAAACTTTATCCCAACGATGCAACCGCCATTGAAGCCGCTTACAAGGTGTTGCGAAACGGTAACTTTGATGATCCACTTGAGCTAAAGGCCGTCTTTCCCAGTCTTGATAACTTCAAGTACAAGAAAAAATGGTGGGTCATTGATATCGGTGGTAACAACCTGCGCATGATCGCTTTCATTGAGTTCAGAGATAACCGCATGTACGTTAAACACATCGTAACGCATGCTGAATACGATAAACTTTGCAAAAAATACGCTAAGGAGTCTGAGTAATGAGCTTCTTACAAGTGAAAGAACAGGCCCGGTCATTGTTCTCCAATGCCAGTTTCCTTGTTCACATCAGCAACAATGAAGAATACGAACAAGCCCTCTCCTTTATGGAGGAGCTGATTGAAGAATACGATCTTTATGAGCCGCTCATTGAGTTACTTTCTGCGTCCATTGAACGCTGGGAAAATAATGCACCTGAATTTGCCGAGTTCAATCGCAAGGTGGCGACACTGGACAGTAGC
>RRZU010928883.1_pt1 | contig 59477 bp, 44 predicted proteins | sample 2165561 | NCBI WGS metagenome assembly RRZU01 (sample SAMN10456909, study PRJNA506462) | wastewater metagenome | isolation source: wastewater sludge | place: USA: Moscow, Idaho
GCAGAGAACCAAGGACGGAATCCTCATGACCCCACGCAAAGGCATCATCCTCGCCGGCGGCTCTGGCACCCGGCTCTACCCGGCGACACAGGTCGTTTCCAAGCAACTCCTGCCGATCTTCGACAAGCCGATGATCTACTACCCGTTCAGCGCCCTGCTGCTCGCGGGTATCCGCGACATCCTGATCATCTCGACGCCGCAGGACACGCCGCGTTTCGACCAACTGCTCGGTGACGGCAGCCAGTGGGGGATCAAGCTCACCTACGCCGTCCAGCCGTCACCCGACGGTCTCGCCCAAGCCTTCCTGATCGGCGAAGACTTCATCGGCGATTCAACCTCGGCGTTGGTGCTTGGCGACAACATCTTCTACGGCCACGACTTCGCCGCCCTCGTGCAGGACGCCTCGGAGAAGACCGACGGCGCGACCGTCTTCGCCTACGCGGTGAATGATCCCGAGCGCTACGGCGTCGTCGAGTTCGACGATCAGTGGCGGGCAATCAGCCTGGAAGAAAAGCCGAAGGCGCCCAAATCGAGATACGCCGTCACCGGCCTCTACTTCTACGACAAGCACGTGGTCGAACTCGCCAAGCAAGTCAAACCCTCGGCGCGCGGCGAACTCGAGATTACCGACCTCAACCGGCTCTATCTCGAACAGGGCAAGCTCAGCGTGAAAACGATGGGCCGCGGCTACGCCTGGCTCGATACCGGCACGCACGAATCGATGCTCGAAGCCAGCCAGTTCATCAGCACGATCGAGAGCCGACAGGGGCTGAAGGTCGCGTGTCCCGAGGAAATCAGTTGGCGCAACGGCTGGATCGACGATGCGCAGCTTGAGCTGGCAGCAAAACGGCTCGGCAAGTCCGGCTACGGGCAATACCTCATCGGCCTCCTGCGCGACAAGGTGTTCGTATGAAAGTCACGAAAACCGCCATCGCCGACGTTCTCCTCATCGAGCCGAAGGTCTTTGGCGACGACCGCGGCTTCTTCTACGAGAGTTTCAACCAGCAGCGCTTCAACGAGGCGACGGGGCTGAACTACGACTTCGTGCAGGACAACCACTCCAAAAGCGCAAAGGGTGTGCTGCGTGGACTGCATTACCAGCTGCCGCCGAAGGCACGAGGCAAGCTCGTGCGCGTCATCGCCGGTGAGGTCTTTGATGTCGCGGTGGATATCCGCAAGGATTCGCCGACCTTCGGCAAATGGGTCGGCGAGATTCTCTCCGCCGACAACAAGCGCCAACTCTGGATTCCGCCCGGGCTCGCGCACGGTTTCCTGGTACTCAGCGAGTCGGCCGAATTCCTCTACAAGACGACCGACTACTACGCACCAGAGCTCGAGCGCTGCATCCGGTGGGATGATCCGGATCTGGCCATCGAATGGCCGATCGATGGCGAACCCGTACTGTCAGCAAAGGATGCGCTGGGCAATCGGATAAGCGAGATTTGACATCATCGCGAAGTCCTCGCAAGGGGAAGCTGGCGAAAGCTGGTCAAGGACAGCGAGAGTCGACGGCAACAGAAATGATATCGTCGCGTCTGCGCAAAGAATTGGCGGAAATACGGCTGGAGCGTAGCCAGCTAAAAGGTGATCAATACTCGTGCCGCTCCAGCACGACATTTGGCTCTGCCCGCCTCGCTTCACCAAGGTCGTGAGGATTCAATCCCCATAGCGCCACTGCTTGCGTACTCCACCCCAAAACCACCAGCCATTCCGTTCTAAACCCTACCAAGCGTTCCAGTCGAAGGTCCGCCACCGGTGCCAGTGGCGCCGACCAGCGCTTAGACACTACAGGCCAAGCTCACTATGCGAGCCAAGTCGAACGAGTTGCAATGTCCCGGCGTCGGGCCTTCGATAGATCAGCACCAGGTCGGGTTTGATGTGGCAATCCCGATGGTCGTTCCAGTCGCCGGTGAGTGCATGGTCGCGGTGCCGTGGTTCTAGGGGCTGATCGTTTGCAAGAGCCTGAAAGACTGGTTCCAAGTCAGCATCAAGCGTTGCGCGATACTGTCCCTTGGCCTCGCGCTTGTAGTCACGCCTGAACTGCCCGGTCGCTTCAATCCTCCGCATGCAGGTCAGCCATCAGCGCCCCTACGCTGTCGAAACTCTTGAGGTTGCCAGCACGAGCCTCGCGCATGGCAGCGATAGTAGTTTCGTTCGGAATCAAAGGTTCGAACGGCAGAGCCTTTTCGCGGGCAACGCGGGTGAGCATGATGCGGAACGCATCGGACACCGTAAGGCCCATCGCCGCCAGTACAGCCGACGCCTCTTCCTTGATGTGCTCGTCGATGCGGGCACGAACAACAGCATTCGTAGGCATGATTTAACCCTCCGTTGATTGAGCCACATTGTAGCCCAAGGCTAACCATCCTGCCAAGGCGAACGTCTGTGAACCAAGGGGTCAAGATGATTGCTGTAGCGGCAATGCCAACCATATCGCCAGGTCCCCGGCCGAGCGTTGATGAACATCGTCAGGTGATAGTTGGATTGGCGCCTCAAATACAGGTATCGAACGGTGCCGTGCCACATCTTGAAGATGAAAGCAATCATGTTGGGATTCGCATCATCGTCAGTGGCGGGTTTGCGTTGGAATGACTGGTAGGTTTTGCGCTGGAATGTGTGGCCGACTTTCGACTGGAAGCGGTGGCGGTTTTCATCGGAGTATGCAACTGCCAGTGCGCTGGTTCAGTCCAACCGGACTTCTTGCCTACCGAGCACCGCTGCCTTCATCAAGCTCGGCGCACCACGCCCGCTAGGCCAAAAACTCTCTGCATTATGTGGAGTTCAACGAAAAGCCGACGAGTAGCCATACCAGTTTTCGGCGGTTCAATCGTACGGGTTATCATCGTCACAGAGGGCAATCGTCAATCTTTCTCGAAAACCTCACCCCCCACAAATTGTCTTGGCACAGAATGGGCACAAGATGGGCACAAGATGGGCACAAGGAATTTTCCGACGATAGTCTCGACGATTGCCGTCCGAAACCGGCCGTGCCCATCACTCAAGGGAAATGACCATTGCCGAAAACTGGCCCGACACGACGTTGGCACACAACCAGCCAACAATAAACAACGTAATAGACTGATATTTAAGGATTTTGGCGCGCCTGAGACGATTCGAACGTCCGACCCCTGCCTTCGGAGAGCATGCTTTACCGTAGGGTTCGGATGTAGTCGTTCTGGAAAAGTCGGTCTTAATCGACTTGCAAACTTCCAACAAACTGATCCGATTGGTTTTTTTGAAAACCGGTTTGTGACATGCATCGCCTAATTAAAACAAACGGCATCTTGCTTTTGTCACAAAGTCTTTTTCAATCACTAGGTCAGCCACGTGACACTGAATGACTATTGCCACTCACATTCCGTGTCTTGTTTCGACCGATAATCATGATAGAGTAATTGCACAAGCTGTGCAAAGCAGCCTGTCCGTAAGAGCCAATCCGGCTCACGACGGACGAGACTCCTAGACGACGAGACTGAGGTACCGGCTGACGCTTACATAGCGTCAGCACTAATGGCGCCGGGCTCGTCCTGATCACACCAGATTACGACCTACCGGTATCCGTCCGGCGGCCCCTGTTTGCGCGCATGTGCGCCGCAATGGCTGGCCACCGGCAATCGTGCGGGAGCATAAGGTCGTGAAAATCGCTGTACGGACCTTTCACGAGGTCGCGAAAGGTCAGTCAAATTCAGAAACTGGCAATCAAAGGTGTGGTGATATCGCATCTGACTCTGCACTTGAGCCATTGCGCGAAATTCTAGCCGGACAAGATTTCGATCTCACTGCGAGAATTGCAATCGCAATCGGAGCGCCGCAATCTTATATAGGCTTGGTCGCGGCAATAGCCTACGCGGCGCAGTGCCTATCAAAACTCTGCATCCGCGAGGATTTTTCGAAACTGCATCAATTCGCCATAGCGACAACAAGGATCGCAACTCAACTCGGGCAACATGACCGACTCCCACCGCATTTCACGGCCATCCCCGACTTAAAATCTCTGAATTCGACCTATCGTTTGTTTGTTGAACGAAAAAGCCAGCATTCGCGAGAAATCAACGATCGGATTGCCCAGATCAAGGCCTTGGCTTTTACGGATGCAGTCGCTCGCGGGAAAGACATCTCCGATTCCTTTGCTTCGCGGCTACTGACGTTGCAACGAAGTGCATCCAAATCAAACGAAAACAGCAAGTTTTGGCAACAACTTGCCGATGATCTACCGTTCAACGAAGAACGTGCGCGCGCACTCATCGAGCAAACGCGGTTCGATCCGGTACGAGAATTTCTTAGGGAACTCGCGCCGTTACTTGACGGGAGAATTCCCGATCTTGACCACCGCGACAGATTTCGCAGCATTCCAGATAGAGCGGACATTTCTGCTGAAGAAAACCAGGGATATTCCATCGAAAAAAGCAATGTCGAAGACATCGAAGAAGATGACGAGGAAAGTCACGACTACGCGATCTCCGACGGCCTCGTCGCTTGGCAAAGCAAGCGATCAACCAACGCAAGCCGCCTTGCCGCGGCCGGACTCCCTTTCGGATGGGACCATCTTCACCCTCGGGAACTCCGCTGTGCAACCACGCAGCTCGCGGCAATCCTAGCGAACCCCACGTCCGAATCTCACGCGTTCGCCTGTCTTGCACTTACCAGCCTAGCCTCCGGGCTTCCACCAAAGCTGGCACTGCATATTTCGTTGCTTGGCAACGAAGATCTTTGGATCGACCTGGATTCAGGGCTTATTAACTGGAATCTGAACCGCGTAATACAACGCAACGCGGTTGATCAAGTGCTTTTTGAGAACAGCTACCACCCATCATCGATCATTCGACTGCCTCTGCCTGCTCGACTTGTTTCGACTCTAAGAGTCATGAAGTCCACACGCGATGACGCCTGCAAGATTGAGAGTCTCCTATTCGATTCGGAGCCTGACCAGGCTGATGTACTCCGCCGATATGAACACTTTCTCAAGCTTGGGGATTCAAGCAGTCATTGCCCGCGCCCATCCCGCTTTGCCTATTCGTTCGGCCGAACCATTCTGCACATAACAAACCAGGACGTCGTCGCGGCACTTACCAGTCTTGATCTCACGCTGGCTGCGCCCGGTCAACTTCACTATGTCTGTTTGAGCGAATCAGTTCTCTTCGACGCACTCGACAAAACCTATTTCTATCTCGGGCTGGGATCAACTGCTCGGCCAGCGACCTTTGGTTACGTTGGCTCATATCTTCGCCCCCGAAATGACGTCATCGTCGAAGCGTGGAAGAAGCAGCGGGAAGAATCTGACAGACTAAAGCGACTGATCACGCCGCGGATGTCGATTCGCGATTTCGTCGCGATCTATAACCAGCTCAGCCTTTACCATCTCGCCTCCGTCATATTCCTCGGCGGGCACAGAGGGACGCGACTCGAGCGCTTGACCTTCCCACTGCTATTCAGCTCGCGCGAGTTTGTTGCGATCAGCGATAAAGAATCAACGGAGTACTCTGCCTATCGAGTCCTGCCAAGATTCGCGTCACTCGATGCGATCCTCGAGGCGCACCTGTCCCTGCTTCGCGCTCTCTCAAATCGTATCGAGCGCCACGATAGGAAACTCGGGAAACGCCTCGCCGATATCAGTTTCGGAAAACGGAAAAATTGCCCTCTTTTTTTTAGTCTTAATGAAAAAGGAAAGACATGGGAGCCTGTTCCGATCCGAACAGAACATCTGGCAACTTACTTCCGCGATAATTTCGGTGCAGCCCGGAACTTTGGAAGGCACTTCTGGCTTTCGCAGTTGATCGAAAATGCTGTCCCAAGAATGTTGGCGCGGTTCTTCCTCGGACATGCAAGGCGCGGCATGGAACCGCATGGCTCAGCGGCGGGGGTGTCGGTGCGAATCGCCTGCGAAGCGATCGGTCCAGCTCTCGCATCAATCGCCGCTGATTTTGGCTTCAAGGATCTCCCACCCCGGCGAGCAGAAAACGGCCGGGCAGCTCGAGTACCGTTTTCTTTCCCTCGTACTCTTGCAAAGCTTGGGAGCATGTTTGTCGAAGACTACATCGCAGCTCTCGACATATCAGGGCACACCGCAAGCGTCATTGCCGAACCCTGCCCTTTTGACAAAATGACGCTTGCAGGGCACGCAGCCATTTCGCATCTACGCGAGCGTTTCGCCGTTCAAACAACATCTCTCGAACCCTGGCCAAGACTCTTGCTCGCGCTGATCATCTTCGACGGGTTGTGTGACCCACGACTCGTTGAAGCAACATGGCTGTCCATTCCAAATCAGCTCACTCGAATCGGCCAGACGCCGATTATCGAATGTAGCTTACCGAACGGAAGGCGTCCGCTTCTCTTGCAATACGCAACTGCAACCTTTCTTAACCAGGCCATTGGCATACCATCGATTCCATTTATGCAAGCATGTCGGGAGGTTTCTGAGTGGGCCGGGGAAATTGCGGGATTTTCGTTCTCTGCGCCAATGAATGGCATCACCTTCCTTTGTTCTCTGATGATGCGTTGGATGAGAATCGAGATATCCCCGTGGCTCATGACCGCGTCTGGCGTGGGTTTCTCGGGCGCATGTATTTCGATGCGATCACTGGCGCGAACTGCATATGGCAGGCCGGCAATCCCCAGTTCAGACGAACCTGAGTGTCCTCTCTCCGGTCGCTCCTCGCGCAGCTCTTTGGAGGCCGAAATCGGCGATCTCGCAACGATTGTCAACGACATTGGCGATCCAAAGAAGAAGTATGGCGAAAATCGGAAACGCCTCCGACTGCTCCGTGAGTCGCTTGGCGCTCACCTGCGTGGAGCGTCACTGTCGCCGGTGGCGTTGGACGTAGTGGCCTGGCTGATACACGAAGCGACAGCAGAGCGCCCGCTCGAGGTCTCGAGCATTGCCTCGTACTTGAGCAAAATGAAGGGCAGCCTTACAGCGCTCGACCAAGAGACAAGTTTCGAAGATCTGGACCCGGACGAATGGCTGCAATTGAGGGATCTCATCGAGAATGGCCATTCTGGTGAACAACTCGAGCAACGGCGGTCGATTCTTCGGCATTTCTCGCAGTATTGGCGAAACAGAGGATGCGCTGTACCTCGTGCAATATTCGCGAATGCCGACGGCGCCGCGGCCGAGATCGCACACGCATCCGCGATTTATGTATCGCGACGAGACGTCGAACGATTGGAGACTCTCGTTGGCGAACACTTCTGCTCACAGCCGTTGCTCCGTGCGAAGGCGAAAGTCAAGCTGTCACTCTGTTCACATGCGCCATTTCGCAGTGGCGAAATCAGCCGGGTGCGATCTGTCGATATCGGTGCATGTATTCCCTCAGTAGTCATCACTTCCAGCGGATTCAGCCACCTAAAGAATCAAGGGCATTCGCGCGGTTGCGTCCAGCTCGGCACCATCCAACACGAAGAACTTTGTTCGCTGTGCAACACAGTTGGTCAGCTCTCGACACACAGAAGCGGTTACGTTTGGCTGCTCGATGACAAAGAAAAGCGATTCTCTGATATCGCAGAAGTGGACCATGTACTCGGCCGTGCACTTCGATTGGCAACAGGAGAAGAGAAAGCTCGAATCCACAGCCTGCGGGGCAGTGCTATCGCGAGGAACGTCACCCCGCTGGCCGATGACGTACTAGTTAGCCTTTCTGAAGGTACTGCTGTACCACTGCGAACACCAAGTGTCGATGACAGAGAATGGCTAAAGATCTCGATTTCGGCTCGTCAGGCCCGTCACTCACGACCACTTACGACTATTCGATATTACTGTGCCACCTGGCCAATACAGCTGTATCTTGAACTCTCGAACACGCTCGAATCAGTACCGGTTGATGACGCATACGCTGTCTGCGTTGACGGTTTGAGGCCTGATGCGCTTCGGCAAGCCCTGTCTCGTTTGCGTAGAAGTGTCCCGGAGTCGCCTCTTGCCGAGTGGCGGATGCTTGCGGGACGTCTTTCGCGAGTCTCGACGCTCACCTCACTAGAAACACTCCTCGCGAAGACCGATACGACTATTGGTCTCACGCCGCGAATATCAGCCACGGCATCGCTCACGGAGAAGCAATGCATTCACTATGTACTCCTTCGGGCTTCGGGCTCAGAGACTGAAGTTGCTATCAATGAAAGTCGTGTCTCGGCGCTTCACGTCCCGACACTCGAAAAGCTTACCCCGAAACAGCCGACACCGCTCGCTGTCGCAACACTAAACCAGTTTGATCCGTCGGCGGGCGACCAAGCCGAGTGGCGACGCCGCCTGGCGAGTACCTCAGGACAACAATTGATTTCTGCTGCCGCGAGTTGTGGCGACATTGTTGCAGTTGCCAAGGCCATCGAGCTTCTCGATACAGAAGCGAGATTCGATATCGATGAAGACGTTCTTTTAACGACAATCCGTGTACTTCGCGATGTAATTCCGAGAGATTTTACCTTCAACATCCTTCCCTCCCTGACGAAATCATCTTCGCTGCTGCAGCGAAAGATCACGGCAATCGATCCGCAAGCGTCCGTCAAGCGTTCAAGTCTGCGCCTCGGCAACGGCTACACGCTGACCTTGACATCAGTTGCGCTCGGAAAGCGCGGGCCTCGCCCGGACGGAGTTGCAACCAGCATCTTCCGCCAGGCACTTCGTGTCCGGCTCATACAGATTACGGCTCACCCTACAGGAGACAATGAAGATGTACGACCATCAAATCGCTCGTGATTTTCTGCTTGCGCAGAATTTCGAAGTGTCCATGCTACTTGACTTACCACTCGTTGACCTGTCGCCGCTCGTATGCGTCGAACCGCCCGGAATCCATTACCCGCTCGAGGATGTGCTTCAACTTCTTCGTCAAGGCGGCAAGCGATTGGAAACACTCTCGCCGCATCCGAAAGGATCGTATTGCGTTGGCGTTTCAAGTGATCTGCGCACACTGATTCTCGCTCGAACACCTACGCCGCAGCTTTCCATCGATCTTTCCGCGGAAAGCGCTGGAGTCGAACCTCTATCCCTGAAGAAACTTGCTCACGACGAGATGACAAATGCCTTGGGTGCCATTGAAGCCGCGCAAGTAATTGCGAATGCCCTGTGTCGCGGTGAAGTCACCTCAGCGGAAGATCTCTCATCGCTGCTAAACAAATCGCCGACACCGGAACTTGTGCGTAAAGCGCTCAAGGAACTGGGGCGAGATGCGGTGCGTGTTTCGATCGACAATCAAGAAACCAACACAGGCGGAGGGCAAACTTTTCCAGCCAAGCTCCCGTCCAGCAACGTCTACGTGGCGTCACTCACGATTGAAGGCGGTATAAATGAACGGGATCAGTTCACGCGCATTCGAGTAACAGCCTGCGAACCGCAAAATGAGCATTCGATCGCTGCCAAGGCCTCCCGGACTGACATTCCGCTCGACTACCTGGAACCTCAGGATGGAAAGCTGTTGATTGCCGCACAGTTCGCAAACAGTAAGGTTGTTGCCGAAGTAGCGATTGCAGTGGATTCATTCTCTGGGCGCGTTGCGGCCATGACTCTTCGCAAGATCATAAACAGGGAGGAAATTCTTTCGGCGCTCAAACTCCAAGCGGCACAGGGGACCTTTACCTTTTAGGCAAAAAGTGTTCACTCGCCAATGCCCTTGGGCGATTTGATGAGCCTAGCAACCAACTGCGCAATTTGTCTGGCAAGCAAAGGAGGAACAGCATTCCCTACCTGGTGAAACTGCTCGGTCCTGTTTCCCTCAAAAAAATAGTTGTCGGGAAACGTCTGGAGCCTCGCCGCTTCGCGTACGGTGAGGCTTCTGCACTGCGCGGGGTCGTGGTGGATGAAGTAGTGCCCATCCTTGGAAATGTGGCTGGTAATCGTCGTTGAGGGTTTGTCGGCGAGCTGGACACGGAATCTGTCAGAAAACTTGCCCGTCTTCCAGTTGGCATGCCTTGGAGCAAGACCAGGAAGACTAAAGTCGTCACTTCCTTTGGGAGAACGCTTCGTGGCGCGTGCAAAGGCCGAGGCAAACAGATACCGCCTGAGATCCTCTGACATGTGGCAACGGCTCTCATGATTCAGAACAACTTCAAGCTGTGGATCTGAAAGAACAGGCAGCCACTCACTCGGCGCGGACCGCGTACCATTTCCTTTTGGCATTCTCGCTCCTCCGAGAATGCCATTTGCTGGAATCCTGTCAGCAGCATCAAGCAACACAGTCGCCAGTTGCTCCATCCGAGACGAATCTGCGTGGCTGACAAGATCTCGGCAGTGTGATCTGACCACCTCGGCCCAGCGTTCGCAGGAGTCCTCCTGCTTGCTGAGTCGGCTTCTCAGCTTCGGCAGGTCTCCGATAGCGTCGTTCACAGAAATTCTTCCGCCCGAAGCCAACAACAAGCCCGGTTTGCTCGAGATGTCGGATCGAACGCCCAACAGGATCACGCGATGTCGCGCCTGTGGAATACCGTGCTCTTCAGATCGGATGACAAAATCCGAAGGATCGATGCTTTCAACATCCATGCCTTCGGAGAAGATCGTGGCCTTCGTCAGCGAGCAAATGCTGTAAGACACCTGTCCGCCGCCCCCCAATCCGAGAGCAGCATACGGATTGACAAGATCAGTCAGGATGTCATGAAAGATCTGGCGCCCGCCAACTCTGGAGGAGAGAATTCCCTTGACGTTTTCCATCACGAAAGCGGCAGGCCTAGCCTTCTGCAGAACACGGAGGTACTCGCGGTAGAGGAAATGGCGATGATCGCTTTCCGGCTTGTATTCCTTCTTTGCACGATTACGCGAGCGACCGGCAAGAGAGTAAGCCTGACAGGGAGGGCCGCCAATCAGAACGCAATTGACATCCGGACACAGCCTGGCCTCGATGGCCTCATCCAGCCGAGTGTCACCGTCGGGAGTGCCAAGCGTAATATTCAGCGCCTCCTCGCCAGCCTCATCCCACAACGCCTTGCTTTCGTCCGAATTCCAAGGGGTTTTTCCGATACCCGAGCAAAAGTCGTAGTAGGCACCTGTTCCCAGACTTGATGCCTTCAACAGGCGGAAGTAACTCCGCAGCCGAAGCGTCTGATGAGCCGCCGGGTGCATTTCTGCTGACACAAGAATCTTGAAAACATTGCCATCATCAAGTCCGGCAAATCCCTCGCCCAGACCTCCAGGCCCGGAAAAAATGTCGATGACGGGAATACTCATTCCGACAGTCCCGTCTGGCTTGCTTTTCGGTTCAGTCGGCAGAAATAATTACGGTCATGACAGACGTTGTTGATCCGAAGACCAGATCGAGAATGATGTCCGGTATTCGCAGCAAGGACACCCGGCCCGAAATGCTGGTTCGACGCTTTCTGCATGGCAGGGGATTGCGTTTCCGTCTCCATGACAAAAATCTCCCCGGCACCCCGGACCTCGTCTTTGCTCGTTATCGCGTTGTAATCTTTGTTCATGGGTGCTTTTGGCACAGGCACGAAGGGTGCAAGCATGCTTCGTATCCTGGCAGCAATGTTGATTTCTGGGAAAAAAAGTTTGCCGGAAACATCAAGCGGGACAGGGACGCAATTGCTGCGCTGACAGATCGCGGCTGGAGGGTAGTCGTACTGTGGGAATGCGGGCTACACGAGGCGGACATCACTGAAAGCCTGGACTGGTTGCCGCAAGTGATTTCAAAAGGGATAAACAATCTTGTTGAATGGCCACCTTTTTCCCCCGGAACACTCCCATGAAGTCATTTGGCCACCCAAAACTCCTTGGATTTCGCCAGATTCCACGTCGCGTCCCAGATAACTCCCCAACGCTCCCTCCCCCCTTCGTCCGCAATGTCCATTCCATGGCCCATGAATACTTCGTGGAGCGCCATGTTGGCATCGCAAAAATCGTGGCTGTGGCAGATATTCGGAGAAATCTCCTCCCGGTTTCTTCGAACCAGCTCGACAATTTCCGCCTTGGACAGAATTTTCTTGAGGCTGTTACTGAATTCCCTTGCGAGTTGTTCCGCCGACACATCCACTGACTTTTTCTCCTAATTTCCTGTAAAGGATGTTTCATCCTGAACAAGAATGCGCATTGCAATCTGTTCATATGCTTTTCCAGCCGGATTCGGCCTTGTTCAGCGCGGCAAGCCCCTGATGACCACCTGTTCCACATTTCCGGATGTCGCAGCCCCCCGGCTGATTTCATCGGGACTGCATCTGCCGCTCTGATTGACGTACATTTCCCATCGAGTTGCCGAGGTCCGAAGATAATCCTCGGCAAGTTCATCCATGACGGACATGATGGTCGACGATTTGAATCGACGCGCTCCCTCTTCCTCCAAGACTTCCAGCAGCTCATTCGTTTTTGCGTCGCGAAACTCCACGTTGAAGCAGTCCCCTTCTTCCGGTTCGCGACCTTTCGCCGTAACACAACGCAAAACGATGCTTTCTCTGGCTATCGGCAAGGAGTAAAGGACGACGACTCCTTCATTCAGACGGGCGCGAATCGCTTCTTTGATCTCAGGCGATGTTTCAAAATCATTCATATCATCTTGCTCATTTCTTGTTGAAATTCTGCCCCTGCCGTTTGAGGTTCGGAAGAAGGCTACGGCACCGATTTGATCGCCCAAGCGGATGGATTCTATCAGGCACAAAAGCCAAACGCCGCGGCGATCAGGCGTTGCTTGACGTCATCCTGCCACGCATCCCCCGACGTCAGGAACATATCGCAGCGAATCGATCTTGCAATCATTTTCGCCGTTGCGTCCTCACCGAGTACGTCGACGAGTTCCCTGATCAAGTCCTGATGCTCCCGCTCCAACCAGGTTGTGAGGTCGGCAAACATCGACTCATTCGCCTCCCTGATCGCCTGCCAGCGAGCTTGAAGCATTGCTCGAGATAGAGAGAATTCGGCAGACTCGGGCGCGACAGTGCTCACGCTATTGTCCTGCCCTGGTTCCCGCTTACTTCTGTCGGGTCTTCTTCTGTCACGACGCAGAATCAGAAGCTCATCGGGTGCACGAATCGACGCCGTTGATGCATCGAGCAGTATTGCCGAACCCGTCCTTGTGCGCGGGCAACTGATCCGCCACTCCGTTTCATTGGGAACTCGCTCGATACGGATACACCCTCCTTCCACGATGAGGTGAAGTCTGTCGCTCAAATTCCAGCCCAAACACCTGATTAACCCGGGCGGCAGCATGATCACCCTGCCCACCTTGATCCGGAAAGTCTGCCGAATAGGAAAATGCCGCGGCATCTTCATCGCATCTCTCCCCGGTTTGTAACTGGCGAGCGCCAACTCCTGACGGCCAGCCACCAGAAAAAACGAACCGGAGCGAAATATCCGGGGGCAGTTTCTCGGCACGCCAATAAGAATGTCCGGCCGATCGACTGGTTTTTAGTGGTGTAGGCTGGATTGATCCTTTTCCATTCGGCACGGCAGCTTTCCATGAACTGTTTCGTGACCATCTCTCGTCTCCTTTGCTCTATTGCGGGCTAGAGGTTCTGTGGGTAGATTTGGCAGTTGCCGGTTCCGAATTCCGGAACCGGCCTCCCCTTCCACGACCGGATACCAGTAGGTACTCGCTTACTTAGGCGCAAACGGCATCACCGTTTTCTCCGTTTCCATGCCACGAAAACGCACCGGACTATCGACGAAGCTGGCTGCCGAATTGAGAATTGCAGCCTCGATCGAGATCGGCACGATCGCCGGATTGGCGAGCACCATCAAGACATGTACCAAACGGAAATAGGATTCGTCGGCGATGACAACATCCCTCCGCGCCAATGCCAGCCATTCGAGCACTGTTTGCTGATACCCGATCCAACGTCCGCGCGCGGTGAGGTCAAGTCCACCATCCGGAAGAAGCCTGAAGCCATCGGCCTTGCCGGCATCGCGCAAAAGTGCGGCGACGACCAGGACATTCCGGTCAATGTCGCGCAAGTCGCCAGCGAGCAGCAAGGCCTGTTCGGCAAGACTGACCGAGTAGCGGAAATTAGTGCTGACGGGAACCGGGTCTTCTGCGAGGGACACCGGACTGGAGAGGTAGCGACAGAAGCGGTGACCATCCCAGAGAACGGCATTGAGAAGATGCGCACAAGGCCGGTCAAGACGATTCCACAGTCGCGCAGCACGCGATGCCAGATCGCGATCGTCGATCCAGGACGCGGGGACGAGTTCAAACAGATTGAGTCCGGCGACTGGTTCGTCGATCAGTTGGATCTTTTTAACCGAGAATCGGTCTGGCAGGGCCATCCGCCGACGATCGAATTGAATCGTCACGATGCTGCCACGGGTAAGCCGTATATCGACCGTCGCCGAGGGCCATCCGACGTTCAGCGTGGCCGTGTCGTAGTGAACGGTTGCTTCATTCCAGACGCCCTTCCCGTTCCTCGCCGGGAAGCGGGCGATGCTGGTAAGGCGGAAGAATTTTGGCAGCATACCGTTCGTATTGGGTGGAACAACAACGTATCCGGATTGCTCGGTCGCGTAACTGAGAGTGTTGGCTTGATGCATAAGAATCTCCTTCGAAGTGCCTTACATCGAAACAGGGGTCGGATTGGTTTGGAGGGAATTGCCCTCCGTGCCCACGGCAGAAGTCGCGCCGTTTTGCAGGAGCATCCGCTCGAAAGCGGAGCCGTCGCGCCGGGTCAAATTGGGGACGTAGCGGCTATAGACGCGGAAGAGCATTTCCGTGGTGGAATGCCCGAGTTGCCGGGCAATCCATTCCGGGCTCTCGCCGCTGGCGAGCCACAACGTCGCCGCCGTATGACGACACTGGTAGGGACGGCGAACCTTGAGGCCGAGGTACCCGAGCAGCGGATTCCAGATCCTGGCGATGAAGTTCTTGTTGTCGTAGGGGTCGCCCCGACGATTGCAGAATACATACTTCATCTGCCCGGTCACCTTCCGTTGCGCCGTCAGTGCGTCGAAGACCGCCTGGCTCATCTGGATATCACGTTGACTGGAGTCGGTCTTCGTGTACTCATCCTCGCCCAATACAAAGGTCTCGCGAACCAGGATCAGACGCCGCTCGAAATCCACATACTTCCACTGCAATCCGTGGACTTCTCCCGTCCTCATCCCCGAGAAGAAGCGTACAGAGAAGTAGTTACGAAAATCCTCCCGGACGTTGGCGAGGATCGCCTTAACCTCGTCGAGAGTGAATGGATCGACGTCACTCTTCTTGACGCGCAACTGCTTGATGTTCTGGAACGGTGTGCGAAAATCGAATCGGTCGGCCGCTTCGTTAATGATCTGACGCATCGGATTGATGATCTTGTTAATCCGCCCGTTTGATAGCGGTGTCTCCCGCTTCCGTGCCTGTACTTTGGCGAGTTCTGCACGGAAGGCAAGGATGTCAGCCTTGGTGATCTGGCCGACCACCCGATCCCCGAAGCGGGGAATCAGAATGTTGGTCAGATCGTCTCGGATGCGCCTCTTGTGAGAACGGCGCCATTCGACCTCTTTCTCGCTGTACCAGATTTCGGCAAATTCTCCGAACGTCGGCATCATGAATGTCGCCTGGTTGTCCAAGGGATCGCCCCGGACTGGAACATCACCACCAGCAAGCGTCACGGCAAGGCTATGGATTGCTTGTTGCATCGGCGCCTGTGCAAACTTGGCGGCGGTGCGACTGGTCGGGAAGAAACGGCCGTAGTCAAAAGTACCGGCAGCAATATCGGCTTCGATCTTCTGCAACAACTTCTCGAGCCGCTTGCGGTTGGCCGGTGTGTCCTCGAGTGCCGTCTGTTCGCGACAGCGTTGGCCGCCATAGCGAAAATCGATCAGCAGACAACCCGATTCCTTGCGGACGCGAATGCTACCCATGGCAGACACCTCCGTTCGCCATCGGGATGGCCAGATCGTTCGGGTTGGTCGGAATCGCCATGTCGGACTCGATCTTTTCCCAAACGAAAAGAATCTTGCGACCGCCGAACGGGCGGATGTAATGGATGCCTTCGAGGAGAACGCTATCCTTGAGACACTCGCGGATCGTGCGCGGGTTGTACTTGATGCGTTTGGCGAGTTCTTCGGTGGTGAGATAAGTAGTGTTCATGTGTTGCTCCGTTGGTTGATTAACTTGCCGTGAAGCAATCGCGCTTCACAGGAGACACATTACGTACCTGACCTCACCGTTTCTGGATTGTTTTTTATGACGTTGAAGACGCCCCGCAAATGACCGATGCAATCGGCTTGAAACCATGGCAGATGCTCGATTTTTCCGGTCTGTGTCCGTGATGGACACGCCATTTCGAATATTCTGATCGCTGCCGTACCGACGATTCACACGTCGCTTAAACTCAGGCAAAAGATTCGAACTGAAGGAATTACGTTACGGCAGCCGACAAGCGCCTCGCGGTTTTTGACTTTGCAGCGGTTCTCTCGGTATCGAAGGCCCACGTTACAGCGCTGACGGAAGGCGACACTTGGATCGAACAAGGTGCCAACCTGCTGCTGTTCGGACCGCCCGGGGTCGGCAAGACGCACTTGATTGCCGGCATCGGACACGGCCTGATCGAGCACGGCTAAACCCATCATGCCTCGCTTCCACCGGCCAGGATAATTGACGCCGACCGGCCACGGTAATTGACACCGGGAATCCCATAATGCTCTATCGACTACTCGATCGATCGGGGGGGCCAAACGTTGTAGAAATCTATCCCAACGCATTGACTAGCAAAACGACTGCTAGATCCTAGCGCCGAAAATCAACTCACAGCTAGCCGATTCCTGCCAACTAGACGGTCGGAATGGAACGGGTAAATGAAGGCTTTCGGCGCAACCGCAAAGTCAGGACGATCCAGCCTGACAAAATTCTCGTCGCGATAATTCCAGGCGACGCATCGAGCCTTACCTCCTACGATGGCACTTCCATTTCATCCACCGAGGAGTACATATGACCAAGCAAGCCAAAAACCCACCGCAAACCCAACAGCAACTGAACCATCGTGCTGATACGCTAAACAGGAACCTAGGTACTTCCGGCACCAACCCGGCGAACGCGAAAGTACACGGCAATCGTGGCAAGCAGTTGAATCCGAACCAACGCTGATTCATCCTTTCCCCTCCACTGAGCTGGAGGGGACTCTCCAGACCCGCGACAGGACCATATTCGCCATGCACGCCAGCTTTATATCCCTCGGCCAAGTCATCAAATTCGCATACGACGCGACAGGCGTCCTTCCCAGAAAGCGAAGTGAAAGGACGGAGCTCGACGACAAGGACATTAAGCGCATCAAAAAGCAGCTTGAGCGACTAGTTGATGAAGAAGGGAGCCTGATGGATCGGTGTGGTGAGCTGATCCAAACACTGGCATTCGAACTCGCCGGCACCATCCAGAATCCCAAGGTAAACCTTGCCATCGGGGAGACTCTGCTCGACCTTCTTGATGTCTATAAGGCTGTTGTTCGCGACGATGGAACTTACCTGTCACAAAAGGACAGCTTGAGATGGTTTTGCGGCGCACACGCCATACCTAGGCTACTGCTTTCGATTCATAAGCATGCTCTGCGTTTCAATCTCGCGGCGGAAGGCTTGCTGACTCCCACGGAGGAAGATTGGTATCTGCCCACCATCTCAGGCGCTGAGATAGCGTGGCCTTTGGGAAAAGCGATGAACTGGACATATGAACAATGTCGAACCAGTCGAACGCAATTCCACAACCCGGGCAAAGCAGTTAACCAGGAAGATCCAGAGGGACGCCAGAGTCTCGAGAACGCGTCTAACTGGCTGAGTGGCGAATCGTTCCCATCTTGGCCCGGCCTGCACTGGAATTTCTCTCGGTCAATTGATCGCCTGGTGGCAGCAAAGGAACCGTACGGCCGATCGGTATCCGAAATAGGAAAGGAGAGCATTCTCTACGTGCTCTTTCTGGCGCGTCTCAGCACCTACGTATCGAAGGAACTGCGGGACGCGTACGGGACCGATGTTCTGATCGAAATGGTGACCCAGTTCAAGCGACATCGAGACTGGCTAGCAGTTGATCTGGAAGCGTTTAAGGCAGAAACGGTGACGTATATTGCTAGATACGATGCACCCGAGTCTGCAACCGACGAGATCTGGCTGCAGTTCTCTGATCAATACTGGCAATGGTTTTACGACCGCGCTCGGGATTGCTCGAAGGCCATGCAGAGACTGCTTGAGACATCTGATGACCACACCATACCGGAAGAGCTGATTTCCGAGTTGTGCGGTCGGTACGGAGATTACACAGTTCGTTCGGCTCTAGACTGGATGAACTACGCCAGCGCCCTGCAGATCCCGGAGTATTTTCCGGAAGCACTCCACAAGGGATTTGATCTGAAAAATGACAGTTCGGCGATGGATGCCGATGCTGACGCCTACGAAGCCGAGATCAAGGAGAAAGGGCTGACGACCAGTCTGGAATGGATGGTGCATTGGACGCGTGCAGCGCACTGTTACAGGAAAGAGCAGCACGACAAGGCATTCATCCACATTCAGAAAGCCTTCAACTTGGCAAAGTACTCGGCAGGCCAAAATCAGTACAAGATCGTCAATCAGTACATCGAGCTTGCAGCCAAGAACAGTAGTTGGAAGAGCTTCAAGAAAGGAGTCGCTTGGGCTTCATTTCTCGGACTTCCCGTACGATGGCTGAGAGACGACGAACCGAGTGAAGACAATTTACGGGGGGTTTTTGAGCTCATGAAAAAAGTTCGCTATCACGCTCTTTGAACTTGCATTGTGCGAACCACCTAACGTCAGGACGAACCAATCGCCCTCATGGCACCGTTTGGGTCTCCGCAAAATCCGCGACGTCACCTATCTCCCATGGTCAATCGGCGGAATTTTCAGCCGCGATATTCTTGCAGGTCAACTCGTGCGTAGGGCTTTTCTCTGGCATTTCAACGGGGCATAGCGGTAACAAGGTGGCTCTCGTCAACCGACCGGCCTAATTTCCTTTCATTCGTATGCGTATTCCTTAATCAGATCTGCCATGAATCCTGCTGCGCGGTTTTCGGGTGTCCCGATTACCATGGCACGGTCCAGTCCGTGATTGATGGTTTCGCACGATGTTTCCGGGAGCAAAATGCATGCATGACAAGCAGCAAGATTGGCTTGCTGTGTACCCTGACCGCCAAGGTTTTCCGAGCAGACGGGATCAGCAGAACACCATGACGTCCTTGCCAGTGCCCGACTGATCATCGGGCAGAGGGCTTCCGAACGACCGAGTCGGACGAGTCCTCCCATGGTGCCTTCTGAATCTCCAGAAGCTGTATAGATCATTGACGCTGCCATGGGAGCGCCAGGGTCTGCTGAAACGAAGAGGCGCTCTCGCAGCGAAGCCGTGCTGTAGCCGCATTCAAAGACGAGCTGATTGATCAGCACATGGGAAAGGCTATGTACCAGCAAATATCGGGATGCCCAGTTGCGGTCGATACCCCCCTTGGGAGGCAGGGTCTGGTAAACCCCGTAAAGACGTGAAAGAAACCTGTCTTCCAGACGGTCTTTCAGCCAAGCGGAGTTCGTTCGTTGCCATTCGTCCACCCGTTTTTCGTCAAGCTCGAAGTAGATGCCCTCGCCGAATGTCTCGATTGCCGGGAGCCACATCATTAACCGATCATCCGGTGGCTGTCTGAAAAGCTGCTTCATGGCAGATTCCGGCATGTTCGAAATCGGATCTGACTGCTGCTCGAGACGGTCAAAGCCGTAGAAGACCCGCGTTTCCCGCAGGCGCTCGATGAGATTGACTCGCGACAACCATGGCTTGAGGTCTTTGGGGACGGCTGTTTCGATGACGCGCAGATCGGGAAACCTGACCGGGTCGTTGATGCCACGGCGCAGAATGTTGAATTCAGACCGTCGAAAGGCCAGTAGCTCTGATTCTGGTACGACCGGTTTTGCATCCGATTCGATCTGGATGGCGGCATTCTCGAAAATGCCCTCCAGAAGGTTCTCGACAATGTCCGATGAAGCTTCGATATGGCGATTGCTGAGAGATTTCTGGATGATGGCTACTGCGCTTTCCCTATCTCCCATTCGCCATAGAGTCTTGGCCGTTCCGCATTTCGGGTCCCCATTGATTTCGTTGCGCAATCTGGCCGTTTCCTCATCGGCTTCGTCAAAAGCTGGCAGCAAGATCGCAGATACCGTTCTGGGGAAATAGAGGTTCGTCTGGTTGATCAGCGCAGCTGAAAGGGGATGCGGACATGAGTGTTCGGTGCAATCCTCGCCCAGCCACGGACGTTCTCCGGGACAGCGTATTCCTGCCTTCTCGAATTCACTCTTCCTTTGTTCGGCAGGATTCGACCGCGCCGTAGTCCCGGCAAGTGTTCTGCCTCTGTGCCCGGAAGATCCGTCCGGACATTTTTTGCAGCGGACTCGAATGCTGCTGAGTTCGGATCCGCCCAGATCGATCAGCTCGAGGCCGTCGTCTTCGACGCAGTCGCATCCAATCCATTCCTTCCATGGAAACTCGTTCATGTGTCCGCCAGCGCAGACTGAGATGAAGCGTACCGGCTGCCACCGGCCGCCGCCCTCGGCACCGGGCAGGCGGGAAGTGTCAAGATTGAACTTTTTCAGACGACCGGTCTTGGTATTCCGGTACCAGCTTGGAAACCTGAGGGCCGGTACGGTCAGGAGCGCATTGGGTGGTGCAGTTGCGCCGCGTCGTACGGCTCGATAATCCGGTGGCGACCGGAACTGATCGACCCGAAGCAGTGCGGCCAACCGAGGCTCGAACTTCTGGAATTCACCGATATCGTCGCATTCCAGAAATCCGTTGGCCTGGTCGTAGCGCAGGAACCAGTTGTCGAGGCCACAGATGACATGGGGTATGCCGCGTCGATCCGTGTACAGACTTCCCGGGCCGAATGGGGCGATGAGTTGTGCGATGCGAATCTGTTTTCCACTCACGGTTTTCTCTCTCTTGTTCTTGTCTTCATTCGACGGGCGTGATTCTCAGTTCGGCACTGCCATCGACCTGACGCATGCTGCTCGCCACGACGACACCCCGTTCGCGCTGCAGACGGGTCGCGAACTGTCCAGGCCAGAGCATCAGGTATTCCCCGTCAGTCTTTGGAGGAAAGTCTTCCCATTCCTGCGGGTTCATGTGCCACTTGCGGAGCATTTCTCCAGCAATCCTGTGCAGTTCGGCTACCGAGCGTTCGATGTCTTCGGCTGACTGAACATCATGGCATCGGTCACAGATGACCTCCAGCATGTCATTGACTGGTCCCTCGTAGGCATTTATCTGGTTGATGCCGGCGCTGGATTGCTGACGAGCCCATGTCAACAGGGCACCCGGGAGCCCTCTCTGGATGGCCGAGATGGCAAACGGCGTCGCTGTTGTCGGTTCGACCCTCTCGTAAAGGCGGCGATGGTAGCTGTGGAACTGTTCGAAATGCGAGCGGTCCCGGCTCTTGGACGGGTTATAGATCATCAGGATCAGCCCGGGCCTGTCTTCCCAGCGTCGTCCGACGCGTCCGCTGACTTGGATGTACTGAGCCGTTGTCTTTGGCTGGCCGACGACACCCATGAGCGACAGGCGATCGATGTCAACGCCGACCTCGATGATGTTGGAGGCAAGACAGGCGTCCACAGACTTGGGAAAGTCACCCTCGCTGGGTCTGGAAAGGTCATCCATCATCCTGACGATTTCAGACTGGGAAAGCCGGCTGGTAAGTTCCTCGACGATCTTCAGATTGCGGCGGTCATCCTTGCTGCAGCCCTCACGGTTGAAGATGAATTTCATGCGGGAACGGATGTCCGAGTCGAAGAGCGTCTTGGCACCGCCGAGCTCCCTGATGCTGTTGTAGAAGACGAGCAGAGTCCACCAGGGGTCGCGACGATCGGCAGGCATCATCGCAGTCCGGAAGAGGGCTGCAGAGAATGTCCTTACCTGGGCGGTCAGGATTGATCCGTAATCGTTGGCATGTATTCCGAGATAAAGTCTGCCGCTTCTGAGCGATTCTGCCTCGTCATCATAGCGGGCATAGGTACCGAAGAAAGAGTCGCCCATGGTCAGGCCAGGACTCGGGAACAGTCGCGTGTCGGAACGGTCGTAAAGCGAAAGAATCTGACCTTCGGCACCGCGTATGGTGGCAGTGGATGCAATCAGCTTTGGACGCATGACGGTTTTGCCATCATCATATGTACAGAGACGTTCGATGACGGATTCGTACAATGCGTACATTGTTCCCAGCGGACCTGAAATCAGGTGAAGTTCGTCTTGGATGATCAGTCCCGGGGGGAGACAGAAACGCTCGGCGCCATCGGGGCCGGGGCGCGTTCCGAACAGTGCTCCCGCCTTTGGACGATAGGCAATCATGGCAAACTTGTCGGCCGTGCCGATGACCAATGATGGCGGGGTCCGATAGATTCGCTCGTCGATCACCTCGATCGGCAGCCAGCTTTCCGAAAATTCTCCGCCAAAATCGCAATCAGGATCGGGACAGTGCAGGAGTGGTTCGCCTTTGCTTTCCGAAATGCCGCTGCAGCGAAGCTGATTCCATTCGCTTTTGCGTATGCCTCTGGGCATGTCGATTTCCAGCCTGCCGATTTCAGACCGGCACCAAGGACATTCTGTCACGACAAGTGGATTGCCTTGATCATCCCCGTTGCGGTAGCGTCTGACCGCAGCAACTGCTTCGGTGATCTTGTTCGGAGCGCCGTCACTTCCTATCCACAGGCCGAGCGAGAACCTGTTGCCTGCTATCTTTCCTGTGTTGCCGGTATTCTCCCTCCTGCGAATGACTTCCATGGCGCATATGAGGGCGGCTGCACGCTGGAACTGCTGTGTTGTCAGCATCCGCAGCGTATAGCGCATCAGCGCGTTTGTGCCATCGCGCGGGGGCTCGGGTTTCTCTGACATCAGCAGCCGTTCGTGAAACAGCAGAAGCGCAAGAACCCCCATGTACGCTTCTGTCTTGCCCCCGCCAGTTGGAAACCAGATCAGGTCGACAATTTCCCGGTCATCCGACCTGCCATCAAGAACGCCTTCGAGAGACATGAGAAGAAACGCGATCTGGAATGCACGCCAGTTGCCGATCCGGTCCCCTTGTCTTCCATCACGAAGGATCTTGAGCGGAGGGTCGAAGGTGCCAGTGGGTGCAGCTCTTCTTCTTGCTGGATCCCATCCAAGCGGACGGCGAGGGAGACGCTTGGTGGCAATCTGCTGAAGAAGCATAGCCTCGTTGGCCAGCCTAAATGCCTTTCGAGCCATCGGCTTCGTCCGAAGCAGGCGAATGCCGGCTTCGATGCGTTCGCGGCAGCGAATTGCAAGATCGAGATGGCGTTTTGCTACCAACCTGAAATGTTCGGGGAGGCGTTCAGCTTCTTTCAGACGCTTTTCGATCCATTCGCCGTAACGCGAAGAAAGGTCATCGATCGCTTTCCAAGCCTCACCCTCGCCGCCTTCCTCCAGTTTCGAGAGCAGCAGCATCGACAGTTGGATAGGGTTGCCGTCACGATCCCGGATGTCTGCCGTAACGCTGGGAAGCTCGACGGCAGGAAACACGTCGGCTCGAATCATGTCCGGCGTTCCGCTTGGCACAACATCCCAGCCGGCAGCACATCCATGGCCGATCGCCCAAGTGGCCGATTCCCTGTAGAGCAGGGCAAGGGACTGCTCTTCCGCGTCAAGCTGGCCGAAAGGTCGCTGGCTTTCAGGATAATGTTCAAACCGGGCGCTGTCGCAGACTGCCTCGAAATGCGTCTGGTAAAGCACGAGCTCCCTTACATCCCGGTTCTCGACCGGCGTGGAAACGTTCCGGAGGACAGCCGTGATCAGCCAGTTTCCGTTTGCCATCTTTCGGGGGAAGGCCTCGACGAGCAGTGCAATCGGAGACCCTTCCTGTCGTGGCACCTGCATCGAGATGCGCTTTCCGTGAATCAAGGCAGATGCCTCGATGGCTACCTGGCAGTCTGGCGGCACTGCGGGCAGGCGACGCCAAACCGGCTGATCCTGGTCACGGCCCCGATCGTCGCAAAAACGACGCACGCCACGTTCGTAGCACCCGTTCAGGGCAAATTCCCGTGATTCCCTGTCCTGCCATTCAAATCGCCGTTTGCGTGGCAGCCGGATCAGGATTCGTCCACCGTCCTCGAAGCTGGCGCAAAAGGTGATGCCTAGGGTTGATGGGTGACGCACATCGGGGCTGCTTACGTCGAAGTCATCGGAACCGGATGTCATCGAGGACGACTCGTCTTCTGAGTCTTCGTCTGTAATGTCTACTGACTCGGTTTCCACATCCTCGATGTCAAGTTCGATGCCGAGATGGTCTGTTGCAATGGCTGCGGTCGCAGCCGAGTGATCTTCTCCGCCACTTTCGAGATGCGAAGCGACAACAGGATGAAGCAATCCGACACCATACTTGCGAGAGGGCTTCTCGCGATCGTAATAGAGCACCTCTTCAGGGGGCTCGTCTCCGGCTGATCGCCACGCGAGAGGTCCCCTTCGCTTGGGGTCAGAATCGGAAAACACGCCTTCGCGAAAGGTGATAACCGTCGGCTCTCCGAGAAACCGTGATGGCCCGACGATTTCGCCGCGGAGCCATTCGATGAGCTCGCTTCTTTCCTTCATGATTTCTCCGGATATTTTAGCCAGTCCAGCAGGGTGTTCTTGAACCGGGTACTGCAGAGAATGCGCAGCGATTCTGTCGCCCGCGTCATGCCCGTATAGAAGAGGTTGCGGTGAAAATCATGATTCCCACCCTCGAGGTCGGAGAGGATAACGACCTTGCTTTCCATCCCCTTGAACGCTTGTACCGATGAGGTAAAAATTCGCTTGTCTTTCTTCCATGCCGGTGAAACTTCGAGACCTTTCGCCCTGAGTTTGTCAACAAGGGTCGAGGATCCCGTCGCGAATGTGAGTATGGCGATTTCATCGTCACGATAGCCCTTTGCCCGGAACTCGCCGATCAGCCGCCTCACTTCTTCGGCCTGTTCGGCTGCCGATGAGTAAAAGGCAATGTCGTAGCAGTCCTGAGAGCTGCCCGTACGTCTGAATCCTGAATAGACGTCATTCTCGAACCCACTGAGACGTAAGGCTGTTTCGGCTACAAGCCTGTAGTTTCGGCAATTCTCGGTGAGAGGCCAGCGCACCGGATGTGCGAAGCGATTCAGATTCTCCAGAGCTTCCGAAACAGTGACAGGATCGCCCAATACTTGGAAGGAAAAGTCACCGAACAGTGCAAAGCGTCCTCCCTGAAGTCCGCCGGAAACAAGTTTGGAAAGTGCACTCCAGAGCCATGGCCTGCAGAGAATGTCTTGGGCCTCGTCCAGCACCAGGTAGTCGAAGGACGCTTCGCTTACAAGGGCATGGTTTTCGAAAGCTTCCCTGATCTGTCCGGGCAGGTCTTGCTCCCAGAAGTTGCTTGTCGCATCAGTGGGAACCTCTATGTCAGCAAGCCTTGCAATGATCTGAATAGCGCGGCCGATGATGAGATTAGGCAATGACGGGCCATGCTGCTGCATGGTTTCACAGATCCAGTCTCCGACAAGCTGGTTGTAACACAACAGCGCGACGCGATGGCCGCGGTCAGCCATCCGGCGGGCGAGTTCCATCGCGATCAGGGTCTTTCCTGTTCCGGCTGGCCCTTCGACTAGCAGTCGAGGATTGCTCATGGCAAGCTGAAGCACCGGCTTTTGCTGTTCGCGCAGCAGCCCGGATGCATCGTGCTCCCTAGCTTCGATTTCATCGCGGGCATCAGGTCGGAACAACCTGACGGGAACGCAGCAATCGATGATGCGGTCGACGACTGAACCATCGAGGGGATGCACGAGTGACTTGATCTGTTTGTCGGCGGTGATGCCCATCCTCATGTTGTTCTCGATCAGAGTGCAGAACTCTGCAGCCGATCCGGACGACCTGAACTGGGTGCCGTCGATTAGCTCCCACGCCTGCACCGACATGTTGAGATGAAGATGCAGGGGAGCTCGTGGAAAGATGCACATGTGCAGAACGGGAATGGATCGGAAATCATCAATCAGGCCTAACAGCCTCCGACGAAACACATTGCGGCCGTCAAGTGCCTGCTTGATCGGAGTTCTGGAGCTGCCATCGGGAATCCACAGCTGTGGATCGATATCGATCTCTTCGTGAGACTTTACTTCGATGCACAGGATGCCAGTCTGCGGGACGATGACGACGAAATCGATTTCGGTTCTCAACCCGCGATTCCATGGTGCCAAGTCGAGGGAGTGAATGGCCACCCAGTCATCAGGACCGGCTGCAAGCAGCCTGAATACATCACGCTCGCCCGGCGGCGTCCGGTCGTCAAAAAAAATGGGGATCATGCGCGCCATTGTTCGATTCCGTCGAGTTCGCGAATTACCTTGAGTTCCGATTCAGGTGGCATGAAGCCTTTCTCGATTGAAAGCACCCGAAGGAACATTGCGTGTCCCTGAAGTCCGGTCTCTTCTGGAAGGGCAAGGCTGAACTGCACTTCGTTCGCGGCCATAGCGGCAATTTCATCCGAGGTGCTTTTGAGAAAATGTATCAATGTGGCTTCCATCTCGTCATGGTCGGCCATTCCTCCAAGAATGGCTTCGCCGCGACTGCGCGCAATCTCGTTCCAGGCACGTCGTGTCCAACTCTCGAGCGAGGTGTTTTTGTCGAGCGGTACCTTGATGATCCGAAGGAGAATCTCGAAGTGTGCTTTCTTCTGGGGGGCATGTATTACGGTAGTGGGATCCTTGGACCAGTGTTCAAGTGCCAAATGGAGATTGATGAGGTCAATTCCGGCTCTTTTGAGGGCCGGCAGCAAGCCATGCAGGTCGTCGGTCATCTGAGCGCGTAGACGTGCCTTCCAGATCCGACTGAAGTGGCCATGATGCGCGCGAGTATCATGACCAAGATCGTTGCCCAGACTGGAAATGACGAGGAGCATGCCTTCTCCAAGGCTCTCGCAGGGAATCCGGTGATCGATGCGATTTTCCCTCGTCGTTGCAGGATCAAAGCTGAGCATTCGTGAAAAGGGTGGGCAGAGAATGCCATGGTGATCATCCGTCTGGACAAAAACCGCTTGCCTGATCCGGTTTGCATCCTGTCTTCCAGATGTGGAAAGCATCTCGAAATCGTCGATATCCTGAAAGATATCTTCCCCGAGAATCTCTGCATTTGTACTCTTGGTTCCGACCTTCCATCCTCTGGATCGCATCTCGCTGGACAGTGAGTCAGGGGTGTCCGTTGTGGAGGGTTGGAGCACACGGGTTGGGTCATAGCCGAATCCGGGTTCATTTCTGCTTCCATGCCACAGCACATGAATCAGATGACTGTATCTGGGGGCCGTGAGGATGGCGTCGGGAATTGCCCCCCAGCCTTTTCCACGCAATGGTCCGACCTTCAAGAGCACATCGAAAGGCGCAGATTCGCGATAATCCCTCGAAGTGTGGAGAAAGGCGCCTTCGGCGAGGGGGCGAGATATCGGCAGTGAGGCAAAGTCGGCTGCGAGCGATCTTTGGCAAATGATCCGATATTCCTTTCCGGAGAGGTAAAAGGAGTCAAGCAGATTTGCCACCTTGATCCGCAGTGGACTTTCACTGGTGCTAAGCGCTTGGGAAGCACTGAATGCGCGCTTGTATTCCTTAAGCATATCACCACCCCAGCGCCGAAGGATGTCATTCGCGCTTCCTAGCAGATTCAGAGCTGTTTGAGTGGTCAGATCGAATCTGGCCGGTGACGAAAGCCACCCGAACAAAGCAAGTCGTAAACCTGAGGCAATTTCTCTGTCCCCTTCATCGTCGCTTTCCATCAGCATGAGCGACATGGTGCGAACCGATCTGCGAAGGATGGCGAATTTCTCGGAGTATATTTCGTGGCACTCGTACTCAGGTTCTGGATGTGACTCGATGAATTTGAAGACTGCTGTGGCCGATGTCATCACGACGTCTTTCTTGATAGCGTGACTGAGGTTATGCCAGCGGGCAAATTTCTCAGTGGGGATATCGATTTGTCCGGGTAATACCACTGCAGAAGGCCCGACATGCGGTTGCCAACATCCTCTAGAGAAGAGCGGTCAAGGGTCCGCGGGATGACGGCTATGACGTCGGATTCCCTAAATTTGTCTTGATCCAGAATTTTTGACATAGCCGCATTACCATCGGCCACGACGAGCGAGGGAGTGCATGTCTCGCGATCCAATTGCCCTGTTCTCGTATTGAAAAAGCTAACGCGGGAAACGATATCGGGAGTCCACGGATGGACGCTGAGCAGGGAGGCGGTATCGAAGTCGCTGTCTGCAACCTTGAAACGGAGCTTTCTGTATGCCTGCAACGTTCCGGCAAGACCGATGGCGCGTCCGGCCAGGCAGATGGCGGAATCCGTGCGGGAAAGGTTCTCCTTTATGGGGCTGCAGCCGTTAGCAGACAGAGCTGAATAGATGAATCTGCCCGGCAGAGCATTTCCTTGATGGATCTGCACGGGGGGGGCGCCGTCGATTCTCCACCTACCGGCTGTCGCAAACGTGATGGTCTGGCGCGTCGCTCTGCTCGAATTCAGCTCTCTGACCCAGATCATGCCGGGCTCAAGTTCGCCATCCACGACGTAGCGCCCACGCTTTCCGTCAAGTTTGAGGATTGCTTCCTGATTTCGCTCCCTGACGAATGACTCGATCCTTCGAAAATGGGATTCCAGATCGTTTGCACCATCAATAGATAGCCTGCGGATCATGGCACCAAGGATTACAAGCGCAGCTGCGCAAGATTCACACGGTGTTGTGATGAGGGAAACTCGTCTCGTGGACTTGGGAAGATCCGACCAGTGCCAGCCTAGATCTAACATAAACAAGGCCCACGCCGGAACCGGCTGCCATAAATCATTTCCTTCAGAGAAGGAAATGCTGGAAGTTGAAGCTAGCGTGTTCATCAAGGCAATGGCGGTCTGAGTCGAGTTTTCCATGTTGCCCGATCAACGCACGAAAACCAGGAAATTTCAAACGGCCGAAAGAACCCAATAGTAACAGCGATCAATGATGATGTGCTACGCATACAAAGGCACCGCTGCCCCCCCCACCAATGCTGCATTGATTCAGCTAAGGAAGCGCGGAACAAATCGCTCTATTGAACGTAGCTTGCGCACCGAGCGCGATTTGATCGGCGCTTCCCTAAGGAGAAATGGATCATGCCGATCCGCGATTGGAAGGCTGCATTCAATCGCTTTATCATCCAGTTCGAGGAACAGTTTCCTCAGCCTTAACCCAAACCCCGCTTGCACAACAATTCAGAAATTCCCGCCAAAACTCAGGAGTTAGACGTGTTTTTTGGACCAAACAAGGTTCATTTCGCACGAAAATACAAGATGGATCGCGATTGCACTACCGTAAGAGAAAAGGGGGAGCGCCTTATCGTTCAGGAGATCGTACGATCACTTTTGGTACCACAATGCTTAGTGGATGGTTTCGGAAACGATTCCGCATTCGTTGACATCGGGCACGACATTAAGGGTGGTGACCAGCTTCTGGTCATCAATACAGATCGTTCGGGTCTCAATATCGCCTACAAACTTGGCCTCGCAGATGGCCAATGTGTAGGTGATCTCGGCGTTTCCCACGCCATTAGCGATATCGCCGCCAGCGGCGGTATCCCGAAATGTATTTCCGTCGCGTTGTTGCTACCCCCTGAAACAAAAAGGCATTTTGTACTGGAAGTTATGAAGGGAGCTGAGGCCGCTGCTACGCGTTACGGAACGGCGATTGTCTGTGGCGACACTAAGCAGAACCCAAAATTTGCCATGGTGGTTACTGCAGTCGGTACCGTCGCTCGTTCAAATCGCCTAACGAGATCAGGAGCAAAGCCTGGTGACCTGATGGTTGTAACCGGTTATCTGGGAACGATGCTGTTAGGAACGATTGCGTATCGAAGACAACAAGATGTGCAAGACACGATCCGTTCTATCTTGAAAGAGGCCATGATTCATCAAAACCCGCCGTTTCAACTCGGCAGGACATTGGCCGAAGCAAGAGTGGCGAGCGCTTGCATGGATATTAGCGACGGGCTCTCGGGTGCCGTTCATGCCATGTGCTCGGCAAGCCGCGTTGGCGCGACGATTGATGAATCCCTAATTCCAATCAAGCCAGAATTGATTGCCCTTGCAGACAAGCTTGGTTTCGGACGTCTGCCACTATCGCTCGCCGGCGGCGACTGGCAGTTCCTTTACGCAATTCCTCGCGAAAACATTGGCCGGGCGATGGATATCGCGAGCGAATTAGGAGGTTGCCTTTCGATCATCGGTGAATTCCAGCACGATCCAAGCCGAATTTTGGCAAAAACTCTGGATGGTGACCTCAGAAGATTCTTGCGTTTCGAACATGACAGCTTCGCAGACTCATCTGAGCAGGGCTATTTTGATTTACTGGGCGAGCCTAGAATCTGTCTTGGAGACATCGCCTCCGAATGAGCTGCGAATGCGAGCGCTGGAGTTCATGTTGCTCTCGTTAGATATGTAACATCAATTTGATTTTATTCCCAATGATGCACTTAGACTCGTCCCCTCGGTCTATTGAACACAGTGTCCGGGCAGTCTCCTTGGGGCAATGTTGGTTCGAATGTATCCGGCTAATTTTGCGTGAAGGGACTGTTGTTTTCGACGAGGATGTCGAGATCTTGGAAGTTCTAGGCTTGGCAGTTCATATTGAAGAGCCGGCCATCCATGACGAACTTATCGCGAGGCACGGCGACCCGCTAATAATTGAGAGGACTCTCCATAAGTTTGAAAGAGGTGTTCGGATGCCGGATCGGCCGTTCACCTATGGTGAGCGAATCTACGAACACAATAGTGTCGATCAATTCGAATGGCTTGTCCGTAGACTATCGGCCAAAAAAGAGACCAAGTCAGCAACCATTTGCCTACTTACCCCCGGAGAGAACGGCAATTTGCCTTGTCTTACCACCCTTGATGCGAAGATAAGAAACGATACGCTACAACTGCATTTCTTTTATCGCTCGCAGAACGTTTTTGGGCGGCAGTATGCAAACCTCTTGGCTCTCGCCTCCTTCCAAGCAGATCTTGCAGCGCGCTGCAGCGTCGGCATCGGGCCGATAAAAGGATTTATCTCCTCTGCACACATCTACAGTTTTGATGCTGATGATGCAAATCGGTTAATCCACAAATCGGACATTCAAATCAAGGACAACTATTACGTAAAAGGCCCCTTGTCAGTGCGTATAGCGGATAACACGTTGGACCAGAGCGAAATCTCCTCTGCTCGCTCGTGATTCCGGAAAAGTCTCACAACCTGGTTTGGCTAGCCAAGACGCCCGTCGCCCACGAATTTTCCTGACTTGACAGCATAGCCCCAACGATCCTTTTTTCTGTCAGGTTTTAATTCAATCACAACACGAAGATGGTCACCAACCCGGAATGTCCTTCCATTTGGATTGTCAATCCGATCAAAGTGACAGAACGCTCCATCATTCAATTTTGGATGCTCGACGAATCCGTATTCGCCCTGATTCAATATTTTTGAGATTTTGGTATCCCACTCTTTGTTCGCAAGCTCTTTTTTGATCCTGTTTCGCCCATCTTCGAACTCCAGTTCGCTAGATGATAGGCGTGCGCCGGCGATATCTTCGGCACGAAGATATTTTATGTTGACGAGTTCCTGGGCTAGTTCCGGCTTCAACTCATTGCCGAGTTCCCTGATGCGCGCAGCAGGCAGGTCGCTCCTTTGAAGCAGACCGCTCTTGAGGAAACGGTACATGTTCATGGGTGACATGCGGTTAACAATGTCAGCTATCCGTCCCGAATCATCTTTAATGGAATCGCGATTTACAAATCCTTCACGCAAAAGCAAATTCAGCAAACGCAACGAAAGGTGCCAATTGCAACCAAGACTACAGAGAGGTTCGCGGTAACGCTTGCCGAGGTTCTGGATGTTTATGTTTAAGCTATTTGTTCTTATTCTTGCGGCGATCCGAAGGACGGCGAGAAGATTCGTCTCAACGTGTGCATCATCACCTCTCTCCAATGCGAGTTGCCATTGACATGAGAACTGCTCTTCGGAAATCCTCCGGTATCGAAGCAGCGCACATAATTCCATCAGGGTGACACTCGCAAGTTCGTCTGGGTGCTGTTTGAAGAAATTCGGCTCCATTCCGGCAAGACATTTCTGAGCCAAACTCATCGACTCGCCCCAGTGCGATAGCCCTATTGCCAAATCGGGGAAAACCTCTATCCACATCGAGTTTCGGTCAAGGAGAAGTGTGCGAAGGCGTTTTAACCGAGACTCCCCAGCCTGATGGCTTGAACCGGCGTACCAGAAAGCTGCTGACTCGAGCGAACTGAGGATCTCTGCAGGCAACTTATATTTCGGTGGCACGCGAGAGGAAAAGGCCAACTCGCGCTCATCGGCTTGAGGATCTTCACCCCTCAAAGCGCGAAGAACGCCCCTGAGCCAAGGCTCACTATTGTGCTTCACCTTCAGGCGGCGTAAATGAACATCACTTCGCAACGCAACAGCAGTCAATAGCGGCTCTCTGGCCCAGGCGGCTTCCAGAAACTCTGGAGGTGGGGGATCAATGAGTTCGAATGCAAAAACCAGCGGCATGAGCCAGCTTGAAGACAAGTCAGGCGCGCCATCAGGGGACAGTGTCCCCTTGAGAACTTGCGGATGAAGAGCAAGGTGCTCTGCCGCAAAGAACTCCTGGATCGATTCATGTGAGAAGCGAACCATCTCGCTCACATGATCCTTGTTGAGCAACAGCCCTTGGGACACCTGTTCGAGGAACTTGGCGAGGTGATCAATGCCAATTATCGGTGCAACACGCTGTCGAGCAAAATTCATCGTGCATGCCACACGCCCCTCCGCCCGCATTTGGAAAGCAAGAGAAGCGAGAGCCTCGATAAAAGCCGTAAAAGACCATAAGGATGGAGACCCGGTAGTAAAGTGTTTTCCCTCCTCGCGCTGAAACCAGTGCTCCAGGAACTTTTTGTAAATCATAGCAAGCCCGGACGGCAACGATTCGCCCGTTACCTGTCCGATGTCGGCGAGAATCCGGAGCAGGATGGGACTTCCGGCCAAGTGTTTTGCCCCCGGCTGGCAATCAAGTATCCGAAGGATATCCGCCACACGTTCCTGATCTCCCGTACAGATTTCCAGGAATCTCCGCTGCTGCTCCAGGTTCATGGCCTGGATACGAAACGATGGCAAGCAGAACTGCGATGGATTATGCGAGCTTCTTGAAGAAATATGGATGCGTGCCTGAGGATAAAGCACGAGCAGACTGAATATCTCCTGGCAACACTCCTCGTAGCGTCCGACTGGGCACTCGTTCAGCGCATCCAAGAACAAGACGATCTCGCCCTTCGCGAATCGGTGCTCTATGTCGATCCAGTAAAGCTTGTTGCCGAGTATTTGCAGGATCGTCGATCTGAGGCCCGATTCACGATACGTGTTCAGTTCGACGAAGATGCCCCAACGCTTGCCCGGCTGCCAGTTCCTCGCCAAACTCGCTGCCGCATGACGAAAACATGTGCTCTTCCCCGAACCAGGTTCGCCGAGTAGTACGGACCTAGTGCGCATATCCAGTATTTCTGAAACTTTATGTCGAACAAATCCATGCCGAGTCGATTCAGACGCCACCTCTTCGGCTTCTGATTCGAAATAGCTCGCTGCATTTGAGGAGAACACGGAGGCCTGTCGATCAGTATCGTCAAGTTCACCATGAAGGATGTCATTGATGATTCTGTCGGTTTCGTCGTCAGGCTTCTTCCGATCCGCTGTCCAAATATCTATAAACTTGACGAAAAGTTGGTCGAAATCCGCCCTGTCGAGAGTACGGCTACTCCACCAGCCTTCAACGAGATCCGGACGAATCTCGCTGGTTCTTCCGAATTCCCCTTGATCACGACGTAACACAACGTCTTGGTTTACCCCATCCACCGATCTTTGTACCTTCAGGCAACTTTCGTTCGTCTTGCGCGGCCTCACAAGTAGAACAACCACCGGCTTATCGAACAAATTTCCCCAGCGCGGCGTAACCGCAAGATCAAGCCCGGAGCAGAACCAATGGCCTGAGGTACCCGTTTTCCAACCATTGGCAGGAGAGACTAGTTGCGGAAGTACCATATCCCGCATGAACTTGTCCCGATCGTCATTAAAACCGGAATTTTCGAGACCGACAGCCTCAACCCCGTGTACCCCCGCGACGGATTCGGCAACGCCGAGTAGCAAGACACCTCCGACATGGTTGGCCATTCCCACCAGCGCCCTCGAAATATCCCAGTAATAATCCCACTTGTTTTCCTGCTTTTTCCTCTCGCTTTTAAAAATTCCGTCCTTGGGCAAGGATGCCGCCTTAAACTCAACCCAATCAGTTTCAGTACCGCCTGCAAGATCAATCAAGGGCAGGACATCATAATTTGTTTGTCCAAGAATCCTTTCAGCCAAGTCGTAGCCGTTCATATGGTCTTTTTGTGTCTTTCAATATCGCCCAAGCAATCGTTGGAAAAACCTAGTTCCTTTGTCTTATCTGGAACGGTTCGAGAAAGGATAGTCAGGGACCATCCGTTGCCGAACAAGGGGCTTTTTTTTTGATCAGTAATCTGAGATTCATACGTAACTTATATCGGTTTGGCACACATCGATGTCTACGCCTAATACACCGACTGCCCTCCGTCCTGGTTCCAGCAGCACCACGTCGGTATTAGCCCCAGCTTGCCAAACAACTGAATTTATCCTACGCGTGATCCCCCTCAAGCGCCATAATCGGTTCAGGTAATCTTTTTACCAGCTCCACTATCATCGTCCTTGCGTCATCAACCCTTATCAATGGGCAGATGCGAAATCGCGCCAATTTGACCGCTTATTCTCATCGGAGCTGGCCTTGTAATTTCGATCGACTGACCGCCGGTTGCCGCCCCTGAACGGCCAGTCGGCAAGAGTGAAAGTGGAAATTCAGGAAAATACGTCTGAACTGAGGGATTAGGCCGCAGCCATAGGACTATTTCCCAGAAATACGATAGGAGTATTGCCAGACGTTCGTCAGGTCTCTTTTTGGCTTAACCCCCACACCGAGGACAGCAGCGACCGCGTTACTCGCGGCTTGTGAAGAGGACCCACGCACACTTTGCCACGAAGACGCCAAGTGTGATGCGAATTCCTCTGATGCAGCGTGTACTTTTACTACTTGATCCGGGTAATTCTGGCTTGCACAAACAAGCTCAAGCGACACCACGGCCCCTGCAACGGCCAAACCAACAACGACAATGGATGGAGCTGCCGCAACAGTTGCAGCAGTTGCTCCTATAGTGCCCGCAATATACCCTGAAGAACCGGACAGGATCATTGCGCCACTGCTATGCATGACAGCAGTTAGCCCTGTCGCAGAAGCTACAGCGCCAGCCGTGACGCCAACTCCACCGGCAGCCCCTGCGACCGTAGCGACGGCGCTGTTTTGGCTAGGTGCATAAGTGCAAACTACTTCTTTCGACGGTACAGCGCACGAAACCGATGCGCCAAGAAACAACAGCGCGCCAGCTAGGAATCCACGATATCTTGTCATAACCATACTATCTGTTTGTCATTTTTCGTAGATTAGAGCTGGACATAACAGACACCGAGAAGCTGTTGAAGGAATCCAATAGCGCAGTTTGTGCGCCCGGCCAACAGATCAGTCACAACTGGCCTTCAGAATTCTTATGCGCGCTGAACCGTCTGATTATCTTTTCGACAATCTTTGCTTCCGTCTCTGTGAATTGCGCTTCATCACATTCGGACGTATTAGCCACCTTTTGCTTCAATTTATACATGCGATAACCGCCATACCCAAGGCCTGCGGCACCACCCGCTGCAGCGCCACCGATTGCTAACGGAACCCAGATCGGAGTCGAGGCGATAAGCCCTGCCGACATTAACACCCCAGTGATTCCAGAGGATCCAATTGTTGTTCCAAAGAATCCCGCGCTTCCGACCATCGCGCCTGCAGTACCGGTCAGGTATAGCGCTCCGGCGCCGAGGGCAGTTGACGCCGCTGTCAGGAGCGCTCCGATTGCTGCCGTACCTAGGTAAGTACCGGCAACGTAACCAGCCGATGAGGTGACAATTAGACCGCCAGCTGCATGTGGGACAAGCGTGCCACCAGCGGCTAGGGCGGAGATTATCGGGATGAGCGGCAAAGGCATTTGTATCTCTCCTACACAGTATCAGTGCTGAACTTGTTTGTGGCTTGCACCAATACAACGTGCGGCGTATGGAAAATTCCAAAAGGTCTCAGTGGCACAGTTCGGAAGCCACGTGATCTATCTATGCAACGATCAATTGCCACCTTTAGCGCAACGTGTGTTTCAGGGACGCAAAGAAGAACTCTGAAAATGCCGCTCCGCTTCGTCCGGCGGGAACGTTCGCAGAACGTATTGGCCCGCACGCCGAACCAAAAACAATTCGGACAACAGCTTTATTGCTTATGTCATTACGATTGAAAAAGTCTCGCGCACAGATCGCTCGAAAGCTCTTCGGGATTATGGCGAGGCGCCCAGCACTTGCGCTTTTCGCGCGGCAACTGCACGAACTACAGATTTGGCCGAGAGACTCCCCATCTCGGTAGGCACACTGTCGTTACGAAAGCATGGCAGTTCTGACGCGACTCTCCGTCGCCCTGAATACGCTATCGCCCGCGGGGCCATTCCGGCCCAAGGCATAAACGATATCCGGCGACGACAGTGGCAATCCTGTGTTTCTGGCGAAACGCAGAAAGGCCGGATCCTTGGCAACGCGCTCGGCACCGCCTTCCTCACGCCACCGACGAATCTCCTCCACTTCCACAAAATCTGCCATGAGAGGCAGGACACGTGGCAATACGCGCTCGACACTAGCGTGCATACGATCGAGCCGGATACCAAACGTCCGAGAACCATTTTCACCGGCCAGGCGGGAAACATTCGCCGCCGCATAGGCTGACTGCACCGCATCAACCCTTGCCAGCCAGATGTGCATGACAAGCCAGTCGAAATTGATTCGGCCGGCGCCGTCGGTGCTCGCCGTCAACGCGCGCAGGTAGCGCTCCGCCAGCATGTCGTCCATCTCGGCCTCTTGCTCGCACGGCACGTCCAATGGTTCATGCATCATATCTCCCTTGCTCAAGACAGTACCCCTACTGGGTAACAAGGATTTCCCGCAGTCTTGCCCAACTCTCGTCAGGCAGGACGCGAAGAATCCTCACAAGCTTCTGGTCGCCACTACGCAACACACGGTTACGAACCTCCGGAGCGATCTCTTCGGCATGGCGCACTTCTTCTTCGTCAATATCCATGCCGCGTACGATCGCACCGGTCCGTAACGCCTCATCCAGGGTCAACGAGAAGGCCGTTGTCAGCGAGGCACCACAGGCCTGGCAGGTTACCGCTGTCACCGGGTTTAATGCTCCGCAGTCCGGACACCCGCGCATACGCGGCGCTGACACTGGGAATTCGTGGCCGCAATGAGGGCATTCATGATCTCCCAAGCCGCATTCGGCATGGCATGAAGGGCACTTCTTGCTGCGTAGCTCGTCACCCGAGGTCGCCTTGGAAGACGGCGGCATCTCTTCTTCAACACGCCGGGCATAAGCCTCCAACGTATCGAGACAGGGCATCACCACATAGGCCCGCGTATCGTCATCAGGGCCTGCGGTGCGCACCACACGGCCGATGGCCTGGCGGAAAGCCAGTTCGGTCAGTGCGTGCGGGAGATAAACGAGTAGCCGCAAGCGGCGGATGTCGACGCCTTCCGAGACCATCGCGACCGACACCAGCCAGCGTTTGTCCGTATTGCGGAACGCGCGGATCTTGGCCTCCGGATTCGGCATCTGGCTATGTACCAGCATCGGCGCTTCGCCCTCGACGCGCTCGATCAGTTTCACCATGTATTCTGCCATTTCGATCGACGGGGCGATCACCAATCCGCCGGCATCAGCCATGCGGTGCCGCAACTGACTGGACACCAGTACGGACTCCTTCACTTGCTCCCATCGCAGGAAAAGGACACGTGAGAAGCTAGATTGGGTAATGAGCATGCTCCCCGCGGCTGACAGAATCGCCCCCACAGTCGATTTATTATCGACCGGATCCGATCAGCGAATGGAACTTGTGATTTCTTATTTGCCATATACAAAATGGTTAGCGTCTGCCTTGGAAAATTCGGTGCTCAGAACGGCAGTGGATCCTTGTCCAAATCCACCGTCTGACTCCCTCCTGGCACATCCCATGGATCGCTCATTTCCGAAGTCTTCCTGGCGAAATTCCCGGTGGCTTTCTCTTCGCTTGCCTGAAGCGATTGGCGATCCTGAAGTCCGCTTTTTTCCGCGCCGCCCAACATGCGGAGCTCGGTGGCTTCGATTTCGCTGGTGTAGCGATCCTGGCCATTCTTGTCCTGCCATTTTCGGGTACGCAGGCGGCCTTCGATATAGACCTGCGCCCCCTTCTTCAAATAGCGCTCTGCAATCTCGGCCAAGGCGCGGAAGAGAACAATTCGATGCCACTCGGTGCTTTCCCTCGACTCCCCGCTACTCTTGTCCTTCCAGTGTTCGGATGTCGCCAGCCGCAAGGTGGCGACCGCTTCGCCAGCGGCCGAATAGCGGATTTCCGGGTTTGCGCCGAGGTTGCCAATCAGGATGACCTTGTTGATGGATGCCATGCTTTTTTTTCTGTGAATTCAAATGCTCAAATGTTTTAGAAATTCCGATCGTTAGCCACCCTGAACAACATCAGGACTCGGTTCGCTGGATTTCCTCGATTCAGGATTTCACCTGGGATATCGAATACATCAGATCAACACATCAAACGCAGCCCAAACCCCTACCCACCGGAGCGTCCTCGGCCGATAGCACGCCAAGCAGTCGAAACGGCCTGTCCAACAGTGTCAACAACGTGACGCCCTGTGCTTTTTTCAACGGGATCCTCAGAATCAATTTCTACCGACCAACGCATATCGAGCCGCTGCACCGTCCGGATTGCTTCCGTAAGGCTGCTTGCGCCGGTAATGGTCTGATGCGCCTCGAGCGGAACCCCATTTACCGGCAACCCATGCAGTGCGCCGGGCTGTATCCAGGCATCAATAAAAAGATGATAGGCAGCACCAGCCAACGCACCGGTGGTTAGCCCATCCGCTAGCGGCGCGCCGTGTTTGGCCAGCGTATCCCAGAGCGGATCGCGATAAACCGGCAGGCGATCGAAAACCACCGTCGCCAAGTCGATCAGGGCAAGCGCAAAGCCCTCCAGTACGATGCCGACTACCAAGGTATGTGTCAGCACGGAACGGTGGGCCCCAATTCCGAACAGCAGATCGAGGTCCGGCACGCCGCCATCACCGTCGAGCCCACCTGAACCGGTGGAGAACCCGAGCAGTGTGCCCAAGATTCGTGGTGCGCTCTCGCTCGGTTTATCGCGCAACGACCGACCCACCGCCCGTATGAGTTGTTTTCCGTCGCGACAGAGGGCTATGGCCTCGTCGATGGCAGCAGAGGTCCGGTCGCCAAGATGCGGGATGGCGCGTCCGGTACGCGCAGCGCGATACAGGTCCGCAAGTTCCCTGGCGCATGAACTCCCAAGGTGACTCAGCAGGCAAGCCACGCCATCCACCCGTCGGCCGACGAGAAAGACCAGCCGGCCAGCAGAGCGGCTACCCCACGCCGCGATTGTTGGCAAATCCGTGCGCGACAGAGCGAAGCGAAGTTCCTCGTACAGGCGGTTCGCCCGCCGACCGGCAGAGGACTCCTGTCCGATCAATGAATACCGAAAAATCGTATCGGTCATGACTAAATCCTCTGAGAACGTTCACACATCCGGCCATCGACCATCTCCCGATCGATCCCGTGGCACGCCCCGGCGCGCCTTCTTTCGTCGGCCTCGACCAGGTTCACCCGTTGACGCATGCTTTCGACCCCGGCTCGCACCGTCGCGACGCGGGCGCAAGTTTCTTCCAGCAACCGTACGACGGCTTGCGCGGCTTGCAGAACGGCGATGCTGGCGTCGCGGTTTTCCGGCCCGTAGATTTCATCCACATCCCAGCGTCCACAGCCAACTTCGGTCACCGTCATCGTCGCGACGCGCTGGCCGGTTTTCCTTTCCTTGACCGAAAAGACGATGAGCATTTCACGCGCCAAACGCGGCCCGTACGTCCCGATACAATGCTGCATGGCCTCGCCCTCGGCTATCAGCGCCACTTCGGATTCAAGCGCCTCGAATTGGTATCCGCCGCATTCCACGCGCCGGATCGGCGATACGAACTCACCGACAACAGGGAGCCTCGTATCCTTGGCTGAAAGCGGAAAATAGCGCCGTTTGAGCGCCACCCAGCCCGCCTTGAGCCGACGAATGTCGTTCTGCCGGTAGTCACCGCTTTCAAAGAAGCACCGTGCAACCGGCACGATCTCCGCATTAACGAAGTCGGACAGCGAATCGCCGCTGTACTGAACGGCGACACACGCTTTCCAGACAGCCCGCAACAACAGCGGTGGCACCTAGGCAAGCCGGGCGTCGGGAACCTTCCAATTCTCCAACGAGCCAACCAGTTCTACAGGGGGCAAAACGTCCATTTCACACTTCTGTAGCAAGACCAGCCAAGAAACCGCGTTGTGTGCCGCGACGGCGTTACGGTGACCGATTAGCCAATGCCCGCCGAGGGGGCGGAAAAGGTCGTCGCCATAGTCAAGATAGAGTCGCTAGCCGCGTCCGTGCACACCCCGACGCGCCAGTTCGGTCTTAAGCATGGCCGGTTTCGTGTGGCCTTCGGAAAACGGTGGCAACTCCAGCTAGGCGGGAAGAGCAACGTGAGCGGGCATGAACAAGGGCTCGATCAAATCAACAACAAAGGCCAGTGCCGAACGGGTTTTCCGATTTTTCCGCCAGTTCGTTCTGTTCGGCTTGATGGCTTCCTGCCCAACTCGTTGTTGCCATCGCATTAGCCTCCATGGTCTCTCCCCACTTGTCTCGGTTATGCCCTCGCAACGCCCACCGGTTGGCGAATTTCAAAAAGTGCCAATGAAAAAACCAATTTCTGATCACCAGCACACAAAAACGGCCGAATGTTTGCGGAATTTTTAAAAAAGTCCGCCGAATCCGCGTTGCAAGAGCATCACAACAAGGTCGGATTCAGCAAATGGAACGGATGGTGGTCTTGGCGAAATCGATCAAGAACGGCAACTACTGCCTGGCAGGAAAGCTGCTCGACGAAGATGGCTATGTAGGCGAATGGGTTCGCCCAATTGCCGATGGAATTGCCGGGAGCGTGCCGATGGAGCAAACGCTGTGCGGCGATGGTCACCCAGCCGAGATACTCGACGTCGTCGCCATCCAGTGGGGAACCGCGCAACCGCAACTGCATCAGCGTGAAAACCGTTTGCTCGGAACCTCGCAGTGGGTTCGGTGCGGGTATCTTGGCTGGAGCGACTTGCCCGTCATCGCCGACGAGGCACCGACCGCCCTGTGGCTTGACGGATTTTCGACGTATTGCGGCCGAAACGACCGTGTTCCCGCCAGCCGTCTGCACGAAGCCAAGAGTTCACTTTATCTGGTGGCTGTCCAGAACCTGGTGCTGTATCGGGCATCAGCGTTTGACGGCAAAATCAAACGCCGTGCGAGATTCGGCATCGGTCGGCAACGCTACGACCTGGCGCTGACCGATTCGGTCGCCTGGTCTTGGGTTGCGAACGCCCAAAGTACGGAATTCAAAGTGCCCGAAGCCTACGTGTGCATCAGCCTTGCCACGCCATTCGTCGATGGTTTTGCCTACAAGGTGGCCGCGGCGATCATTACCCCGGAACGGGTGGGAGAATTGCAATGATGAATACAAAAACGGAATTTTTCACGATCGGCCACTCGAACCACGCCATCGAGAGCCTCATCGGCCTTCTCCGGCAACACGCGGTGACAGCCATTGCCGACGTCCGATCGCACCCGGCCAGCCGGCGTTTTCCCGACTTCGACAGGAAAGCTCTGCAGGAAAGTCTCCATGCGTCAGGGATTCACTATGTATTTCTCGGCGACGGGCTGGGCGCCCGGCCGCGCGATCCGTCCTGCTACTCGGATCACTACGCGGATTTCGACAAGATGCGCAAGTCCGACTCCTTCCGCGGGGCTCTGGCCCGTTTGCAGCGCGGCGCGCGGGACTTCCGGGTCTGCCTGCTATGCGCCGAAAAGGAACCCGCCGATTGCCACCGAACCTGGCTGGTCGCGCAAACGCTTCATGAGGGGGGGGCTCTGGTAAAACACATTCTGGCCGACGGCGCCATTGAGCGGCATGAAGACCTGCTGAACCGGATTGCCGGTACGGACGCCGGCATGGGCAGCCTGTTCGGGGATACAGAGGAAGTACTGTCCGCTGTCGCCCGACGTGAGGGGAAACGGGTCGCCTACCGCGAGGAAACAATCGGCGAGGCAGGCGAATGAAGATCTTCACGATCGGTTTCACCCGCAAGACGGCCGAGCAGTTCTTCACACTTCTCGATCGGCCGGACCTTCGCCGCGTGCTGGATATCCGCCTCAACAACGCGTCGCAGCTGGCCGGATTCACGAAAAGTGCTGACTTGCAGTTTTTTCTGAGGCGGATTCTCGGCAAGGACTACGTTCATCTTCCCGAACTGGCTCCGAGCGCTGAGATCCTCAAGGCCTATCGAGACAGCAATGGAGACTGGAACCGGTACGCGAACGACTTCAACGCCTTGGTGCGGGAACGCCGGATCGAAGACATCGTACCGGCCGATCTGCTCGACGGCGGCTGTCTGCTGTGCAGCGAACCGACGCCGGACCGATGTCACCGCCGGCTGGTGGCTGAATATCTCCGAGCCGCATGGCCCGATGTGAAGATCACCCATCTCGTATAGCCCGTGGCAGATGCGCCCTGGAAAAATATGGCTCGCCTCTCGAATGTATAGCTTTTATCATGCCATGGAATGCCAATGCCCTGCTCCAGGCAGCTTGTATTCAGAACGCTCTAATAGTTTCTGAACATCCCGTTAAATACCATTAGATAGTGGTAAAAATAAAACCAAATGAAAAGTCAACAGAGCGAGACTGAGGCAAGAGACAAGGACAACGATTTTACCCAGCGGCTTTCAACATCGCCGTATTTCCCCTTTTCAGATGAAGGAATTCTCTGCCCCTATCTGAATGATGCCGATTTGTTATTTCGTCTATTGACTCACGGATCAAAACGTCAGGCTTTCAAGAAATTCTGCAAAGCCAAGGTATGGCCCGCGAAACCAAACGTTCCTCAAGTAATGAACGAAAAGGTTCTGAAAAGCCTTCTCTGTTCTGCATGCAATTCTCCCGAAGCACGACACGCAATGTCTGCGTTCGAAGAAAAAATTCCGTTAGGTCTAATTATCTACGACTCAATAATGCTTCTCGACCATACGGTCCACAAGGCTTGCGTCAAACGGCTTGAAGGCCACAAAAGGGATGCGGCTAAAAGAAAATTTATTACACCCGAGATGCTTCGCGAAGTCATATCGAGCTACGTGGAATACGAACAACACCATGAGGCTCTTCATTTGCTTGCCTTGTCACTGGCAATGTTCAACCACAAACAAGCTGCAACGTACATTGGAGAGCTTCTGCAATTCTTTCCCGATAGCGCCGCCTCGATGGGGTGCATCGACGAGGTAGAAAATTCGACAGGGCCTTCCTGCGAGTCGGCAAACTGTGACGAAGACACCACTGACCACTCGCATGCTCCTGACACCGGTGGGTTCTTCTGCATGCTGACACGCGCCGACGAATTGGAGGGGAAGTGGCGTGCTGTGAAATCGGCATTTGACAATTACAAAATGGCATCGGACCAGCTTGCCACCACTGATGACATGGACGGATTTTCCGACGGAGGGCCGATTGAGGCTCTAGTAAACACACTGATGTGTACTCGCCAATTGATCGCGAAGTCAAAGTTGGAAATAGGCGAAATCTTGGGGGCAGAACGCCATTGTCCCGATGGGCTCGAATGTGCACTTTCCCAAGCACTAGGCGAATTTCATCGGTCACCACCTAGGCAAATTGGGCAGTTTATTTCCGTTGCCAATCAGATAATTGAGGCTTCGACATCGGTTAAAAGGCTCGAAAAATCGGCGCGAACAGTCCTGCCGTCATTGGAATCTCAGGTGAGCACTTACTTGCTTCAATTGGGTCGGGCTGATACCGATGATTTGGGTAAGGCCTCAGTGGCGTTTCCCTGTGAGGCATTAAGAGCGACGGAGTCAATGCGGGATCGCATCGATAAACTCAAGGAAGAATTCGAGACGAAACTCACGAATGCGCGGACCGAACTCGAAGCCTGTTGCCACGCTTTGGAAGAGACAAGTCAGCGGCTTCTCCCTGCATCCGGGGCCAGCCTGTTCAACAATCAGATGGCTATGATACGCCGAAGCCTGCAGGTGGCAGACAACATGCTGGCAATCGATGATTGCAGGTCGCAGATCCGCTCCTTGGAGGAGTCGTTGCGTGGCGCCTCTACAGCGCCAGATTCGACGAAGTTAGTTGAAGCAGTGTCTCGATTGCAATCAAACCGTGACGACACCGCAGCCTTTCTTGAACTTTGCGATGCCCTTCTTGAGCAGGGCCTCCACGACGTCGCACTGCTCGCACTGCTAACGAGGCAGTCTCTTTATTTGGTAGAGGAAATCGGTGCAGAACTAGACCGAGCGATCGGCACTCTGGTCGAGGCTGTATGCGGAACCGGAGATATCCACTGCACATTCTCGGCAATTTGGCACAAAGTGTGCCTTTCTTCTTGGCTAATGGCGATCAACCGAAGCGATCTTACTTCGGTCGATTTGATTGAACGCCTGGCGATAATGTATGTAGCTGAAGCCATTTCAGGTAACGAGGAAAACGCGGCGATTGGCTTACTCAACCTTGGGATAAGCGACTGCAGTGACCTTTCACTCCCGCCTTCCATTAAGGAGCTAATCGCCGCTATCGTTTCACATAGATCGTTCCGTGTTGTAACAGTCTCGACCGCCAGTAGGCTCGATGAAAAACGAAAAGCAATAGTGGAATGCATCGCCTTTGAAAATGGGAAATATCGTCATATTCAGTGCAGTAAAGCAACGCATTTCGCGAAATTCGAATCGGTAAAAGTATTCCCGGAACTTGAACGGTTCTGGAAAGAAGTTTCGGCGGATGTTGCTAACCGGAAATTAGCGAAAGCATCGACAAAAGCTCTGTCGGCTGATCCGGACGAGTGGTTCGCGCAAATGAACAAGAGCCATGATCGGGATATGTCGTCGCACCCACACTTTTCCGTCAAGATACAAGCATTCGTAGCTAGTTTCGTCAAACTGGTGCGCGACTATGTCGACGAATGTAGTTCGCTAATCCAAGACGTTGATATCGTGGTCAAGGAACAGTCTCTACGCCAAGAAATTGGGAAATGGGCGGGGAATAACGTTGCCCGTCAGCGCGTTGCAAGGTGTTTCACCCAGCAAACATTGGGCGACGAGAGAAAATCCAAAGTCCAAGACCCGGTCGAAATGCTTCTTGCGTTGCAAAACGTAATCACATCTTGCCCGTCGGCAGTGGCGTGGTCTTTGTCACAACGATCGATCCAACCAACTCTAGATCTAGAGACCAGGATCATAGAGGACATTGGTCACGCACGATCGAAAGATGAAATCGACGAAATGCTGTCCAGTCTTCACGGGTGGGCGCACCTTCGAATCCTATGGTGCGGAAACGATCCGGACCGAGAATCCGACTATGTGGGGAGGGATGAGCTGGAGCGTTCTGCACTGTCGCTATCCAGGCAAAAAGTTATCGAGTACTCCGCAGGCTCATTGGTGGAGACCTACGACGAGTGCTGCAATGCTGGCCGCTTCGTGGTTGCGCGACAGATTCTGGATGATTGCGAAAGGCACTTTGCCAGTGAGGTATCCAGAAAAATGGAAGAGACCTCAAGCAGGGCAAAACAAATGCTCGAAGAACTCGATCACTTGAAGGAACTAGCAGAAGACAGAGGCTTGTCCAGCGAATGGGTGCAGTCCGTCTATACGCATGCCAGTGGTATTGAACGTGCCTTGAAACAATACCAGCGTGCGAGCACTAAAGGTGAAAATACCGACGATGCTCGATTGGATAATCTGAAAAGCTCTTTGCATGCGCTTACGGTTGCCGTGCAAGAGGGGAGTAACAATTTCGATGCAGTGAAGTTCCACCTCGAAGGGGGACATCTCGATGCAATTTCGTCACGTGTTGAGTCGGTCACTGAGCAGGATGCTCGTGAGTGCTGCCCAGATCTCGTGGACGCCTGGGAAACTTTACAATGCTGCACGGAGGACAGGGTCCGTTCTGCTTGGTCATCCTTCGTTAAGCTGTTTGGCAAGCACTGTATGCTTTACCACGACGAAACAGATACGACAAATTCTAGATTTGTACGCGTTGCGCCATTCGAATACCCCTATAGCATTTACCAGACGCACTTCTATAAGCCTAAGAGCGAATTTTTGAGGAGGCCGCTGAGGCTGTATCTATTCCGGGACAAGGTCGACAATCAGGCTTTACAACGGCTTGACACCGAACTTTCTATTGAGCAGTCCGCAGCGGAGCTGCATGTTGTTTTCGCACCTAACGGATCTCTAAAGCTACGCAAGGCACTTCATCTTGATAGGAAGTTTCGCAGCCTCTTAGTAATTGATGATTCATTCCTATATCGTATTTGTGCTGCGGACAAGCACGATGTTCCCATTCGTCGAGGCCTCCACGGGATTGTTGCTGACTTGGTTAGTTCGTCGCCGTTCGTTGCCAATGGATATTGCCACCAAGAGAACAATATTTATGTCGGAAGAAGCGAGGTGATTCAGTGGCTCATGAACCACCCGCAGGCAATGATTTGGGGGGGGCGGCGAATTGGAAAGACATCTGTATTGCATGCACTTGAGTCGACGCTAGATCGTCGTCACTATAAAGTTGCATTGGTTTATGCAGATATCCATGGGCAAGTGGACCCAGATTTGGCTATCGCCAAGAGACTTGCGAACGAGTTGAATCTTCCGTCCATCGAGTCGTTAACTGAGTTCGAGAAATATATTCAGGCCGAACGAAAGAAAGGCATCAAATTTGCTTTCCTACTTGATGAAGTTGATGAATATATTAAGAAGAGTCGCTTGGTACACAATGGTGAGTTTCCTCTTGCTAGCGCGCTGAGGAAAATAGTGATGGAGGATTCCACAAAAAGCACTGTGTTGGTGTATTCCGGCTACCACCAACTCTATTGTGAAGCGAAACTCGGCAAGCGAAAAAAACGAGTTGGACATCCTTTCGTAAATATCGCCTCCGATTTACCAATTCGCGACCTTAGTCATGACGAAGTCGTTGAACTGGTAAGAACGGGATTCGAAGAGATGCTTGGAATCGACCTGCATCCCGATGTTCCCTCACTGGTTGCCGAAAGGGCATCGCGTCATCCAGCGTTCGTTCAGGAATTTTGCCGTTGCTTGCTAGATCATGTGTCGCGTCGACGTTCCCATCCTCAGGCGAAGATTCTTATTTCGCCCAGAGATGTCGAGGACGTTTACAAAGCCGATGGGCGGGGTGATGGAGGGGAACAGCCATTCATCTACTATGTTGATGAAACCCTTGGATGGAACTTGTCAGAACTCGGCCGAGCGATCATGTTGACCATTGAGACTGACGAGTATTACTCAAAACGAAAAATATTCGAGAATCTGTGTGAATACGCTGATATAGCAGACGTGAAGCGGCCACTGGAGGACCAGTTCGGCGACACGATTGATTTGCTAGTCATGACTAATTTGCTTACTCAAGACCCAAATCGTTTCGATTACTACCGTATGACATACCCAACTTTCATCGAAATACTTGGGCGGCTTAATAAGCTTGGGAAGACTGAAATCGAAAAGTCCTTGAAAAACTACGATCGGGACGAAAGAACTAAGGGTATCTTGCGATGAAGGCTCTGGATCGGGCAATCGCCAAGTTCCAAACGGCAGGAAAGGGACTTTGGGGGTTCGAGTGCCCCGAAGGTACTCGGTTTGATCCAGAGCGCTTTCGTTATGAATGTGACTCGAACTGTGCAATTGAATTTATTAGTATTCGAGACGGTTCAGAGGGACGACATTTCGAAGCTGATGACAAGCATATCGAAGCCGGGCTCAACTTAGAGAAGTTCGTAATGCACATGAAAACGACGGCATGCGAACAAGGAGTTGGGAAGGTGCGAATTGTGATCGCCGATTTCCACGCGGCGAGCGAGGACGAGCAATACCAAATTCTTTGCGAAGCACGAAGAACTCAGGAGTCTGAGCGGTCGATCAGCTTCCAATTCGTTGTTTGCGGTCGTTGGAGCCATTACCTCGTAAGAGCCCATCACTTAAGGTGTGGCAGTTCAATTTCTCCACCGACGGACTCAAAGAATGCGTTTCAGGTTCCATATGCGACAGAAGACGAGCTCTTAGAGGCGCTTCGCGATCGAGAGATCGTAGGGGCAGCAGCGACTGATCTGGACAGAATAGGGGGCGCTTTTCTACTTGAGCAGACTGGTGGCGACTGGTTCTTGATTCAGCAGGCTATCGATCGAGTGGACTCATCGCCGTGGACTGACTCGATCGAGCAAATCGTCAGCGAACTTGAGTCGTCGCCTGAAGTGTTTGAGGAAATTAATCGCCGACTGAGTCTTGTTGGCGAGGGCGCGCGAACCGAACTCCAGCGGATACTCAGAACACGCCGATTGCTGCGCCCAATGGGTTTTGAGGAGGCAGAAGTCCTTTGGCTTGCGGGATTGGCGCGGAGGACAAGACCGTCAGGGGGAAACTTCGTGCTTGAGATAGCGAGTCCTGTGGTTGATGCAGTTATTAGAAGCATTTTATGCATCAATCAGAATAGAGTGGCCCGCCCAAGTGAAATTTGCTATTGCCGAAATTCTATTGCTATAGCGGCGTATCGCCGTGTCGCCGATCTTGAGAATCTGTTACGTAATATCATTGTCGCAGAATTGCGCTCCCGGGACGGAGATGACTGGTCGGCTAGACTGGAGCACGCCAAGGCTCGAGCCCACGACCATGAGGATCTAGAGGAAATAATCCGAAACCTTCTGCGAGAAGAATTCAATATAGAACCCGCAGCGAAGGAGCCGGCCGGTAATAACCTGGCATTTTCTGAAAAATTACCGAAGCGGAAGAATGTGACGGTCCTAGCATCAGCACAGGACTGGCAGCATAGACAGCGTAATAATCATGCAGTCGACCTTCAAAACGACAACATTATGCATTTTCTGACGACTGAGTCTCTCATTGAGATTTTTAAGCAAAGGAACAATCAGTTCTACGGTGATGAGAGTGAGGGGCGAATGTTCGTTAAGAATGAACTCTATACCGCACTGGCAGAATACGCGTCCATTCGATCAGCCGTCGCGCATAACCAGCCCATAAAACTGTCGACGATCAAAAAACTAGATGCATTGCTCGAGCGATTCCTAAAATGGCTGACAATCTATGCTGACAAGCCAGCAGCGTGATCAAACCAAGTAGGGTCAGGCAATTCTGATACTTTTCTTTGGGCTTGTTCCTGATACGAGCGCGGCCATTTGATCACACAGGTCCGTGAGTTTCAGCTGTATGCGTAGACAATACCCGCTTAACGTTGGAGAGCCATCGACTTTCAAACTCCGACGATGTGCGCTCCGAGTTTTCTAGCCCGGCGTGTCGGCCGCGCAGACAAATCCTCTCGAATACCCGCCGTTGCGCGCCTCAACCGTATTCCTTCAGTCGCCGCAATCCCAGCCGGCAGGTTGGCGAAAAAAATGACGACTTGAACATAGAGTGATGACTACTCCAACAGGAATGTTTTCTCGCATCGCGCTAAAATTGCGCGCATATAACTTGAACGCTAGAAAGCCATGTTTGTAGCACGACAGACGGAAAGACTGCCGGAATCGGTAATTGAAGCCGGCAAGGCGGAGGGGTTCGTCCACCTCTGCGACCAATCAGCACTCAATTTCGGCAGCAACCGACGCGAGCCAACTGCTTATCGCCCCGTGGTAACCGTTCGAGGAGAAGGGTCGCGCCTTGTCATCTTGCCATGTACGACAAAGGACAACACGGGGTCGCCGGATTTTTTCGAACTCAACGCGCAGAGAGTGATGTGGACACGACCGGACGACGGGCGAAAAAGCTTCGCGAACTACCGCTACGAAATGGTACCCGCGCAGCGCCTGCGCGGAAAGATCGGCGTCATGCCGCAAGCAGCGCGGATCGATTTGTTGGCTTGGCTGAAGAGTCGCTATTGACCATGAGTCCTATCCACCCCCTTGATGCTGAGTTGAAGGATTTATGGACTCACCGATCTGATCTCGATAACCCCGGTTGGGCCAGACTCTACGAAATTGTGACCTCTACCCTCATGAGATATTGCCCCAGCGAGTTGGCTGGACTACATGAGGAACGCGAGGTGTACGTTCAGGATTTTTTCGAGGACAAGGTTCTGCGGCTTGACCTGCTCAGCCGATGCGATCATGTGGGAGCACTTCGGCTGTACTACCTGCATTACTTGCGCGACCTGCTACGCAGCATGCAAAGGCGATCCAAGTGGGAGGTAGCGGAGAAAACCGACTCCGACGAGGATTCTGGCAACTCTTTCGATGACGTCGCCTCCAAAGACACGGCGCTCGAAGATCCATTGACACAGCTCGAAACAGCAGGCTTCGCCGTTGCTGACGTAGCGGCATCCGCAGCCAACTGGCTCGCTAAGAACGAGGAGTGGGTCCGTCTCTTCGTTGCACTATCAAACTGTCCTGATGCGGAGATTTCAGAACCTTTGATACGGCTGTCCAAGCGTAAAGGGGTCAAGTCTCAGGCGTACAAGGCGGCACAACTCGGATTCAACTGGCGAGGCGAAGACGCCTCCGGTTTTGCCAAAACACTGATTGGTCGCTGGATAGTATCCCTCGGAATCGAAATGGTGCCAGAGAACATCTCGCTGATTCATGGTGCTTTGAAAATCCTCTGTTTCGAAGCGTTGACTTGGGCAGACCAGCAGGAGGCTGCCAAATGAAGAAACACGCCCCCCTTTCACCGGCCATAGAGGAAATTGAGCAACGTCTGCTTGGAATAAGCGATGGGCTTCTCGAAGCAGTCGAGCGTGGTGAAGCATCACCGGGAATTGCCGAAACCGTTCGTCGTTCGCCTGAGTGGCACGAGTATCAGGTCCGTATCGAGGAAGAACGCGAGACAGCGCAGGAATCCGCCGCCGATGCCCGACCGCTCGCCATGCCCGAACACATTGGTGATGCCATCCGCAGACGTGTCGCTGCTAGGTCACTTTCCAAAACGCCCATACCCACGCCGGGTCAGATCGTCTCAATAGCGAAGATCATTACGCCAAGATCAGGGCAACTGGATGCCATCATGACGGCACCACTCTATGTCCTGCTCGACGCACCGACAGACGCCCCAGCCCTGTGGCACGGGTGGCTCGTTGCCGGGGAAACCGAATACGCCGGTTGGTGGGATTTCGTGTTGCAGGAAGAAGATGCTCCGTTCGACCCGGACGCAGCCATGGTCCAGCTCTGGAACCCCGTGCATCTTTATCTGCCCATGGCGGGCAAGGTCGTGGGTTGCCTTGCGGCTCATCGCCTGCAAGCTGTCCGTTCGCTGGCCGCCGATTTCGTCACCTCGGAAGCGCCAAAGGACGTTCCCGTTTGGCCCGGGCGCGTTGCCATGCGCCTAACAACATCCTCCCTTCCTGTCGCCACTGGCAGTCCGCTCGGGAGCTCATCGGATCCTCGGCACCGCTATCAGGACGTCTATTTCGAAGCGGCCGAGGCGATACGCGAACCCGCGCGACTGGCGCTGCGCGAGATGACGACACTGCCGTCCACGCAGGCCGGGGTGCTGCTGAGTCGCCTGATTGCTGCCGCCGGCCGAATAGCCGAAGTGCTGCTCCCTGAACCGCGCGTTGCCGTTGCGATGAATGCTGAAGACCAGGCCGACACGCCCGACTTGATCTGGCCCGGGATCGCGCGTTTCCGCCTGCTTGAACTTGATGAGGCAGGTATTAGCAGGATCGAGGTGACCGCAATTGGCGCAGAACCGGTTACCGTCGAAGTGATGCAGGGTTCGTTGGTCGAAGATCATGTCAAGATCATGCAGGGCAGCGTCGGGACGTTGTCCTGGGATAAGGACAGCACGGCGCTGGTGCTATCGACCATGGTCGATCGAAGGCTCGAGCTATCTCTTACCGGAATGTAATAGATGATCGCGGGGCAACGGAGGGTCCTACGCCCTTCGTTGCCTTGTGGCGAGAAGGGTCGGACGACTCCGGCGAGGCGAAGCTACACCTGCTAAGCGCGAACGATCACCGCGTCGTTTCATTTCCCGAAATCGCCGACAATCCGGAAAGCATCGAGGATTTCCTGCCTACTCTGGGCAGACTGGCTCCTGCGCCAATCGCTGGCTGCCGCTGGTTTCTGTTGCTTGAACCCGGCTTGCCCGAAGCATGGTTTGGCCTACGCTGGGAATCACTCACACTTGCTGGGCAATCCCTTTCGTCGCAGGCGCTGGTCGTGCGTGGAGCCCGCTGGGATGACCGGGGAGGGAACGCTTCGATTTCCGTCAAACCTGCGCGAATTCTCGATGTGTTCCCCAAGGATGAGTACTCCTTTCTCGAGCACTTCCAGCCACACATCCGTGCAGGCAAGTTGCGCCGTTGCCGCCTAGCCTCGCTTCGGGAAGAGATGGCCGAGTCGGAAGAATTGTTCATACTCGCGCACGGCCGCGCGGAAGGACTGCTCGACGCAACGAATAATCCGTTCGACATTCCGATCGCCCACCCCATGCCCCGACGGATCTGGCTGCTCGCTTGCAATGTCGATGGCGGCATGCATGCCGTGGCCCGAAGCCTGCTCGAGATGGGATGCCGCACGGTCATCGCCGCGACCTCCCTGCTGTCCGCGCCGGAAATGGCCGCACTCGTCGACGCGCGCATGGCAGACGATACAGGTCGCGATGATCATCTGTCCTGGCTAGCGAATCGCGACCAATCCAGCTCCGGTGATGGCGGTGTACGGGAACTGACGATCTGGGGCAATGTCGGACTGGATCGTTCGCACTCAGCGCCGTGGAACAGGCTCACTTGGGACAATGAACACGGCAAAGGGCTTTGCCCTCCCCTCGACGACGAAACGACGCAGGATGAATTTCACGCGGCCTACGCGAACATCATGTCGGCGCAGGCGTGGTCGCTGACGCAGAGATCCCTGCTGGCGCCGCTGCTCTGGCTTGCCGAGAAACATCACCACCCGGCAATGCAGTCACTCGCATCCAGACTGCGCGACCAGGAATCGCCGCAAGCCATCCGTGCGCTTGCCGTCGGTGCGCGACGGGTCGGCAATTACGTTTCGATGGCCAGATTCATTGCCCGCGGCCTCACGTCGCAGAACCTTGTCGCCAGGGAAAAAGCAGGCTACCTGGGCGATCTGGCGAACCTGTTCATCGACCTGAATCTTCCTGGATCAGCGCTAGCCGCTATCGAGCAGCATGAAGAGTGTTGCCTTTCCCTGGATGCGAACGACCTGTTCATGGCTCAATTCAAGTCATTGGACTGGCGAGCACGCGCCGAGGCTCGCCGCGGGCGACTTGAAATCGCGCTCGACCTCATGACGGCCAAGCGAAAGCAGGCAGTAACCGACACCGGGCGCGAACTGGCTTGGCAACTGTACCTTTGCGCATGGGCCCAACGGGCGGGCCAGATTCCTCACGGAAAGGCTGCGGACTTCGCGTGCGAAATCATCGAGCGCCTCGACACTACATGCCCGCAAGATATCGGCCACGGCAACGAAAACGCCGCTTACCTGCTGCGTGCGCTCGCTGCCTACGCCTGGTCGGCAGGCGATAAGGATGCGACGCGTATCGCAACGACCTGGAAGACCTTGGCGGAAAATCGCCTGGTTGATGATGATCCCGGACCCTGGGCCTACGTTCTGGCCTACCTCCACCTGCAGGGCGCTGTATCATCCGGGGGCTTTGACCGCGCCATCAGCGCACTCGAGCGGACACGTTACTACCTGGAGGCGGCGAAGCTGGCGAGCCTGGCCGGACGGAAAAACGAATCAAGCCGCTTGCTGGGCAGATTTCAAGCGCGTCGCAGCGGCGTCGTCGAGGCATTGACCGGGTTTCGCGGCCTTCTTGTCGAAGACGAACTAACGGAATCAGCGTTCCAGCGAGAGTCAATGGCAGTGATTCACCATCCGCCTGAGGAAACGGTCCGCTGCGGAACACTTCCCCTGTAAAGTGCCGCCTCTGCCGATAACCTCAGAACGCTAGGAGTTCCATGCTGGCCGCACGCAGCCGTCAGCGCGGCGCGCGGTCGACATACTCACCCGGCGGTGGCTGCAGGACTCGCGATCAAGGTCATCGGATAGCACGCACGGCCCAGCACGACGTTGTCGCATAACGGTGCCTGACGGATCGCTTCAGCCATCCGGGCCGGCCCGTTGACGCTTCCAGCCAGTTCCCTGAGCTCCGTGGGGAACGAAGACAGCGTCTTTTGCCAGCGGTTGAGCATGGTCACGATATCTGCGCAGATGGGTGACTGATGTTCAACAGGGAGCGCGGACAAGGCATAGGCGGCCTCGATGACGTAGCGGTTCGCGACCAGGGCGCGCACGACGTCTGCGAGTCTTTCCCGAGCCCGATGTATCATCCGGCTTGCAGCGAGAATGCAGACAGCAGCGGGCAGAACGTGGGTTGGGTGGCTTGCCCATGTTTCGATTCTCCCCCCATACGCATTCCACAGCTGATCGAGTTCGACCGCGTTGCCGCTCGCCGCGGCCAGCGCAAACCGTCCCATGGTGATGTAGGGTTCGGACGATCGATCCCCATCGCGGCTCGCGGCCCGCTCATACCAGTCGGCGGCCGCGTCCGCATCACCGCCAAGAATCGCAACGTGCCCCAGATAGGTCAAGGTCTGCGCAGGAGAACGATTGTCTTCGGCAAGCTTGTCCTGAATGGCCAGCGATTGGCCGAACAACTGCTTTGCGCCGTCCGTGTCGCCAAGTTTGAGCGCGATTTCCGCGAGGCGGCCAAGCGACTTGAAGAGATCCGTTCGCTGCCCTTGGGATCGGGCAATCGCCACCGACTTTTCGGCAAAGTGCCTGGCCGCGTCCAGACACGCCAGATCGGACAGCACGTTCGCGATTTCCCGGTTGAGCATCGCCGAGACCTGAAGATCGTCGCCATGTATCGCGTACTCGCGCAGGAACTCGGCCAGCGCCAGCTCGTGGTTACCGGCGTAGTAGAAGAGACGGCCTTGCTGGTGGTGCCACATCGAATCGATCAGCCCCGTGAAGCCTCCCAGTTTTTCGGCGAACGTCGCGACCTTTCGCTGAGCCTGCTCGGCGGCGGCGTACGCGTGCCGTTCCGTCAGGCAGTAGGCCGCCTCCCACCAGAAGGCCATGTGCAGGGCCATCGGCAGTTCGTGGTCCTGTGCATAGGTCGCCCAGATTTCCTGGCAGTCGTCGAAGGTCCCGCCGATGGTGCGCACCATGCTGAAGGCATCGCCGAGCAGGCCGTAGCCAAAACGCAACCAGACCGGCGCCGGCTCCCTTTCATCCCGAAGCCGGCGGCGCTCGGCAATGACCAGCCCGACATCCGCCGGCCAGGACGGTGCCACCGAAGCGAAGTTGAAGACATCGGCGTTGGCGCGCAGCAAGGCCAGCGCCAGGACCTCGCCGAGGATCTCCTGCGATAGCGACGAGATGGTACGCCAGACTCTTTCCAGGTCGGTCGCGATCGCCTTGGGCGACGCCAGCAACGGCTCGCCATCGACACGCAGTTGCAGAGCCACCGCCAGCGCCAACGCCCGGGCATCGAAACCACGCGGCCACGCCGTCCGGTCCAGCCACAGGCTGGCCAGCGGTATCTCGGGCGCACAGCCTTCCGGCGCGACGGCCCAGGCCCAGCCCCATTCGGCCAGACAGGCTGACCACCTGGCGTCATCAGGCTTCTCCCCAGGCCCCAGGGCGCGCAACAACGGTGTCGGGGAGGAGAAAGACACGCGCAGCGAACGGCGCGGAAGTACCTCGACCGGCGCGGCCAGCGAAACCGGCAAGGAAAAACCGAGACTACCCGTGGATCGCATTGCGCAACTCCCTGAAATTGGCGAACCAATGGTTGGCGGAATAAGCCGGCGGAACCACCAGACGGCAGCCGACACTATCCGGTTGCGGCATCAATGCGGCGCCGAGGTCGGCAATTCCCTTCATCGCTGCCACGGCTTCGAGCGCATGTGCCCTTAACGGTAACCTGCAATGCTTGCCGATCAAGTCCGCCAAGCCATTCTTTCCCTTACTGCCCCTGCAGACGATCTCGCTGACAACGCGGCCATCGGCGACAAATGAACCGCAGCGTGTGGAGGCCCTGGCCAGATCCTCGGTCAGATGCCCGATGAAGTTGCGGTAGGGTTCATGAAGGCGCGTATCGTTGGCAACTTCGGGAAACAGATTGTATTTGGCGGCGTCGGCGATCGAAGCCTCGGTGCGCCCTTCCGCCAGCAGGGTCAGGCTGGCGTCTCCCGGGATGAACGGCAAAGCCACCGTCATCAACGCCGCGAAGGCACGGGCGCGTTCGCGCAATCCGTCGCCGGAGATGCCGAGTCCGGCTGCCTTGCCGTCGGCCGAATTTCCGCCTGCCGTCAGGACGCCGAGTCCGCTTTTCTGCAGGAGCCACTCGGCGTCACGACGCAGCAATTCGAGCACCGGATCATCCTGCGGCGCGTCGAGCGCGACGTCGGCGCGCAGACCCCTATTTTTACAATACGCCCACACATCCATGAGATGGTACTTCTGGCTGTCTTTCGACAATTGCACACCGTCGGGCAAACGGCTTGAAAAGGGCTGTGAAAAAGCAGCCAACGCCGTCGTGTTGCCCAGAGGCATCTGGAGGGCGCTCTCCCATACGGACAACGGGCCAAGGACCCACGCGATACCTGTGAAACCAGTGCCAAAACGGCCATCCACGATATCCCATCCACCGGTCTCATCGCCCGACGCAATCCACATTTCCAAAACATTTCCCTCGTTATATTGTTGAATCAAACCAGATGGCGAATCTCCACGTTCTGCCATTCTTCCGCCAGAAACTCCGATACCGGCCAAGAATAACAATGTTTTTTACGTGAGATTGCAACAGCTGAGTCCACCGCCGCCCAGTCGCCCTTGTCGGAATGACTGGCTCTGAGTACCTCAGGAGCGGCCCGAACCGGGACGCCCCCATGTCACAGAATCCGTCAGAAACGGATTGTGGCTGTACCGGCAGATGAAAAAACCGGCGCTACCGTACTCGAGGCAACGAGCCAGACTCCTTTACCATCCGCAGTGCGGCACTGGTTACCGGCATGCCGCCGTATAAGATCACGGGTGATGCCTTGCCATGCACCGTCGTTGCTCTCGCCGGCAACCTCGCAGGCGGCGGCGACACAGATGCCATCGAAGCGCACAAGGCATTGTTCAAGGACAACTACGTTATCGAGGGCCTGGCCATGGCACCCTGGCTGTTTCCGCGATTCGACCACGGAGCGAAGGCAATCAACGTCATTGAGGATACCCTGCGGCGTGGGCAAAAAGCTCTTGCCGAACTGCCTCCTGAGTTTTTCTCGGAGGACGCTTTGCCTCTCCCGCTTGCGCCAGCCCAACTGCTGGACGCGATCGCGGCTGTTCGCAAGGTCAAGCGCTGGGACCCGCTGACAGCGATTGCCAAGCACATCTATCCCGTCAATCTTCTGCTCGCCGAACCGGCCCATCCCTGAAATGTCTATTTGGACAGATTTTTCTGCCACGGGCACGAGATGGCTCGGCACTTTCAGGAGTGGTGTATCCAGACTTTCATCTCGAAGTCATATTCATGTTGCGCAAATGCATCACCAGCAGCCGAGGGTATGGCCAAGTACGGTTTCCCTCCCGTGAGACGGTAGCTTATCTGCGGTTGAACCAACGAAAACCTCACCCGCGGGATTTCCGCCAAGTGCCTTGGCGTGAGCATTTTCAGGGAGTCGGGATAGTGTCCGTTTTCGAACCGGTACGACTCGATGGCCTTGACTATCGGCGCGGCGTTTTCCGGAATTTCCTGATCAACGAGGGAAACGCATAACAGTGTCACGATCGGAACCGACACCATGACAGTCAATCGTCTCCATCCCTTTTTTGGGTCTTTGGCAACCAGCTGCCCTATTACTGCAAACGGAAGGCCCAACAAAACAGCGCCCATCAAGGCCATCATCGAGAAAATGGCCGCGCCATAGAGGACAAAGGCAACAACCGTCAAAAGCAGAACCCAGCACCAGGTAAAGCACAATTCTTTCAGCCAGCGCGTCGCTGCTCCTTGGGAAGGAATCTTCACCTCCGTATCAGGCTCCACTCTGACAACACCGACATCTTTCTGATAACGGCCGCGCTTCCGGGCATACCATACGACCAAGCCCAGAACGCCCGCCATCGCGCAAAGCTGATACACGCCATCATGCGAAACCAAACCTTTCAAGGGGTTTTCCCGTGAAAACGGCAGCAGAGGTTGAATATCATGGTGCATCAGACTGTCGAGTGCGACATGACTCAGGGTGCCGTAGAACGCACCAATGATAACGGCGATCTTTGGCACAGATTCAGACAGCACCAGCGAAGGCAACTTATAGTGAATGACTTCCTTGTTCCACCGTTTTAGCAATAAACGGCAAACTCCCGGCGCTACAAACACCACGAGGCATGCAATAAACAGCGCCCCCAAAATTGTGTGACTAAGCCCATGCAGCACGGCTGCGCCAGCCAGCATGCCAACGCCCGGTTCAATGTCCATGGCTAACTGAGCCATGCAAAAGGTAATTGTGCTGAAGTTTCGGTCAAGTCCCGGCTTGGCAACGAACGCAGCGCCCATGTGAAATGGCGTAAATGGCAATTTTTCTCCTTTCTGGCTTCAGAGCTTCATGGAAGCACGGGCGACACTGTCTCCCATAACATTTCGCAATCACGTAATTTCCGATGGGGTTGCTCGGAAGGATATTCATCATGCCAGTCAACGATGATGCCCCTCCAATTTTCAAAGGGATCGGTGCTGCAAGATCGTTCGCGCAGCTAAGAACTTATTTCAGTAGGAAGGATTTCTGCGCGACATGGCTCCAGCTATCGTCAGCCGATTATGGAAAGCGCAACTGTCATGTACCCCCATTCCTTCCGCCTTGCAGCACATTTGTCGAGTCGGCTTTCCATAATCAGCGACTATGCATAATCGGCCTTATGTAGAGCTCCACATAAGGCCGACAAGGTGCCCTACCTATCTTCACAGGCTCAAGCGTAGGTTGTCGTCGTCACAGAGGGCAATCGTCAATTTTCGGCGACAGACTCTTCGTCTAGCAACTGTCTTGGCACAGATTTGGCACAAGATGGGCACAGAATGGGCACAAGGAATTTTCCAACGATAGTCTCGACGATTGCCGTCCGAAACCGGCCGTGCCCATCATTCAAGGGAGATGACCATTGCTGCAAATAGGCCCGACACGACGTTGGCACAGAATCAGCGAACAATAAACAACCTAACAGACTGATATTTAAGGATTTTGGCGCGCCTGAGACGATTCGAACGTCCGACCCCTGCCTTCGGAGGGCAGTACTCTATCCAACTGAGCTACAGGCGC
>RRZU011894911.1_pt1 | contig 59315 bp, 46 predicted proteins | sample 2165561 | NCBI WGS metagenome assembly RRZU01 (sample SAMN10456909, study PRJNA506462) | wastewater metagenome | isolation source: wastewater sludge | place: USA: Moscow, Idaho
CTGATGGAAACGGCGACGCCCTCATCCTCCACAGCCCGCTAGTCGCCGGGACCACTGTCGCCATCGGCGGCGTGAATGACCCTAGTTTCGCGAAACAACTGCTAGGACCATCACTTGCCTTCGTGCCCACAAATGGAGCCACCATCTCCCCGGTTGACGGCGTCGTCACGTTGGTTGCCGACACGGGCCACGCCCTCGGCATCAAGACGGACGGTGGAACAGAAGTGTTGCTTCACGTCGGAATCGACACCGTAAAAATGGGTGGGGCACCATTCACCATGAAGACCGCCGTCGGGGACCGCGTCGTGACCGGCGAGATCCTCTTGGAAACTGACCTTGACGCTCTACGCAGCAACAACGTTGATCCGACGGTCATTCTGGCCCTGACGAACACCAAGGCCGACTGCAAGGAAGATTTGCTTCACCCCGGCACCGAGATCACGGCAACCTCCCCCGTCGCGAAAGTCGCTACGGCCAGCACCACCGCCATCCCCGCCACAGCAACCGCACGCAACTAACACTGCAGAGAGAAGAGTTTTCAATGATCAAGAACGATAGTCTGACGTTTCCTGAGGGGTTTCTCTGGGGAGGCGCAACCGCAGCCAACCAGATCGAGGGTGCTTTTGACGAGGGCGGAAAGGGGCTGACGACCTCGGACTTCGCCCAGTACAAAGAGAAGGTTAGCGACGGCGCGGACAACTTCACCTTCGAGGTGTCATCTGAAGAGTTTGACGAACTCATGGCCAACGGTGGGAAGGGTGACGGCGTCTACCCGAAGCGGTGGGGAATCGATTTTTACCACCACTACAAAGAAGACATCGCATTATTTGCGGAAATGGGATTCACAACGTTCCGCATGTCGATCTCATGGCCACGGATCTTCCCAACTGGCTTGGAAGCCGAGCCCAACGAGGAGGGCCTAGCCTTCTACGATGCAGTGTTTGACGAACTGTTGGCGAATGGGATTGAACCACTGGTCACACTGTCACACTACGAGCCGCCTGTGACCCTGACCGACAAGTTCAACGGTTGGTTGTCGCGGGAAACCATTGAACCATTCGTTCGCTTTGCGACAACATGCTTCGAACGCTACAAGTCAAAGGTGAAGTACTGGATCACGTTCAATGAGATGAACATGAATCTGGTGAGCGTCTACACGGGCGGCGGGGTACTGGCTGAGCGTTCAGACCGCCCGCTGCGTGAGGTCGCCTTCCAGGCATCACACCACCAGTTCCTGGCCAGTGCACTCGCTGTAAAGGCTGCCAGGGAGATCCTTCCAGCAGACGCAATGATCGGCTGCATGATCAACCGCCACCAGTACTACCCACTGACAACCAAGCCCGAGGACGTATATCGCGCGTGCAAGGATGACCAGATCAACCTGTTTTATTCAGACGTGCAGGTGCGTGGCTACTACCCCGGGTACATGTTGCGCTACTTCGATGAGCAGGAAATCAACGTGGTCATGGAAGAGGGTGACGACGCGATCCTTGCCGAGGGAACGGTCGATTTTGTGGCGTTTAGCTACTACATGTCGCACCTGTCCAAGGACCATCCGGGAGCCGATGCAACTGCAGGACACTTCGTCGGTACCGACAAGAACGAGTATTTGGAGCTCACCCAGTGGGGTTGGCCCATCGATCCTGTTGGGTTCCGCATCAGCCTCAATGAGATGTGGGATCGCTACCAAATTCCGCTCTACCCGGTCGAAAACGGCCTCGGTGCGAACGATGTGCTCGAGGAGGATGGGTCTGTCCACGACCAGTACCGCATCGACTACCTCAAGTCCCACCTCATCCAACTGCATGAAGCCATCAAGGACGGCGTGCAAGTCCTCGGGTACACCACCTGGGGACCAATCGACTTGGTTTCCTGTGGAACCTCGCAGATGTCAAAGAGGTATGGGTTCATTTACGTGGACCAGGACAACTACGGCAAAGGCAGCCTTGCGCGCAGCCGCAAGGATTCCTTCTTCTGGTACAAAGACGTAATTGGCTCAAACGGCGCCGCCCTGTACTGATCCCCCGGGGTAGCTGCCAAACCAGTGGGGCGCGCTTCGAAGAGTTTTCGGGCGCGCCCCACTTCTCTTAGGCACTTAGGTCTCTGGGAAGGCAGACGGACGCCTTAAAACGCGCGGCGGCTTATGTTTCTCGATTCGCCACCAAGATTGGCTTGGGTCCCTCCACTCTGGCGCCCTAACGTGAGGAACACCGTCCTCCATTCGCACATTCCACCCGTTTGCCTCAATGTGGCGGTGATGCGAATAGCACAGCAGCACCCCATTGTCGGTATGCGTCGCTCCGCCCTGAGCATGGGGAGTGACGTGGTGGATTTCGCACCAGTCAGCGGGTGTCTGGCAGCCCGGTATTACACATCCACCATCCCTTGCCAGGATTGCACGCCTCTGATTAGCGGTGAAGATTCGCTGCCGGTTTCCCAACTCAATGATCTTTCCCTTGGAGTTGGTGGCGTAGTACTGGATAGATCCGGCACAGGTAGCATGAGCCACCCCTATGCCAGAGATGCGGAGTTGCCCCTGGTTGGTCTGGACCGTGCCTGCGCGACGCTGCTGCATGTCCTCTTGGGTGGTTTGAATCATCACGGTCAGCGGCCCTCCACCCAGAGAGGGGAGGCCCTTTGAGGTCGCAGCCACGTTGAGGATCGCGGCCAATGCGTCATGGCGCAGCTGGGTCGGGGTACCGTGCTCGATACCATTTTCAAGCATGAAGCGGGCGCGGTTCTCTGCTGCGGTTGTGGGATCACTCAAGTCGGGTACGGCTGGACGGTAGGAGACCCCCTCCACCCCTCCCACAGTGGTTCGCGGCGAAGTAATCGCGTTGACCATGGCTTCCAACGTGGCGGCAACTTCGGGGAGAAGCTTCCCGCGGATCGGCACCAGCCCTTCACGTTCGCGCCCAATCGAGAAGCACCGCTCCTCACAGGTCATGCGATCTTCAAATGTCACCTGGAAGTCCAGCCACTCCACCTCAGCATCTGTGCACGCCTTACGCAACTCATCAAAGTGCATGGCCATCACAGGTCCCGCGGCGCTCGGGGATGCCATGGCGCGGATTGCTTCAAATACCTCGGCACGACTGGGAGCGGCAGCTCCTTCGACAGAGTCAACGGATTCCCGCGTGGTTGTCATGCCAAGAGCGCGACCCACAAGGTAGGTCTCCATCTCCATAGATGTTTCGGTGGGTGCAAGCACCTGCTTAGAAACAGTCGCAACAATCTTCGCCGCACCCAGTTCGGTCAGGCACCCCGCATCAAGGCCCGCAGCAACTAGAGCAAAGGGAGCTCTACCCCATTCCTCATCACCACGGCATCCAGGTCTGGGGAGGACTTCCGCTGCTAGCCTGACGCGTTGACGGGCTCGATTCAGAGTTGAACCAGTAACGTTCCGCACCAGTTCTGCAGTGTTCACATATCCAACCTGATCTTCTAGGACCTGATCCACTTCTATGGAGGAGAGGTTTCGATCCAATGCGCCAGCGCAAGCAACCTCCACGCCCTCTAACCGCCTCACGGCGAATGCTGCCACCCTCGTGAGCTCCAACAAGTCAGGGCTTGGCATGGCAGCAAGTTCTGCCGCGGTTGGCAGGATGGCTAGTGCGTCTTGCAGCGCGCGCACCGTCGCTCCAGTTGAGGATGCCGTGCCGGTAGCAACCATCTCAACCATGACCCACCTCTTCCCATACCTAACTGTCCGAGTCGACCAGAGACCCAGCAGCGAACCCACCCAATCGAACATTTGTTCTATATAGAAACCCTAACAAGGGGTTCCGACAAATGACCTTTCCGACGGGAGGCCAAGGAAAGTCGCTAGTCATCCACAATCGTGTCACCGACCGGCAATATCCTCTGAACTTCCGCTTCACCGGTCGCATCCACTTTTGCCAGCTCGTCCTCGAGCCCGATTTGCACCAGAATTACTTCGCCGACCAACCACTTTGCGTCGTCCCTGACCAAGCCCTGCTTGACGCCACCAAACGTCACAGTCACGTCAGCCGCCAAGGACACGCCAGGACATTCTCCCGTGTCAGGGTGCATGCCGCTGGGTATATCCACTGCAACCACCTGGGGCCAGTATCTTGCGCCGTCTAAGAAGTCCCAGATGTCAGAAACCAGGTCCGCAGCTTCCCCACGAAGAGACGGGTCGGGACCCGTGCCGGTGCCCAGGATCCCATCAATGACGAGGTCGTAGGGGGAATCAGGACGTTCACTCCCAGCAGCAGTGGCGACTACTTCCAGCGTCTCGCTAACCTCAAACGGTAAAACCCGCTTGGCTCCAGCCGCAAGCGCCGCGTCCATGCCGCTCGGGTGCCACCGGGTCGCCACCGGGACCACGTCGACCTGAACCCCGGCATCCGCCAGCAATGCGCCCGCATACAGCGCATCTCCTCCATTGTTTCCACTGCCGACGAGGACGAGGGCGCGTGGCCGCGCGACCGGTGCAACTCCCCTTTCGCCCTCGGTCAATCCCAGCTCTGCTAGTGCAACTTGAGCCAGCGCCCATGACGCCCTCGCCATTAGCGGGACACCGGCTTCGAGCAAAGGTTGTTCGGCCTCCCGGACTTGCGCGGCAGTATAGGTTGGGACGCTGTTCGAAGCGCCCTCGAAGATCTTCAGGCGTGCATAGTAGTCAGTCATGGTTCGATTCAACACCCGTTGGGCTGCGTGCGTCACTAAAATCTGCGCGGCGCGAGCGAAGCAATGAGATGACGCCCTCAACGTCGATGCCCGCATGTTGTGCCTGATTCAGTAGTTCGTCCGCGGCGGTCGCGAGGCTGGCCAGAATGACAGCCTTTTCGGTCACAACTGCCCCCCGCCCGCGTCGGAGTTCCACCAGTCCCTCATCACGCAGCATTTGGTAGCCCTTGAGAACCGTGTGCAGGTTGATGCCCAACTGCTCGGCAAGAAGACGAGCCGAAGGGAGCCTCGTGCCCGCGCCGATCTCCCCGGTTGCGATCTGCTTGCGAATTTCCCCCGCGATCTGAGAGAAGAGCGGCTCATCCGACGTTTGGTCAACTAGTAGCAGCATCACGTCCCTCACGTTCCCTCTCGACAAGCGCGGTTAGTGTGGCTGCGCCTCGCCGAGCGTCCTCGCACGTAACCACGAACATGCGACCGTTCGCGAGTCCCACCTGTAAGGCAGGCCCTTTGCGCGTGACGACCGCGGTTCCCTGGGGGTTGCTGCGCCATCCCCATCCACCCCACTGTTGAAATGGGTGCACTTCTCCGACCTTGACCGAAGTCACTTGCGAAAGGCCGATACGCTGCCTGGGCCATCCCAGCACTGAGCGAACTTGCAGACCTCGCTGACCAACGGACACGTGAAACATCGCGAACGCCAAGGGAAGCACCGCAACAAGAGCCGCTACCACCAGCAGGTAAAGCGGCCCTCCTGAAACGCCCAACATCGCCACCACAACGCACATGCCGATCACCACGACAGTGAACGGGAGACTGCCGGTTGCCGAGGACGTCCACACCACCACTTCCCCAGGGTTCAACTTGAGCGGCGTAACGGCCTCTCCACCTGGACTTCGCTGAGATGAGGCTGGCATCAAAGAATACACCGCGACTCCGAATGCGATCGCCACCACCAGACCCACCAGGATCAGAGGCACTATTCCGGGGGCGTCCTCGGCGGAAGGAACCCCCCGTTGGACAAACACCGAACCCGTCAAGATAGTGCCTAGGAAGAAGGACAGGCCCACGGCGGTGGCCACGATCATGCGTATGGTGGTCGTGTACACGGTCTGCCATGCCGACCCGACCACGGCTGCGCCCATGACCAGCGGGAGAATCCCGGCGAGTCCCGCAGTCATCAGTGGGTAAACCCACCTTGGCGCAAAGCCATCCGGCGTGCCACTGAACCCCCAGTGAATCGCTGCGGGATTGGGGATCTGCGGTAGCCAGATGAGGACGAGCACGGTGGTCACCACGCCGACTACAAGCGGTACGCCAACTGCGAGGGAGGCCACGAGGTTCTTTCTCATAGTTCTAACTATACTAGAATAACTAGATTATAAACGTCTCACCCAGCGTAACGAGTCCTGAGAAGTAGTATTTAGAGAGAGGGGAACCGATTCCACGATGAGCGTGCACCATTCAGTCAATGGTTCGGCCCTGTTCTTGAGCCAGACGGACGATTGGGAGGGTCATGGGATTTGAGTGGAGCTCCCTGGGCGGCTTTGCCCTGGCTGTTGGTCTGGCTGTGCTGGCAGAAGTCGCCCTCTTCATCATCCTCAGGCTGTCTACCCAAATTCTTCGGCGTCGGCACCCTCTGCTCATGGATCAGTACACGCGTGCCCGTCGCCAGCTTCTGGTCCTCTCAGCGGTCATCTTTCTCCTCATTGCTGTAGCCACATCTTGGCCACATGAAGGTTCAAAGGCAGTCCTGCAACACATATTGGTAATCGCAATTGTGGCGGCAGCCGCCGGATTCCTCACCTCTGTCGTCACGGGGACGGTAAACAACATCCGCTCCCACCACCCCATTGAAGCGGACGATGACCAAAACTCGCGGCGTATCCAAACACAGCTCTCCCTGATTCGCGGCTTCGTAAATGCTGCGATTTGGTTGGTCGCGCTAGGTTTTGCCTTCTTCACGATTCCTGGAGCTGAGGCTGTGGGAACCAGCATCCTCGCCTCCGCCGGCGTGGCCTCCGTCATTGCCGGTATCGCGGCCCAGTCACTCTTGGGAAACGTGTTCGCCGGACTTCAGTTGGCGTTCAGCGGCTCCGTTCGCGTTGGCGACCTCATCGTGGCAACGGGACAGCAAGGGCGTGTTGAGGAAGTAACTCTCACAACCGTGGTTGTGAAGACTTGGGATGGTCGCCACCTAGTGCTCCCGTCGACATACTTCACGACAACGCCATTTGAGAACTGGACCCACGGCTCCTCCGAGATGATGGGTGTCGTGCAACTGGATGTTGACTGGCGGGTTAGCCCCGCTTCCCTGCGCAAGAGACTGGAGGAAGTGCTTGCGAAGGCACCCCTATGGGACGGAAAGACGAGCGGCCTCATAGTAGAGGACGCCACCGGGGGTATGGTTCGCGTTCGCGCCGTGGTCAGCGCGGCGGATTCAAGCGACCTATTTGACCTCCGGGCGCAAGTCCGTGAGGAACTGGTGGAGTGGATATCGTCCCAGGCTACCGATGCGCTACCTGTAACAAGGACATTGGCAGAGGGCGCAGCACCGCCACCGGCGCAAGCATAGTTGATACCCTGGACATGCACCCACCAACGCGGAGGTTTTTCCGGGGTAAGTACAGCATCGACTTTCAAAATACAGAGCCGATGGCTTGGAGCATAAAAAGTGGAGCCGAGGGGACTTGAACCCCTAACCCCCTGCTTGCAAAGCAGGTGCGCTACCAATTGCGCCACGGCCCCTACGTTGGATTTCCGAGGCCGAAACCCCAGTCATCCCGCTTCCTCCGACTAGTTCCCGTAAATGGGCTAGATCTGATGCCAGAAGCGATCGTTGTCCATCATATCTATAACCATTGAAGTTGCAAGAACGAAGGTTCCCAGAATCGCAGTGGCAAGCACTGCATTTCCAACGAACTTCATCCCACACCTTCCGGCCTAGTTGATGGTGGGCCTAGATGGACTCGAACCATCGACCTCAGTCTTATCAGGACTGCGCTCTAACCAACTGAGCTATAGGCCCATCAACAATGAGAAAGACTACCTGCCGTCACCACGAAACTCCAAACCAGAACGGGCATCAGAAGGTGCGATTCCGCTCACCGTCCTCGCACTCACTCATCCATCAGGGACACTTTGATACCGCCAACCAGAGTTGCAATCAGGTTGTAGAGCAATGCAATCAGAGTTGAAATTGCCGTGAGGATGACGATATTTCCAACACCGATGATGGTTGCGTAGGAGATAACACGTGGTAGACGTACAAACTCCAGAAGAGAGAGGAATCGCTCCGCACCCAGCTCAATCAGGAAATCCTCAACAGTGCCAAATACGTTCATACCGTCGAGGACGAACCACACCACAATGACTCCCACAACAGTTGCGATGCCGAGGGCGATCGACAACAAGAATGAAGTCTTAAGAATTGACCAGGGATCAATCTTGGCAATCGTTAGCTCAACACTGCGCGGCTCATCAACGTAATGCACAGCCTCCGGTTCAGCATTCTGGTAGGCGTCGTAGTCCGCAACAACTACTTGGTCAACCTCAACCTGCTCAGTCATCTGCGTTCTCCTCACCGCTAACTGTGTCTCCCTGGTCTTCTACAGCCTGGTCTGACTCTACCTGAGGCGCTTCATCATCCACCTGCGACTCAGTGTTTCGAGTTACTGCGATTAAGCGGTCGTCCTCGTCTGGACGCGCAAGGATCACCCCGGCCGTGGTTCTACCTGTCGGACGGACGTCCGAAACGTTGACTCTCACGATCTTGCCGCCCTCGCTGATCGCCAAGAGCTCTTCGTCACCTGACGTAACCAAGGCCCCCACAAGTGCGCCGCGGTCTTCTCGAACGTTGGCAACCTTGATTCCCAGTCCGCCGCGGCCCTGCACCCGGTACTCAGAAAGCGGAGTCCGCTTGGCGTATCCGCCCTCGGTCACCACCACGAAGTCAGCATCGTCAACAACAACTTCCATCGTCAGTAGCTCATCGCCGCTACGGAGTTTGATACCACGGACACCCGAGGTCGTGCGGCCTGTCGGCCGCAAGGCTTCATCGGACGCCTCGAAGCGTAACGACATGCCTTTTCGTGTAACTAACATGAGGTCATCATCCGAGTTAGCGATGCGGGCCGAAACCAACTCGTCAGAGTTTCCGTCCTCGTCCTCACGGAGGTTAATCGCGATAACGCCGGCTGACCGAGGTGAGTTGTACGCGGACAACGCGGTCTTCTTCACCAACCCGTCACGGGTCGCGAGCACCAGGTACTCCGCATCGTCGTAGGTGGTGATTGCCATGACTTGCGCGATCGTCTCACCCGGTCGGAACGCCAACTGGTTGGCGACATGCTGACCTTTCGCGTCCCTACCGCCCTCGGGCAACTCGTAGGCCTTGACCCGGTAGACCTGGCCCTTATTTGTGAAGAAGAGCAACCAGTCGTGAGTGTTGGTGACGAAGAACTGCGCGATCTCATCATCTGTGCGCAAAGACGTGCCACGTACGCCCTTGCCCCCACGCTTCTGGGCCCTGTACTGGTCCAGTCTGGTCCGCTTCGCGAAGCCCTCACGGCTGATGGTTACGACGACGTCCTCCTGGGGAACCAGAGCCTCAATGGAAATCTCTGGTCCATAGGGGACGATCTTGGTTACTCTGTCGTCGCCGAACTTCTCATCAATTTCAGCAACTTCCTCGCTGATAATCTCCCTTTGCCGCGCAGGACTGTTGAGAATTCCCTGTAGCTCTTCAACACGTGCGGTGATTTCAGCATGCTCATCAAGAATCTTCTGCCGCTCCATGGCTGCCAAGCGACGCAGCTGAAGCGAGAGGATCGCGTCAGCCTGAACTTGATCAACCTGAAGCAGCGTCATCAAACCCTGACGCGCCTGCTCCACTGTGGGGCTACGACGAATGAGGGCGATGACTTCGTCAAGAAGGTCGAGTGCTTTCAGGTAGGCCTGAAGAATATGCAGGCGCTCCCTAGCCTTCGCCAGTCGGAACTGCGTGCGGCGCACGATGACGTCAATCTGGTGCTTGACCCAGTAGTGGACAAAGCCATCAATCGACAGGGTCCTTGGCACCCCGTCAACCAGCGCCAACATGTTGGCGGGGAAGGACTCTTGAAGGGAAGTCCTCTTATAGAGGTTGTTGAGGACAACAGTTGGAATCGCATCCCTCTTGAGCACAATGATCAACCGCTGACCATTGTGTCCAGAGGTCTCATCACGAATGTCAGAAATTCCCTGGATCTCACCGCTGCGCGTCAAATCGGCAATCTTGGCGGACAGCGTGTCCGGATTGACCTGATATGGCAACGCCTTGATGACCAGGCAGGTGCGGTTGTGGATCTCTTCAACATCGACAATGGCGCGCTGAACAATGGAGCCGCGTCCAGTTCTATATGCGTCCTCAATACCCTTGTGTCCCAGGATTGTCGCCCGCGATGGGAAGTCTGGGCCCTTAATTCTTACAAGGAGAGCTTCAAGTAGTTCCTCGCGTGTCGCTTCCGGATTGCTCAGATACCACTGCACACCACTGATTACCTCCCGCAAGTTGTGGGGAGGAATACGGGTCGCCATGCCGACTGCGATGCCTTCAGATCCGTTGACCAAAAGGTTTGGGTATCGGGCAGGAAGAACCACAGGCTCCTGGTTGCGTCCGTCGTAGTTGTCTTGGAAATCAACCGTGTTCTCATCTATGTCACGCACAAGCTCCATTGAAAGTGGCGCCATCTTGCACTCCGTGTACCTGGGAGCTGCCGGGCCGAGGTTGCCAGGAGAACCGAAGTTGCCCTGCCCAAGCACCAGCGGATAACGCATCGACCAGGGCTGGACCATGCGCGCCAAGGCGTCGTACACGGAAGCGTCACCATGCGGGTGGTAGTGCGACATCACGTCACCGACAACACGCATGCACTTATAGAAGCCAGCATTGGGTCGGTAGCCACCGTCGAACATGGTGTAGATGATGCGACGGTGGACGGGCTTCAGCCCATCTCTGACGTCTGGCAGTGCACGCCCAACGATTACGGACATTGCATAGTCCAAGTAGGACCGCTGCATCTCATTCTCAAGATCGACCGGGTCGATTCGCCCGTGCGTCTCTTCCCCGTCCGGGTCGGCGCCTACAACAGTGTCATCAACACGGACTTGTTCGAGGGCGTCCTCGGTGTCATCTGCTACAGCGTCAGCAATCTCTGAGGGCTCAAAATCCTCGGTGTTCACGTCTTCACCACCGGTGTTGGGATTGTCCGCGCCACTGTTGTCAGTGTTGTCTTCTGGGGTCTTGTCAGTCACTTGTCGTTCCTCTTGTCCCGTTACGCGTCAATGAATCGAACATCGGCGGCATTACGCTGAATGAACTGGCGCCGCGATTCGACATCATCGCCCATCAGAACCGTGAAAATCTCATCCGCCGCTGCGGCTTCACCGACCTCAATCTTCTTGAGGAGGCGGGAATCTGGATCCATCGTGGTTTCCCACAACTCCGAGTAGTCCATCTCCCCCAGTCCCTTGTAACGCTGAATTCCGCCCTGCTTCGGTAGGCGCCACCCATTAGCAACCCCTTCTTCGAGCATGCGGTCACGCTCCGCGTCCGAATAAACGTACTGGTGTGGGGCGTTGGACCACTTGAGTCGGTAAAGAGGGGGCGTCGCTAGGTAGATGTGTCCTTCCTCGACCAACGGCTTCATGTAGCGGAAGAAGAAAGTCATCAACAGTGTCGCAATGTGCTGGCCGTCAACATCGGCGTCGGCCATCATGATGATCTTCCAGTAGCGCAACTTCTCAATGTCAAACTCTTCACCGATACCCGTACCCAGGGCGCCAATTAGGGCCTGAATTGTGTCACTACTCATGGCGCGCTCTAGGCGAGCTTTCTCAACGTTGAGAATCTTCCCTCTCAGGGGAAGGATTGCCTGGCGGTTGGGGTTCCGCCCCATCACAGCTGAGCCGCCGGCGGAGTCGCCCTCGACGATGAACAGTTCGGAAACACGTGGGTCCCGCGACGAACAATCATGCAACTTCGAGGGCAGCGAGACAGCGTCCAGGACGCTCTTACGGCGGGTTGCTTCGCGAGCCTTGCGGGCCGCGAGCCTTGCCTGCTGAGCAGCCTGCGCCTTGAGGATAATCACTTTCGCCTCTGTAGGGTGAGCATCAAACCAGTCCCCCATCAGGGCGTAAGTTTGCTGCTGCACGAATGTCCGCGCTTCAGTGTTGCCAAGTTTCGTCTTGGTCTGACCCTCAAACTGTGGTTCGGTTAGCTTCACTGAGAGGACTGCGGTCAGCCCCTCACGAACATCGTCGCCAGATAGATTCTCATCTTTGTCGCGAAGTATTGACTTGTCGCGCCCATACTTGTTGACGATCGTGGTGAGTGCGGCGCGGAAACCTTCCTCATGTGCACCGCCCTCGGACGTGTTGATTGTGTTCGCGTAGGTGTACAGGGTCTCGGTGTACGAGGACGTCCACCGCATCGCCAGTTCCAACGACATGGTGCCCGCATCATTCTCCGCGTCCAGATCGATCACATCGGCGTGCAGTGGTGTGACTCGTTTCGTTGCGTCTAGGTACTCAACGTAATCGGGTAGCCCACGTTCGTAGCAGTAGGACACCTGGCGGTATGCCATTTCATCTGCAGCATCAACGTCCTCGGGTACATCTCCGGGAATCGTCTCACCGGTGATTTCATCACCAACAACGGGTTCGAGGACGCGCTGGTCAAGCAGACTGATTCTCAGCCCTTTGTTCAAGAAGGCCATCTGCTGGAATCGTTGACGAAGTGTCTCGAAGCTGAACTCAACAGTCTCGAAAATTTCAGGATCGGGCCAGAAAGTCTGGACGGTACCCGTCTTGTCAGTTACTTCCTTCTGTTCAAGCTGCTGCACGGTTTTGCCACCATTGGCAAACGCAATCGTCCAGCGGTGCCCGTCCCTATAAACTTCCGTGTTCACTCGCCGGGACAGCGCGTTGACAACAGAGATGCCAACCCCGTGCAGTCCACCCGACACGGCGTATCCGCCACCACCGAACTTGCCTCCAGCGTGCAGAATCGTCATGACAACCTCAACGGTGGGAAGACCCTCAGTTGGGTGGATTCCAACAGGAATTCCACGCCCGTTGTCCGTTACCCGCAGGCCACCGTCCTCCAGGATCACCACTTCGATATGGTCGCAGTATCCTGCCAGGGCCTCATCCACAGCATTGTCCACAACCTCGTACACCAGGTGATGAAGTCCGCGTTCCCCTGTGGAACCGATGTACATTCCAGGACGTTTACGAACGGCCTCCAGGCCCTCAAGTACGGTGATGTTTGCTTCGCCGTACTCTGCTCCATTGGGCTTAGGGCGATTTGTGCCTTCTGTATCTCTGGTTACTTCTTGGGCGGAGTCGCTCACTTACTACTCCCCTTACCTGCGTCTTGAGGCGCATCGTTTGACCTAGAGGTCAGTCCTGTTGAACCCTCAATCCTGCAGCGGTCCTTTTGCACCGCACATTCACCGGAAGTTGAGAGCGTTGTCGTTACCTGTCTTCTGACGTGTAGCCCAAGCCGTTTTCCGCGTTGCGGAGGCCAGGCTACAACCTGTCCTAATCCTATCAATTTCGCGCGTGCAGCACCCAATGTCTGTGCCGTGGTATCCCCCACGAGGGAGGGGGTTGATCGCCGTCCTCGTACGTGAAACAACCCCAGTCATGAAGTTGGCAAATATTTAGGACATCCCGTGGTGGGTTTGCCAAGCGCCTAGCCGTAGGTGTCCCTAGGACCCCGACCCCCACGAAAAGTCCTCTTGCCCTTTACCCATGACGGGGCTTGTGGCGCTCGAACAATCACCTTTTCCACAATGCCCGGTCCGACTCGCTCATCTATCCGTCTGTGGATATGTGGGAGAAGGATCTGCAACTGTTGAGCCCACGCTGTTGAATCGGCCCGGGCGATAAGCGTACCGCCCTCGAAACTCTCTATCGGACAGTGTTGCGCAACCTGTGGACCAACGATCTGTTCCCAGTCACCAGTAACTGAGGCGACTGACAGCGTTCGATCCCAACCTCTCTTCGCTACTTCAATTCCAAGTACGTCTCCCAGCGCAGCTGGGTCCCACCGGGACCGACCCGTACCATTTTTTGATCTGTATGTTCCCGGGGGAGCAGTCCAGCCTGTCTCAAGTTGGTCTGTAATTCGGGGCAAATCTCCCTTGTCTGTGGCTTCTTCACCCGGCCTGTTAGCTCCCGCCCCGTCGCCTGTTGTGCTGCCCTTCTTTGGCAAACCGAAGCCTGCAACTCCACTCGTGTTCCCTGACGACGGCGTCGTGAACTGGCCACTTTGGAACGTTTGTGCGCGATAGCGCCTATAGAAGGCTCTAGCCGTCTCAGAACGGCGCTCTCTGTCCCGGTCTTCACTCATCTACAAGCACCTCAACCTGACTGGTGCCATCCCCACTGCGCGAAATACTGATTCTCTGCGCGTGCAGCTCCTGGGGAACATCTGCCTCCACTGCAACGGTGACCAAAACCTGCTCTACCTGCTTCATCTGTGAGAGCAGACCCTGTCGGCGGCTCACGTCAAGTTCCGCAAACACATCATCAAGGATCAAAACCGGATAGTCCCCATCCAAACGGAGGAGTTCCAACTCCGCCAGTCGGAGCATCAAAGCCGAGGACCAAATCTCGCCGTGGCTAGCAAATCCGCGAACTGGAAGCCCATCCAGAGTGATTGCAAGATCATCGCGGTGCGCACCTTCAAGGTTGATCCCCCGTCTCAGTTCATCACTACGTATCTCAGCCAAACGCTCCCGGTACCGCAGCGTAAGTTCTGCAACTTGTTCGTCGGCGTTCCCCTCTATCCTGCCCTCCACAACTTTCAAGCTACCGTAGGTGAGCGGTGAATCAGCGGCTTGTTCCGTCCGAAGGTGAGTTCGATACTGAACGTCCGCTAACCGATCGCCATCCGTTATCTGCCGGTATGAATTTGCCACCAGAGGTTGCAGTGCTTGGACAACAGCCAACCTGTTCACAACTATTTGTGCTGAAAGACCGGCCAACTGCCGGTCCCAGACCTCCAGAACCCCTTCATCTTCTGGAGAAAGCGGATATCCCGAACGCCCAAACTGCTTCAAGACTGCGCCGCGCTGGCGTAGCACACGCTCAAAATCTTGACGAACCCCTAAGAAATGGGGTCGCAATTTGGTGATGATCTCATCCAGGAACCGCCGTCGCACAGCCGGGTCACCCCGCAATAGTTCGAGGTCTTCCGGAGCAAAAACAACAGTTCGGAGCTTCCCCAAGATCTCCCGGGGAGCAACGTTAGCCCTATTTAGACGCGCCCTATTCGCACGTCCTCGCGCAATTTCAAGTTCAAGGAGCACGCTGCGATTCTCTTCTTGAACCCGAACCCGAACTACCGCACCGCCGGGTTGCTTTTCGCCGTCCCTGTCGACCCTCACCAAATTGGACGAGGACGAAACCCTGTGTGAAGAAAATGTCGACAGGTAGGCAATCGCCTCAACCAGGTTGGTCTTTCCGCGCCCGTTCTGCCCCTGAAAAACAACGATACCCGGCGCCAGTTCTACGACCTGTTCCCGATAGGAACGAAAGTCATTGAGAGCTAGATGAGAGACGTACACCGCGTATGCAACTGACCTTCCTACGCACCAAAACGAATCGGCATGAGCAAATACTTGAACATCGAATCACCCTCGCCATTCTCTTCGGGCTGGCCCATCATTACAGCTGCCTTGTTAGCGTCGGTGAATCCAAAACGAACGAACTCTGTGTCGAGAGAGGCCAAACCATCGCGCAAGTATTCGGGGTTGAATGCAGTCCGCAAAGGGTCACCAGCTGCAACCAGCGGAACTGCTTCCTGAGCCTGCGCCGACTCTCCAGCCCCGGCGTCCAGCGTTAGCGCACCGTCCTCGAACACGAGACGAACCGGAGTCTTACGTTCAACAACCAGGGAGACGCGCTTTACTGCTTCGAGGAGCTCCTGTCTTGCACACACATACTCCATCGGAGTCACTTCCGGAAACAACTTCCTTACGGGTGGGTAGTCCCCATCCATGAGCGACGAGGTCGCCTGTCGTTCACCAGCACTAAATCCGATTATGGCTGCTCTCTCAGTTGCGCCTCCTTGGGTCAGAGAAACATCAACTGCTCCCCCGCCACCGAGGTTTCGAGCGACGTCGTTCAATACTCGCGCCTTGACGAGAAATTCCGTTGAAAATGATGGGCTTTCAGGATTCCATTCCAGTTCCCGCAGAGCCAACCTGTACCTGTCTGTGGCAAGCAAGGTGATGCGCGATCCATCAATCTCAACTCTGACACCGGTAAGCAGCGGTAGTGTGTCGTCCTTGGATGTGGCGATCGCAACTTGGGAGACTGCCTGGGAAAAGGCTTGCCCGTCAACCTTCCCTGCGAGCGTCGGGAGTGTGGGCAAATCCGGATAGTCTTCTATCGGCATCACCTGCAGGGCAAACTTCGCACGTCCGCACTCCACATCGACGTGGTTGTCATTGAGAGTTAGCACGACATCTTGGTTAGGTAGCGCCTTCGCTATCTCTGTTATCAATCTGCCGGATACAAGAGCTTCACCGGCCTCTGTAACCACGGCCTCTACTTTTGACCTCGCGGATACTTCGTAGTCAAACGTCGAAAACTCAACTTCATTTTCACGGGCGGTAATCCTCACCGCAGAGAGGATGGGAATTGTAGGTCTTTGTTGCACAGCACGAGAAGTCCACTGAACGGCATCCGAAAATACATCACGGGAGAGTCTGAACTTCACATTTCCTCCATTTGCTAGCGCTGGTTAGTGGCGCGGAACTTAACTGTACCCGCAACTGACGCGGGTTTGGTGGGCCTCAAGAAACAACCAATAATCCCAACTGCGGGCCTAGTTAGATCTTTCATTAATTGAATTGGTAGTAGTAGTAGCACCTGTGCAAACTGTGGAAATCACCGCTTCTGGCACACTGTGCAACAAAACTAGCTGTTGAAAGATTGTTGACAAACCAGTGGAGATAGACGGGCGGGTGTGAATTACAAATCTGTTGTCATCCATCTATCACCAGAACGGCGATAGTTATGCACTGAAAATTGTAGTTATCAGGAGAGGCAGCCCCAGGTATACACAGGCAGGCGAGTTTCGTTGGCCGAGACTTGGAACTACATGAGTGAAAGATGTGAATTGGGAGAGGATTCCCTGTGGAGCGGAAGCTCCAACTAGGCGCCACGAGCCTGCCTCTTGACCCTATTTGTAATCTCAGTCACATTGTTGTAAGTTTCGCGGCGTTCAGCCATTAGTCCCTGGATCTTCTTGTTTGCATGCATCACTGTGGTGTGGTCCCGGCCGCCAAAAGCTTCACCAATCTTTGGAAGGGACAGATCCGTTAGCTCGCGACAGATGTACATTGCAATCTGCCGGGCTTCCACCATCGGTCTGGAACGGTCGGGGCCGCAGAGTTGTTCTATGGTGACGCCGAAATAGGACGCTGTCTGTCCCATGATGAGGGACGAAGATATCTCGATGTCCTCGGGGTCCGACAGTAGGTCTTTCAGAACCATTTGGGCCAACTGGAGGTCGATCTCTTGGCGCGTCAGGTTTGCAAACGCGGTCACTCGCAGCAGCGAGCCCTCAAGTTCACGAATATTGGCGGAGATGCGCGAAGCAATGTATTCCAGGACCTCTGAGCGGACCGTGATGTGTTCTGCAGCTGCTTTCATTTGAAGGATTGCAATGCGGGTCTCTAGGTCAGGTGGCTGAACGTCTGTTGTCAGTCCCGAGGCGAAGCGTGAGCGAAGGCGATCCTCAAAGCCGCCTAACTCCTTCGGGGGAAGATCGGAAGTTATGACGATTTGCTTACCGGCATCATTGAGCGCATTGAAGGTGTGGAAGAACTCTTCCACGGTCTCCTTCTTGCCTTGAATGAACTGTATGTCGTCGATAAGAAGAATGTCGCTTTGGCGATATCTCTTCTTAAACGCATCTCTTCCGCCCTCGCCGATGGCACTAATGAAATCGTTGAGGAACTCTTCGGAGTTGACGTAGGTGACTTTCAGGTGTGGGTAGAGGGAAAGTGCGTAGTGACCGATCGCGTGGAGAAGATGGGTCTTTCCCAATCCGGAATCACCGTAGATGAACAGTGGGTTGTAAGCACGTCCAGGGGCCTCTGCAACGGCGAGGGCAGCGGCGTGTGCGAAGCGGTTTGAGCTGCCAATAACAAATGTATCGAAAAGATACTTCGGATTCAGAGCAATTCTCTGGGTCGGCATATTGAGAAGTTGACGCCGCGTTGCCTCGGGACCGGGAGTATTTGATTCCTGGGACGTCAGATCCATTCTCTCGAACTCTGAATGTGACCAAACGTCAGGTTGCTCTTCTCTCTCAGGCGTTGCCTCCAGGGAAGGGTCGACGGTGACGGCGATACGAACTGGTTTACCAAGTGTTTGTGTTAGGGCCTCAGTGAGGCGCGAAGACATCCTGTTCTCGATGTAGGACTTGGTGAAATCGTTTGGAACAGCGAGGAGAATCGTCCCTTCAATGTCTCCGAGGGGCTTCACCATCTGGAGAAACGCGGCGTGGGCTGGCCCTAGTTCATCCGGGTTGACCTGGGTGACTACGTGGTCCCAGGCGGATGTGAGTGAGGAGCCCTCCATGGATGGTGCCTTCCTGTAATTCAGCGCTTGTTGATGGTGATTTTGAACACCAGGTCTCAGCCTGGCTCGGCCCTTAGCCTATCTGGATGTCGCAGAATTGACGATTGTGGAAAAAATTGTGGAAAGTATGGGCACGTCTTACACCGTTGTTATTTAGCGGAAACTTGGCATCAGCGTTATCAATTATGGGTGGTCGGTAACAAGATCTCCACATCTGGCTGGGGACAAAGTAGCATATGTATCCACGGGGATATCCACAGTTGTGGAACTACCTATGAGGCGCGCCGCTTAAGCGTGCCTTCATTGACCACGGCGAACGGTTCGGCGTAGTCTGTTTTGGCGTATTTGTGATGGTTATATTCGTGTGGCCGACACTAAACCTGGCAGCAACGTGCTGTCCTTTCTAGGAGAACTAAGATGACGAAGCGTACTTTCCAGCCGAATAACCGTCGCCGACACAAGGTTCACGGTTTCCGCTTGCGTATGCGCACGCGTGCCGGACGGTCAATCCTTTCTAGCCGTCGTCGCAAGGGCCGCTCGCAGATCGCTGTCTGATCGCCCTCGTCGACGACAGTTGATGGTGTGCTCAGCGCTGATCGCCGAATAACCAGGCGTGAGGGATTCGCACGAACTCTGAAGAAGGGGTGCAAATCCGGGAACTATGTCCTGGTTGTCTCGGTGTTGCCCTGCCCCGGACAGATGCCTGCAAGGGCGGGACTGATTGTTGGAAAAAGGCAAGTACCGAGGGCCACTGCACGCAATCAAGTGAAGCGGAGACTGAGGCATGTCATTCAGTCGCGCGTCGTGACGCTGCCAGCGGGCTGGACTCTTGTGGTCCGAAGTCTCGAGGGAGCAGTAGGTATGTCTAGCGAGGAGCTTGGCCGAAACTTCGACCGACTCCTCGCTTCGGCACTTAAGAAGGCATCCGTGGACACGGCTTCTGAGCTTAGGTGTGACGAATGAAGAACCCATTTGTCCCGATATTTCTTGCTCCCGTGAGGTTGTATCAGCGCTATGTTTCACCGCTAATGGCTCCGAGGTGTCGTTATTACCCGAGTTGTTCACAGTACTTTGTTGAAGCGGTGCAGATACACGGAGTTGGGAAAGGTTTTCTCCTCGGAGTTGCGCGAATTGTTCGATGCAACCCGTGGAGCCGAGGGGGCGTGAATCACGTTCCCTCAAAGGGTTTTTGGAAAGCACCTGAGTGGGTCCCGCCCGACGACTGGGCCGGCCACGACATCGAAGAGGGGCCGTGAGAGTTAGCGGTTCACGGTTAGCAGTTGAGATGCTATTAGATTCTAGTTTGACAATACGAGCGTTCTTGTAAGGAGTCCTCAGTGGATTCAATTCTTCACCCGATTATCGTGGCCTTCGCGTGGATCTGGGTTTCCATCTATAGGGCACTGACTTTCATTGGTATCCCTAGCGGTCCCGGTATCGGCTGGGTTCTCTCCATCGTCATTTTGACCGTTCTGGTACGGTTCGCGATTCTGCCTCTGTACTTGAAGCAGATCAAGTCCATGCGTAGCATGCAGCTGCTTCAGCCGGAGATGCAGAAGATCCAGGCCAAGTACAAGGGGAAGAAGGATTCGGTCTCCCGTCAGCGTCAAAGCGAAGAGACAATGGCGTTGTACAAGAAGCATGGGGCATCTCCTTATGCTTCCTGTTTGCCAATGTTGGTGCAGATGCCAATCCTCTTCGCTCTCTACAGGGTCTTCTTCTCAGTCAGCCAGATTATGGCTGGCACATATGCTTGGGACGCCCTCGGTCCACTTAATGCGGCAATGGCCGCTGACGTTGCCGACTCAACTGTTGTGGGCGTCGGTCTTACCGAGACGCTAGCAACAACGAATGGTGCGCTCAAGGCAGTCTTTATTGTGCTTATTGCTGTTCTTGTGGTGGTTCAGTTCCTGACTATGCGTCTGTCGATGACAAAGAACATGGCGCCTAATCAGGATCCCAACAACCCCATGGTTCGCAGCCAGAAGTCCATGATGTACATGATGCCCTTGATGTTCGTATTTACGGGTGTCATCTTCCAGATGGGTTTGTTGGTCTACATGGTGACAACCACCGTGTTCGGCTACTGCCAGCAGCTGTGGGTTAACAAAACGATTCCCAATCCTGGATCTCCAGCATTCAACGAGCTGCTTGAGCGCCGCGAAGGTAACTACAAGAAGTGGGCCGTGGGAGAATTTGAGAACTACGACGCCAAGGCTCAAGAAGACAAAGGTGACGAGCCTGCTCTTGAGAAGTTGCAATCGACCACACTTGCGACAGTGGAGCGTCAGGCCGGCCGCCAAAAGGTTTACAGGAAGTTCCCTGAGGATTGGTCAGTTGCAGACAGGCTATCCGTATACCGCGCTTTGGCCATGGAGCCCTGGAAGACAATTCCAGACGAGATCTGGATGAAGCAACAGATCATGGCACGGAAGAGCCAAGAACAGGTAGAGGCTGCACGCAAGAACCGACCCAAGAAGATGTCGCGCGAGCAACGTATGAGGGTTGCTGAGCGCGAACGTATGGAACAGCAGGCCGCTGATAAGCGTGCGCAGCGCAACGCTAAGAAGGCATCGAATGCCAAGAACTCGCTTACACCTGAGGAAATCGAGCAGAGGCGCCAACAGCGTCGCCAGGAGCGGCGTTCTCAGGGCAAGGATAACCCCCAGAAGAAGACCAATTCGGGGAATTAGAAGTACTACGTGGGCAACCGGAGGAACGAATGACGAACAGTACCGGCGGTAAAACGCGCTTGAAGCAGCTTGAGGAAGAGGGCGAGGTCGCCGCAGACTACCTTGAGGAAGTCTTGGACATCATGGATCTCGATGGAGACATTGAGATCGACGTGGAGAATGATCGACCTTCTGTAGCAATCGTCAGCGATGATCCTCGCTCTCGACTCTCTCGTTTGGTCGGAGAAGATGGGGAAGTACTGGAAGCGCTGCAGGAACTAACGCGTCTAGCAGTGCAGACAGCCATGGGTGAGCGGTCTCGACTGATGCTGGATGTGGCCGGGTACCGTGCTGGGAGGCGAGCAGAGCTGCAGCAGATCGCTGCGGATGCTGTTGCAGAGGTCAAAGACACTGGTTCGCCGGTGCGACTTGATCCAATGAACCCGTTTGAACGCAAGGTCTGTCACGATGTGGTTGCTCAGGCTGGTCTGGTTTCCGAGTCAGCGGGGAGTGAACCGTCGCGTTGCGTGGTGATTTCATTGGCTGCAGGCGACGAGGGCGACGTTGAAGATGTTGATACGCAGGCAACATTGGTTGTAGAAGACTGATGGAAAGCCCGAACCAGGTCACTCTGTCGCTGTTTGGAACTGGTGCGTCAGCCGTTGTCGCGTTTGCAGACTTGTTGGCGGCGGAGGGTGAGAGGCGTGGCCTGATCGGACCTCAGGAAGCTGAACGGATCTGGTCACGACACATCGTGAATTCTGCTGCACTATTGCCGTTCCTCCCCAGACGGGGAACTGTTATTGATGTTGGATCTGGTGCGGGATTGCCAGGTCTAGTAATTGCTGCCGCACGACCCGATCTTGAAGTGACACTTGTTGAACCGATGGAGCGGCGGTGTGAATGGTTGGCTGAAGCCGCTGAAGAGATCGGACTCGACAACGTCAGCATCGTTCGTGATCGCAGCGAAAACATCGGCAAGAAGATTCGCGCGGACGTTGTCACAGCCCGCGCAGTGGCCGCGATGCCTAAGTTGCTGCGTCTTACCTCAAAGATGATTGCGCCTGGCGGGCGTCTCTTGGCACTCAAGGGAAGGCGCGCATATGAGGAAGTCAATGAGGCAGCGGATGAACTGAAACGCAGACACCTGGTTGCACAGGTACACGAGGTCGTCTCGGTGCTCGATGGGGAAACAACCTACGTTGTGGAGTGTAAACGCACTATCTAAACCCACTCTGACCTGCGCGTTAACTGATATTGGAGCCGCAAACTATGCTAAGACGGTTGAGAGGTGGTCTTGTGAAGCAGGATGTCGGAAAATCGTCACCTTTGGCAGATCAGCTGGCGAAGAACTACTCGGAGTTTGCTGCAATGGATGGGAGCCAGCTCCCAAAGCCTCAGGGAACACCGATTCTTGTAGTTGCGAATCAAAAAGGTGGCGTTGGCAAGACAACCACCGCAGTGAACCTCGCTGCAGCACTGGCTGTGGGTGGACTGAGAGTGCTCGTTATTGACTCCGATCCTCAGGGCAACGCATCCACCGCCCTCGGAATCCCCCATGGTGGCGGGACACCGTCGACGTACGAAGTGTTGCTTGGGGAAGTTGATTTGGCCAATACCCTCGTTCAGTGTGAAGAGGTTCCGGGTATCTTCGTGTGTCCAGCGACGATCGACCTCGCAGGTGCGGAAGTTGAACTCGTCGACGAAGCTCAGCGGGCGCACCTGTTGAAGTTTGCGATTTCCGACCTTCTCGAGGACGGGAACGACAACCAGTTCGACTTGGTACTGATTGATTGCCCGCCCTCCCTGGGAATGCTGACGTTGAATGCCTTGGTGGCAGCAACTGGAATGATTGTTCCAGTTCAGGCAGAGTATTACGCATTAGAAGGACTGTCACTGCTGCTAAAGACTATCGGACGCATTCAGAATGACTTGAACCCCGACCTTCAAGCCCCGTTCATCCTAATGACAATGATGGATGGTAGAACGAAGCTGAGTTCAGAGGTAGCCAATGAGGTCCGCACTCACTTCGGAGAAGCGGTGTTCAACACGGATATTCCAAGATCCGTGAGGATATCTGAGGCTCCCTCCTATGGAGAGACGGTCATTACCTACGATGAGCGTGGTACAGGCGCGATTGCTTACCGTAAGGTTGCAGCTGAACTTGCCAACGCCCTAGCTTAGGAGTTGATGATGGCAGAACCAGGTGAGAAGGATGCTGGACGTCGCCCGCGGGTCCAGCGCACATCGAGGGCGCGTGGCGGACTGGGACAGGGGCTAGGCGCCTTGATCCCGGATAGGGAGCCGACGCAACAAAAGCAAGAGAAGCCTCTAGATGTACTCTTTCCTGATTTGACCGGAAGGTCTGCCGATCTGGCAGTTCAGAGGGGCGGGTCCGCCAGAGACCTCCTTTCTCCCCGAGGTGGCTCTAAGAGTGTTTCACGTGAAACAATTGACTCATCTGGTGCCTTTTCTGACCGGTCCAACAGAACTGTTCACAGGGGAAATGTTTCACGTGAAACAATTGCGGGGAACAGCTCCAAAGCAAATATTGACATTGAGGCACGTGCTGACGAAGAGCTTCTACCTGTCCCCGGCGTAACATTCGGGCACGTCGATCCGACTTGGATTATCCCGAACCTCAAACAGCCAAGAAGTATTTTTGATGAGGGCGAGCTTGAAGAGCTTGCAACATCGATCGCAGAAGTTGGTGTGCTCCAACCCGTTGTGGTTCGGCGGATCACTGCGGAGAGCTTGGCTGAAGAGGGGCAGGCCGACCGTCTTCGGGAGGCACTTGTCGATCAGCCAGAAGCTAGATACGAACTGGTCATGGGAGAAAGGCGTTGGAGAGCTTCAAAACAAGCCGGGCTTCAGTCCATTCCAATAATTGTCCGCTCAACGGGTGAGGACGAGCTGCTCCGTGAAGCACTCATCGAAAACATTCATCGAGTACAACTAAATGCTCTGGAGGAAGCGGCAGCCTATTCGCAACTAATGGAGGATTTTGGATACACGCAAGAGCAGCTAGCCACCCGGGTTTCGAAGTCCCGTCCGCAGGTGGCCAACACTCTTAGACTGTTGAAACTTCCGACATCCGTTCAACGAATGCTTGCTGCGGGTGTCATCAGCCCAGGACACGCACGCACAATTCTCAGTTTGGGAACCCAAGCAGAAATGCAATCGATGGCAGACCGAATTGTTAGCGAGGGCTTGTCAGTACGCGCTACCGAGGAGCTAGCAAAGTTTGGAAAGAAGCCCTCGGTAAAGAGGAGAACGCGTCCGCAAGCAGCGCCTTCAGAGGCGGCACAGAGGATTGCCGATGCAGCTGCTACACGCCTGGACACTTCGGTGAGGGTGGTTCCAGGTGCTAGGAAGAGCAGGTTGATTATCGAATTTGCGGACCAGGCTGATCTAGATCGAATAGCCTCTGAACTGGGTCTATAGAGCCAGCGCTTGGCGCGAGCCAGCAGTTCACAAGCGGGGTTGTAGATATACGTTCTTCTGCCACCGCCATTGATCCATTGCTGCTTGCCGTCCTCGCCTAACGCACTTGCTCACACCACCGATGCGCGCGTGTATCAACCGCTGTGCGGGCACCGTTGGGCCCCCCCTCCGAAACGTATGCGTGGGGACAAAATGATCGCTTGGGGTAGCAACCCCAGACACACGTTTGGTCCCCACGCATACGTTTCAGGTTGACGGGGGACCGTGCCGACCAACGGCCGGGTTGACGGGGGACCGTGCCAAGCGGCGCAGGTGCAGAGATACCCAAGTGCAGGGGTGCAACCCCCCCTGTGCCCCAGCGGGCAACTAGTCCTTGGCTACCTCTGCCATCTCCTTCTTGAGCACAGATGCGAATCTGCGCACGCCCTCTCGAATTGTTTCTTCGGTGGGGTAGCAGAATGAAAGGCGGACATGATCACGCCCGCGACCGTCATAGTAGAAGGCAGTTCCAGGAACGTAGGCAACTAGTCCCTCCACAGCCCTTGGAAGCATTGCCTTGGAGTCAACGCCTTCCGGCAATGAAACCCAGGTATAGAAGCCACCCGTGGGTGTTGTCCACGTGCAGCCTTCGGGCATCTCCGCCTCAAGTGCATCGCGCATCGCTTCCCAACGACCTTTATACATCTTGGAAAAATCACGTACCTGCGCGTACCAGTCAAAGTCCTCGAGGTACTTGCTTATGGACATCTGCCCCATCATAGACGGGCTGAGAATGTCCGATTCTGCAGCCAACACCAGCTTCTCGTAGAGCGCCTGAGGAGCCAGTGCCCAACCAATCCTGTAGCCGGGAGCAAAAATCTTCGAAAAGCTACCTAGGTAGATGACGCCTTCGGGCCAGAGAGGTTGCAGGGCTCGAGTTGGTTCCTGGTCGAAGCCGAGAAGTCCATATGGGTTGTCTTCAACGATCAAAACGCCCTCTGACCTGCAGATATCTACAATCTCAGGCCGTCTAGTTTCGGACATTGATACGCCTGCAGGATTGTGGAAGTTTGGGATCGTATAAAGAAACTTCACTTCACGCCCCGACGCCCGTACGCTCCGAATCGCCTCCCGAAGTGCATCTGGACGAAGTCCATCCTCGTCCATTTCGATATGCTCAACCTCTGCTCGTCGTGAGTGGAACACCCCCAGAGCGCCAACGTATGAAGGTGACTCTGCCAGAATGACATCACCCGGATTGACCAGAATGTCGGATGCTAGTTGCAGGGCCTGTTGTGACCCGGTGGTGATCTGGATCTGGTAGGGATCAGCGTCGATCCCCTCCTTGCTCATGATTTCGGTAATCTGTTCGCGCAATCGGTTCCACCCGTGTCCGTCACCATACTGCAGGGCCCTTGTACCGTCTGTTTCGATGAGCTTCGAGGTCATTTCCCCGATGCCGTCCAGAGGAAGGTCCTGAAGGTTCGGCATTCCTCCAGCTAGTGACACCACTTCAGGACGGGAAACTACTGAGAACAGAGCGCGAATCTCGGACTCGCGCAGGTTCAGCCCATCTTCTGAGAGAAGGTGCAACCAGTCTCCCGAACCCGATTCCGCAGTGCTGGTTTCTGACACGGTCATGATAAATTCCGCCAAATCTCTTTCTCTTTCCGCAGATGCGGAAGCGTTCCTTACTTGATATCTTCGAGGTATCGTTGCGCGTCAAGCGCTGCCCTGCAACCGGTTCCTGCGGCTGTAATGGCCTGCCGGTAGGTGTGATCTACAACGTCACCACACGCGAATACTCCTGGGTGAGATGTAGCGGTACCCGGTTCGCTCACAACAATGTATCCTGCGTCGTCAAGATTGATCTGATCCTGAAATAGTTCAGATCGAGGGTCGTGGCCAATCGCGACGAATACTCCCTGAACTGGGAGAACAGATTCCTCTGAGGTCTTCACGTTTGTGAGGCGCACACCTTCAACGCCCTCGGTCCCGAGAACCTCCGACACTACAGAATCCCAAACAAACTCGATCTTCTCGTGGGCTTTGGCGCGCTCAACCATCACTCGTGAAGCACGGAGCTCATCGCGTCGATGAATGACCGTGACCTTCGAGGCAAATCGCGTGAGGAACAATGCCTCCTCCATCGCTGAGTCCCCACCACCGACTACTGCCAGTTCCTTATCTCTAAAGAAGAACCCGTCACAGGTTGCGCAGTATGAAACACCACGCCCACTTAGTAGATCCTCTCCGGGCACATTGAGGTGCTTGTATGCGGACCCGGTTGCAATGATGACGGTTCTTGCTTCAATAATCTGGTCGTAGGTAGTTACCCTCAGATGCTCTCCGTCGAACTCAACAGCACTGGCATCATCAAACTCGATACGTGCCCCAAATCTCTCAGCCTGAACCTTCATATGGTCCATGAGGTCCGGCCCCTGAATACCTTCAGGAAAGCCCGGAAAGTTCTCTACCTCTGTTGTAGTCATGAGGGCACCCCCGGCATCCAGCGCCCCTGCGATCACTAGGGGCTGCAGGCCGGCGCGGGCCGCATAGATTGCGGCCGTGTATCCGGCGGGTCCGGATCCAAGAACAACGACATCCTCAAACACTTCAGGCATAATTCCCTTCGCTTCCATCAATCTGGTACTCACGCCAGTCTACTGGACTGAAATTCCAGCAATCTTTGCCCTGTTCATCCCCTCATCATCAACTGGCAGCGTGTTGAAAGTTAGACCGATTGCTGAAAGCTCTGTCGGTTGTGCCAGGCGAATAACAGTCTGACCGTCAATTGGCGCGGTTGCTAGAACATCCCCCGCTCTAGGATTGCCATCGGCAGGATTACGTACTACAACCTCACCTCCTGAGCCAACAACGTTCAGGGTGATTTCTGAGACTACAGCGGGCTCTGCAAGTGTCAGAAGAACAGAGATCTCGCTACCCTCTTCAAACGCGTTTTGTGTGAAGTACCGGGAACGCCAGACCGTGGACGGATCAGTATCTACGATCGCCGACGCCAGCTCGGGGTGATCTCCATCATCATCGTTCCACGAGAAAACTGTTGCACTAGTGACAACGGGTGCGACTGCGGGGACAGGCCCCTCAACCACTTCCTCCTCCTCAGATTGCCCAGATTGCCCAGATTGTGCGGACTGGGCGATGTTGCCACCCATTTCTGCAAAGAGATCGGTAGGTCCGGGGCCCATGAGCGTGCGAACAGCGAAGAAACCGGCGGCCAGCACAAGGACAAGTCCGAGTATCAACGCTGGAATGGTCGGATTAAACCCCTTCTTTCCAGCCGTCGCGGCAACCGGGGCTCCCTGTGATGAGGTTCTGTGTTCGCTCACGAACTGGTCCTTCCTAACTTCATGGTTCTCCACGTTACCTTGCTCTTCGACCCCGCGGGCGCGCGGCGAGACCCCTAACTCTCCTGTAAGGGTAGGGATTGCCCCGGTCGACGCCATATCCAAAAAGGAGGTTCCGCGGTTCAATGTCTGTGTGGCCAACACGGCTGCCTGGGTTGAACTGGAGAATAGTTCGTTCCACTGTGGAGGTTCGTCGGCCCAACTTGCAGCCTGCGGAAGTTCACGCGCATGTCTCTGGACTAGTGGTTGTTCGCCGGTCTCCCCACCTGCAGACGGGTCGTCCAGCTCTGCCTCACTATCAACTTCTTTACCTGGTGGAAGCGGTTCGGCAGGGGACGCACTCTCAGATTGGGGGCGAGGACGGAAGCGGGCCACCAGAGATCCCGCCGCTTCGTTCATGCCGGCCGGATCAAAGACTCGAAGGAGACCGAAGTAGACGAACGCCACAATGACCGCAACGAGCACAGTCTTCCATGTGCCGTCAAAGAAGCGCCCAATTGTTGACTCTGCTGATGACGAGGGGCCGATGAAATGAAGCACGGCCCATGCTACAAACCCAGAGACTGCGAAAGAGAACATACAGCGCAGATAGAAGGCAACTACTCGACCGACATTGATCTGTCTCACCAAGATTCCAGCCCAGACCAGGGCAACGAATCCCTGTACTACGCGATACACGGTCTCTCCAGCTGCTGCGCCTACGGTCCACCACTTTGGTTCCGCTATGAGATACACGGACCAGCCGACGGCAATCTGCAAAATAGTGGGCACTATCGCGATGAGGAAGACGGGCCGGGCGTTCTCAAACGCGAAGAACACCCTCTGAGACATCATTGTTAATCCGCCTGACGGCAATGCAAAGACGAGGGCGACCAAGACCATGCCATACAAGGACGCACTGCTGGGGGAGAGCGTAGGCATGATGATCTGCATCATTGGGTTGGCTGCCACAATCAGCACAGCTGCCGCGTAGAACGACAGTAGGACAATCAGATCCACGCCCCGGTGGTAGTTCTCTGCCACCCCCTTTATGTTCCCGTCCGCGACATCGTTGGCTAAACGTGTGAAAATAGCAGTCGCCAGTGTGAGGGCGATCAGGGACGACGGAACCATATAGATCATGTAGGCGTACTGATACGCCGGATTGCCCGCTACAAGGTCACCGGTGGCAGAGGTGTAGGCATCCGCGCGAGTCGCCAACTGCGAGGTGGAGACAACAGCAAACTGGCTCATCAGAAGTGTTGCGAATGTCCAAAACGCCACCTTGGATGCGGAGCCGAAGTTGGTTCCTTTGAGTCTGAAGTCAATTCGAAGCTTGAGGCCCGACTTCCGCAGGGGGATCAACAGGATCAGAGCTTGCGCAATGACGCCAACAGTTGCCATTCCGGCGACCATGAGGATCTGCTCGGAAGTCATGGACTCGGCGGGGCGAATATCTCCCGCCTGCCCCCAGAGCACTAGGAATGCGATAAGTGACGCGATGCCGACGATGTTGTTGACAACCGGCGCCCACATGTACGGCCCGAAGATTCCCCGGGCATTCAGGAGTTCACCGAGGAGATTGTAAAGCCCGTAGAAGAAAATCTGCGGTACGCAAATGAGTGCGAACGTGATTGTTAGGGCCCGCATCTCCGGGCTGTAAGCAGACGCAAGAATCGTGACGATCACAGGTGTCGCCACCATTGCTGCCAGCGTCAGGAGGAACAGCAGGGCACCCGCGGCCGTGAGGAGTTTATTGACGTACTCGTTACCGGCTCTGCTCTTCAGTGCCCTGACGATCTGAGGGATCAATACCGCATCGATGATTCCGGCAGCCAGAAGGTTGTAAACCATGTTGGGCAGTGTGTTGGCGACCTGGAATGAACCCATTGCCCCAGCACTGGCGCCCAGTGCCGCGACAAGCAGCGCAGACTTAATGAAGCCGAGGATACGCGACGTCAGCGTGCCTGACGCCATGAGAACTGACGACCTGAGAAGTGTCTGCTGTTTCGGCTCTAAGCCTCCGACCTCGTCCTCTTCGTCGTCCTGCCGTTCGTCGTGATTATCGTTCACCCGTTGTCCTTATTGGAACTAGCGGTAGCGAGAGGAGACATTCGACGCTTCCCCTTTCTGATCGTTCTAATGACTCCAGCAACTAGTGCCGCTGAAAGCAGACCGGCGACGATCCACAGGCCGGGACCTTCCCAGTCTGCACGCACCCTCACGGTTATCGGTTCGGAAGCATCCAGGGTAGTACCACCCTCCGTCATGGCGACTGCGGTTACCTCGACCTGCCCGGTCCCCACCGCCTGAACCGGAACTTGAACCGTCACGGAACCCCCGCTGGGAACCACAGTAGGTACCCAGTCCTTCGCTGAGAGACGCGGGTCTCCCGCTTCGAGCCCAACAAGAATTTGCAGGGCATAAGGACCACTGTTGCGGACAGTAATCGGGAACGGGGCGTTGCGACCCACGACGTTTACGGGTCCCGAAGGAATGACATCGATCGTCCTTGTGAAACTTGAAAGGATGTCCAGTGCGCTATCAACTCGTACTTGGCGTTGCTGGGTGGTTAGATCACTGGCGGTTGAGGCCAGAACGGGCAGAAGTTGCACCGGTGTTGGCCGTTCACCATCAACGGTTGCGAGGAGGACGTCCTCGGTCGCAACGAGTTCTTGATTGAGCGGGTGCAGAATGGCTTCAACCTCCGCGGCCGAAGTAGACGTGGACTCACCAATCGGCTGCCTTGGAATGGTAGACAGTGGGCTTTCGAGCATGTCTTGCAGAGAGAGCGGATTGACCCAGGGGTTTTCAAGTAGTTCTGCTAGTCGTTCGGATGGGTTCTTGCCTAGCTCAGGGGCCGCAATATTTATCCACACGGATAGGTCACCCACGTCCTGTGCAGCAGAAATCGCTGTTAGGGCGCGAACACGCTGGCGCGCACTCAGATCCCCATACTCAGATCTAGCCTTCGACGAGAGCGACTCTGCGGCGGCCCCCCAAGAGTCTAAGACTGTCACGGTCTCCTGAGAATCTGCAGTTCTCTGATCGCCGTCAACGATCGTCGAGCCCGTTCTTGCATCCACAAGGAACCTGGCCGATGGTGTAGTTGAGTCCGCAGAGCTCTCAGCGACGCCCTCGGTATCTGTAAGAACCGTTTCCCCTGCTCCGGCACGCAGAACCTGCAACCCCCACCACTCATTGTCTGCTATCACAAGATTATCAAGTAGAGATATGTCGGACCTGCGGAGGGCGGCCTCAAGACTCTGGGGGGATCCTGCGGAAAAGCCTGTGTCTGCACCGACTTGCTCACCACTTTGAGACTGCCCGGACTGCGAGTCCTGCGGGTCCGACTCCTGTACATCCACGCCTGGCTCGTGGAGGGTGCGCGTTGATGCGGCCAGTCCATATAGTTCAGTCTGCTCAGTAACAGCAAGCAGAGATAGCGATGCATCTCCGGAGGGAATGGACGCAATTTCAAGTCCGTGACCCAAGTCGTTGGCCAACAGGACACGGAGGTCTTCGTGCGTCAGTGTGACCGTTGTTCCAACGCCCGCAAGTCTCGACCATGCGCCGGGGCTCAGCGTGTCCGCCACTCCAGTCACAGTGACATTCGCCTGCATCTCTCCCGTAGCACCAGGGGGATACCACAAGAGCAGGGTACGGTCCTGTGCGGGACTCAAACCCAAAATGCTCGTGGACGTTAGGAGGCGCACCGTCACCCCGTATGGTCCCCACGCGGCAGAATTCCACAGAGGAAGATCATCAACGGGGATCCTGATGCGTATGTCGGTTCCTCCGGTAGTTGCGCGCTCAATATCCGCTTGTTCCATGGTGAGCTCGTTAGCCGACCAGCTGTCGTTGCGCCCCTCCGAGAGAAAATCGTCAACTTCGGCCATGGAACCAAACGGATCTGCATGCACAAATGTGATGATGCGAGCCCTCTGCAGCTGCTCTGGACTCGCTGCTTCGACGTGGACAGTCAGCACCAGTTCGTCCTCGTCCACAAGGATCTCAGGCGACAGGTCACTAATCCTTATCGTTGGAGAGGCAGAGTCAGAATCACCCTGTGAACTGGCGATTGCCGTGGGCGCAGCGAACAGGCCGACGAATACTATGAAGACGGCAAAGGACACAGCCATTGCTTTTGCGCGCAACTCGGGGTTCGCTAGCGGAAGTCTATTCATGTCGCGTTACTGAAGATAGTCACTTGTTCGGTGAGGGCGAGTAGAGGAGGTCGATGGCGGCCGCTACTACGCGTCTCTCATTTGGATATGACAGGCGATTCTGCGCTTCCAGAAGGGGAACCCATTCGGTGTCCTCAGCCTCTTGGTCAGGGTCGTTCTCTACGGTAAGTTCGCCGTCGAGGTATTCCAGGAGAAAGTGGTGAACAAGCTTGTGGATCCGGGTTGAAGTACCTGAGAACCAGTAGTCAACAGTTCCTAGCTTGCAGACTACTCGGCCGCGAGCACCTGTCTCTTCTTGGACCTCCCGAACTGCAGCTTGAGCGGGTGTCTCCCGACCTTCGAGGTGTCCCTTCGGGAGACACCACTCCAAACGGCCCCCACGGTTACGGCGCATTATCAGAGCAACGTAGGCAACACCGTCTCTGACATCAATACACAGGCCTCCCGCACTGGTTTCCTGCACTGCTCGCGTGTGAATGGCGGTTTTACGCACAGTAATTACCCTGGGGGTAAGAGGACGGCGTGGGACCGGATAGGCTGCCCCACGAACGCTCTTCTGACTATGCATGGCCCCAGCTTAGGGTGGAGTGGCAAATGAGCACCTGCTTTGAGCCGTGCGTCCTCGGATGCGAGCATGTAATTGTGTAGCTTTATCAAGACTTGGATGGAACTTATGGCGGAAGAAAAGGTAGTTGGTCACAAGTTGGTTGGACGAGGCGATATTCCAGCCCTGTTGGCTTCTGGCTTGACAACACTATCCGGCCTTCCGGAGTCTATTCTGGCGCTAGCCGCCCGTTTTGGTAGCGCCGGCCACGAGATTGCTCTTGTTGGCGGTCCTGTTCGTGACGCGTTCCTGGGCGTGGAAGCACACGACTTCGACCTCACGACCTCGGCCCTCCCCGATCAAACCGAGGCCATCATGCGTCAGTGGGCGGACGCTGTTTGGACGGTTGGTAGGGAGTTCGGAACCATCGCGGGGCGCAAAGGTTCCTTGCAGGTTGAAGTGACCACCTATCGGACAGAGGAGTATGAAGAGAACTCCCGCAAGCCAGTTGTCATCTATGGAAAAACGCTCGAGGGCGACCTGTCGCGACGAGACTTCACCGTGAATGCCATGGCAATGCGGCTTCCCGACCTCGTCTTGGTTGACCCGTTCAACGGATTGGAAGACCTGGCTGAAGGCGTGTTGAGGACCCCCGTGTCAGCTACACAGTCGTTCCGAGACGACCCCTTGAGGATCATGCGGGCCGCACGTTTTGCGGCGCAGCTGGGAGTCGATGTTGCGCCGGAGGTAGTGAAGGCGATGGGGGCCGAGGCCGAGCGTCTCGAGATTGTCTCCGCCGAGCGGATCCGTTCTGAGCTGGAACGTCTCATCGTCAGTCCCTTCCCACGACGTGGACTCGAGCTACTGGTCTATACGGGTGTGGCACCCTATGTTCTTCCTGAGCTGTCCGCTCTCCAGGACACGGTAGATGAGCATGGACGGCACAAGGACGTATACGAACACACCCTGACCGTCCTCGACCAAGCAATGGCGCTTGAGACTGGGCCGGATGGTCCCGTTCCCGGGCCAGATTTCATCCTCCGCTTTGCCGCCCTCATGCACGACATCGGTAAGCCAGCGACGCGTCGCTTTGAAGGGAAAAAGGTCACCTTCCATCACCACGATGTCGAGGGAGCCAAGATTACCCGGAAGCGCATGAAAGCCCTGCGGTTCGACAAATCCACGACCAATGCGGTGGCGGAGTTGGTAGCGGGTCACCTACGGTTTCACGGTTACGGGGAGCAGGCTTGGACTGATTCCGCAGTAAGGCGCTATGTTACGGATGCGGGAGATCAGTTGGAGCGACTACACCGATTGACCCGCGCAGATGTCACCACCGGAAACCGTCGGAAAGCTGCATATCTTGCTGCTGCCTACGACGACCTCGAACAGAGGATTGCCGAGTTAAGGGAGAAGGAAGAACTGGATTCCATTCGCCCCGACCTTGACGGTGAGGAGATCATGGCGATCCTCAATGTGGGTCCCTCACCTGCGGTTGGTCGCGCGTACAAGTACCTCTTGTCTCTACGGATGGACGAGGGCGAACTCGGCAAGGAACAGGCCGCTGCGAGGCTTAGACAGTGGTGGGATAAAGAATCAAACGACTCGGTTTAGTCACAATTCTTGGAGCACCTCTCTGAATAGAGTAGGTTGCTGGTTTACCCTGATCACAGAACAAGTGTGTACGGGTCGAAGATTGGGGGATCAGTGGCTGACAAACCGCAGGTTGGGCGTAATGGGGGCGCTGAAGACGAAGGTTTCGGCGGCCGCAAGTTCACGCCTCCACCACCCCCGATTGGTAGTCGATCCGCTCGTCATCGGCCGCCGGAAGATGCGGAGCCAGATCAGGGGACTCTACCTACCGCATCTGGGATTCCCCTAACGCCCGTTTCGGCGACTTCAATCGCGGCCTCGGCGGCAAAACCTGAAGTTGTGCTGGGCGATACAGGCGGCGAAGCCACGGTCGAGTCGGGGCGGCAAGCACCGCCCCCACCTCCGGCTTCAGAAGTGTTCCCAAGCGGTGGGGATGTCGCCCAAATAACAGGAGAGAACGGTGGCGAAGTGGCAGTGAAGAAGCGCAAGTGGCCCAAGCGGCTCGCCATCGGGCTTGTTGTTGCCATCAGCGTCCTCGTGATTGCGGTTGGGGCGTTCTTCTTGTGGGCTTACAACCGGGTGAGTATCCCGGAACCCACTGAGTTCGCGTTGGCTCAAACCACCGTCGTTTACTACAACGACGGGGAAACTGAACTGGGGCGCTTCTCTGAGGTGAACCGCACAATCATTGATGTTGCAACCCTGCCATCGTATGTGACCGAGGCCGTGATCGCTTCGGAAGACAGGACCTTCTACACCAACTCGGGTGTCGACGTGAAGGGTATTGCTCGTGCCGCGGTCAACAATCTTCGCGGTGGTGCTCGCCAGGGGGCTTCAACCCTGTCGCAGCAGTATGTTGAGAACTACTACATAGGCAATCCAACGAAGACCTACGTTGACAAGATGGAAGAGGCGCTTATTGCGCTCAAAATCAACCGTAGTCAGACGAAAGATGAGATCCTCGACAACTACATGAATACCATCTATTTCGGTCGAAACACGTACGGAATAGAGGCGGCATCGCAGGCATATTTTGGGAAGCCGGCATCAGAGATGACGTTGTCCGAGGCCGCGATGCTGGCCGGGATCATCCCCGCACCGAGCGCGTGGGACCCTGCTGTTGATCCGCAGAAGGCGCAGGAGAGGTGGGAGAGGGTCTTGAACCTGATGGTTGAGGACGGTTACATCTCCGCTGCGGAAGCGGCATCCCAAACGTTCCCGGAGACTGTTGCTGCGGACGCCCTCCAGCAAGCCAATCAACTCAGTGGTTGGAGTGGGTATTTGCTCCAGCAGATCAAGAGCGAGTTGCTTGGCTCTGAATCCTTCACGGAAGAAGAGATCAATGCTGGTGGACTGTCGATTACGTCTACACTATCTGTCGCCCAGCAGCAGGCGGCTGTCGCATCTGTTGGAATTCTCCCCGGAGATACGCCAGCTTCCGTCCAGGTCGCCCTGTCCTCGGTAGATAACGCGACAGGAGAGATCGTCGCGGAGTATGCGGGAGGTGACTACACGCAGAGGCAGGTCAACTCGGTCACGCAAGACACCGCGATGGCCGGTTCCACGCTCAAACCCTTCGCCCTCATTCCATATCTTGAGCAGGGCAACTCCCTGTGGAAGACATTCGATGGGAACTCACCCCTGGAGTTCCAGGGCTTGACTGTGCAAAATGTCGACAACTACTCGTATGGGCAGATTGATGTCATTGAGGCGACGGCTGTATCCGCAAACACGGTCTACGTGGCGATTAATGAGATGATCACACCTCAAAGCTTCATGGACACAGTTATCGCGGCGGGGCTACCGGAGGATACTGCAGGCCTAGAGCCGACGCTTCTTAACGTCCTGGGATCGGCTTCTCCCCACAACATTGACTTGACCCGAGCCTTCGCAACCCTGGCGAACGGCGGGGAAAAAATCGATCCTCACATTGTTCGCTCAGTTGCGGACTCGCGGGGAAATGAGGTTTACAGGGCACAGGCTCCCAAGGAACGTATTTTTGATAGCGACACATTGTCCATGGCCATGCCAGCGTTGCTTGCGCCAGCAGAAGACGGAGGTAGCGCAAGCAAGGTCTCTGCCCTGAATCGACCGGTCGGTGGTAAGACAGGTACTTCTGAGGAAACAAATTCCGCACTGTTTGCCGGTTTTGTCCCCCAGCTCACCACGGTCGTGTCGATGTATAACGTTGGCGAGGGCGGAGAGATGCTTGCGCTGCCACCCATCGGCGATGTCTCGTCGGTCCATGGCGGCGATTGGCCCACCGACATTTGGCTGGCATACATGCAGGTAGCGCTGCAGGATGTCCCAGTAATCGATTTCCCATGGTTCAACAGCACGGTCCTACAGAAGCGACCGGAGATTCCACAGTCGCTGCCGACCCCGGCTCCTGCGCCAACCCCCACGCCCACGCCCACGCCCACGCCGACTCCTGAACCAGAGCCTGGGCCGGAACCAGAACCGGGCCAGTCAGGTGAAAACGCGGGTTAATAGCCACGCTTGAGCAAGAAACTCCCTCGGCCCAGACGGACCGAGGGAGTTTCTCAGGTTTGACCTGCTTAGTTGACCTTCAAGGGTTACTTGTTGTCAGACTTTACAACCAGCTCTGTGGTAACCGAGACTTCCGGCAGTAACTTGATTGTCACCGTGTACGTTCCGGTTGTCTTGATCGGTGAACCGAACTCAATGTTGCGGGGATCGAAAGGAACCCCGAACTGCTTCTGAAGGGCGGCAGCCATGTGTTTAGGGCTAACTGCGCCGAAGAGGCGTCCCGTTGAGCCAGCCTTCACGAACAGGGTGGTTGCACCCTCTTCTGCAATGCGGTCACGCAATGCGATTGCGTCCTCGGCGGAAGCAATCTCACGCTTGCGCCGCTGCTCAAGGTTCTGATCGATATGACGCTGCGCGCCCTTTGTCCAGCGAACCGCGTAACCGCGGGGCACCAGGTAGTTGCGTGCGTAGCCGTCTTTTACCTCTACAACTTCGCCGGCAGCGCCAAGGCGCTCAACGTCGCGGTTAAGGATGAGTTTGGTAGCCATTAGTTACTTCCCCTCTTCCTAGCGACCGGTGGTCGAGTAGGGGAGCAGTGCCATTTCGCGGGCGTTCTTGATCGCCTTTGCGAGCTTGCGCTGTTCCTGGACGGAGACGCCGGTAACGCGACGAGCGCGAATCTTGCCACGGTCCGAAATGAACTTGCGTAGCACAGCGGTGTCTTTGTAATTGATGTTGCCGACCTTGACGGTGCGGACGGGGCCGACCTTCTTCTTCATCGGCTTGCGAAGATTTGGCTTCGCCATAATGTCTCCTCTAAAAAATACCTAGGTCGCGATGGCGACCACAAGAAATTCTGAAAGCTTAGAAAGGTGGCTCTTTGTCGAACTGAGCGTTCCCAGGTGCGCCCCACGGGTCATCCGCCTGACCACCTGCAGGAGCGCCATATCCGCCCTGTGAGTAGTCGGGAGCCGCCTGTGGTGCTGACTGAGCGGGAGCTGCTTGCTGGCCGCCGAATCCACCGCTGTTGCCACCGCCGGAGAAGTTTCCTCCACCTTGGCGTGGTGTGCGGGTGATCTGTGCCTTTGCGTAACGCAGTGCCGGCCCGACCTCGTCCACCTGCAGTTCGACTACCGTGCGCTGTTCGCCACCGTCGCGGGGCGTGTATGAGCGTTGCACCAGGCGGCCCTGCACGATCACGCGGGTCCCCTTGGTGAGGGACTCTGCGATGTTCTCCGCATACTCTCGCCAAGCAGAGCAACGTAGGAACAAGGTGTCCCCGTCTTTCCACTGGTTGGAGTTACGGTCGAATGTGCGGGGCGTTGATGCCACGGTGAAGTCGACCACGGCCGCACCGGAGGTTGTGTACCTCAAGTTAGGGTCGCCAGTTAGGTTGCCGATTACGGTGATAACTGTGTCGTTCGCCATTGATCTACCTTCTAAACCAAAACGGGTTTAAGTTAGCCTTCGTTGTCGAGGCGAAGGACCTTGGTACGCAGGACGGACTCGTTCAGGTTGAGCTGACGGTCGATTTCCTGGATAACTTCAGGTGTGGTGTGTGCGGTGACAACGACGTAGATACCTTCGTCGTTCTTATTGATCTGGTAGGCCAGCGTGCGCTTGCCCCAAACATCAATGTTGTCAACGGTACCGCCAGCAACGGTCACCTGCTTCAGAATCTTTTCCATGGAGGAGCCCACGGTACGTTCCTCGAGTGATGGGTCGAGGATGATCATCATTTCATATGCGCGCAATGTATTCCCCACCTCCTACGGTCTAGACGGCCACGGACGGTCCGTGGCAGGAGGGTCTTGCGATGTGGGAGTCTGATTCGGCCCTTTTGGCCAAGTCTTGACACCCAACGCTCTACTCTACCGACTCACCGAGCTGAGGACTACCCGGTTTGGACACCCAGGGCGGTTGAGCGCGTCACAACCCACCCATTCTCGGTGAGTAGGCACGGAATGTGTTGGTCGTCGCCCGCAGCAACATGAACCAGCCGGCGAATGCGACCCAGAGCCACAGGAGTATCTCACTCTGTTGGGTGCCCGTCAGAGCGGCGCCCTCGTCCATCGCTGAGAGTGCGCTGATTCGCTGGTGGAGCATCCACAGTGCCGGAAGGTAGAGGACAAGGGTGACAATGCCTGTCCACGCCAGGTATCTCCCCTCCGATGCTCCGATGAGGACGCCGTCGAGAAGAAACACAACGCCCCCGATAGGCATGAGCAGACCCGCGACAAGAAGCGCTCCCGATGCTGCCTGGTGCATTACGGGATCGGTCCCAAAGGCAAGCGGTATCCACGGTGAAAGCACCGCCATGACTACTCCGAGGACCGCCGCGGATCCGGCGCCCCAGAGTGTCATTTTGCGTACCAGAGAGCGGAGAATACTGCGGTGATCGCTGCCCAAGGCAACGCCTACCAGGCTTTGAGCGGCAATGGCGAGGGCGTCGAGGGCGAATGACGCCATGGTCCACACCGTATTGACCACCTGGTGTGCAGCAAGGGCAATGACGCCGGCCTGCGTTGCGATCGCAACGGTCGCGAGGAGTGCAAGCCTGAGAGAGATTGTCCTAACCAGCAGTGGCAGGCCCGCGCCAAACGCACCGCCGAGACCTGTGAGTGAGGGCTTGAAAGAAACACCAAGTGGGCGCGCCTTTCTGACCACCACGGACACCAACGCCACGCACATCAGCGTCTGGGTCACCGAGAGGCCGATGCCCGCGCCGAGTATCCCCAAGTTGAGGCCGAAAATCAGGAGCAGGTTCAGTCCGACATTGACGATTGAACCGCCAGCTAGGACATACAGGGGAGTCTTCATGTCGAGGACGCCCCGGAGAGTTCCAGTTGCGGCCAGGATAACCAGCATGGGGAGCATACCGAAGGAGGCGCCCCTCAGGTAAGCAACCGCCTGTGGAAACACCTGTGCATCAGCGCCCATGAAGGTGATGATTGTGGGTGCAGAGAACACTAAGACTGTCACCACGAGGATGCCGATTCCCAGTGCCAACCACATTGCATCGAGGCCCGCCTGGATGCCCTCCTTAGGGCGCCCAGCCCCCAGTGCGCGGGCGGTCAGCGCGGTCGTTGCATACGCAAGAAATACGAATACACCAACGAGGGTCGTAAGGATGGTTGAGGCGAGTGAAAGACCAGCTAACGGCGCGGTTCCAAGGGATCCGACCATGATCGAGTCGATCATCAGCAGCAGCGGCTCTATTACAAGGGCGCCAAGTGCAGGGACGGCAAGCCCGAGGATTGTCCTACTGGAAAAGTCGAGTTCAACACCTCCATGAGGGCCTCGGTTGGAACCTTCACGGGACACTTGAGGGTAATTGTCATCTGCCGGCGTGTCGGGAGAAGTTCTTTCCACCAATTCTGCTTCCAGTTCTTTTACACAGCTTGTGAACAACACTGTGGATATGTGTGAACCCATCTAGGCGCGAGATGACGCCACAGAGGACCCAAGCTAGAAAAACTGTTCACCCGCACTCATCCACCCTATTTCCACAACTAATCCACAAACAATCCACCGATAAGTTGTTCACATCCCCAGGTTTTCCACACTCTACCCACATTGAGGATTGGAAATTACTTCCGATGCCCCATAGTGTTCCCAAGGGTGTCACGCATCGTTCATGTTGATGTCTGGAGCTTGCATCAAGAAGTTTTCCCACAACCTGCGGGTTTTGAGAAGCGAGATCAGGAGAACAGTGGATAACTCACCGAGCGATTTTGATCGTGTCCCGCCTCAGGCGCTGGAGGCTGAGCAGTCAGTGCTTGGGTCCATGCTGCTCAGCAAGGATGCGATCGGTGAAATAGGTGAGATCATCTCGGGGATCGATTTCTATCGGCCACAGAATGAAACTATCTACAACACCATCCTCGACCTCTATTCGCGGGGCGAACCTGCCGACCCAATCACCGTCGCTGCGGAACTGGAACGAGCTGGTGCTCTTAAGAGGATTGGTGGGGGAGCGTATCTCCACAGTCTTACGGCATCCGTTCCAACAACCGCGAACGCGACTCACTATGCGCGGATCGTCCGTGAGAAGGCGATGTTGCGGCGCCTAGTTAGTGCGGGGACGCGCATTGTCCAACTCGGTTACTCCGAGGACGGTGGCGAGGTGGACGACCTCATGGATGCCGCTCAAGCCGAGGTTCACGCAGTTGCCGAAGGGCGCCAGAAGCAGGACTACATTGCTCTAGGAGAGATGTCGGATGACATCCTCACCGAACTCGAGCGGATAGCCAACAACAAGAACAAGCTAACGGGCGTACCTACAGGGTTTTCTGATCTTGATTCCTTGACGCAGGGGCTTCACCCCGGACAGATGGTCATTATCGCTGCGCGTCCGGCAATGGGTAAGTCAACTCTCGCCCTCGACATCTGTCGCAGCGCCGCCATTCACAACAACATTGCGGCCGCCATGTTCAGTCTGGAAATGTCGCGTTCAGAGATAGCCATGCGCCTACTTTCTGCGGAGACGGGGGTTTTTCTGGGGAAGATGCGTTCGGGTGACATGACAGCTGACGACTGGACCAGGGTCTCGAAACGTGTGGGTGAAGTATCGTCAGCACCGCTCTATATTGATGATTCTCCGAACATGTCAATGCTGGAGATCCGCTCGAAGTGCCGCCGTCTCAAGCAACAGCACAACCTGGGCCTTGTGGTCCTCGACTACCTGCAACTGATGTCCAGCGGCAAGAGGGTTGAATCCCGTCAGCAAGAGGTTTCAGAATTCTCTCGTTCGCTGAAACTGCTGGCTAAGGAGCTGGAACTCCCGGTGATTGCTGTAGCACAGTTGAATCGCGGACCTGAGCAGCGCAGTGATCACAAGCCAATGATGGCTGACCTACGCGAATCCGGTTCGCTGGAACAGGATGCCGACGTGGTTTTCCTGTTGCATAGGCCCGACTACTATGATGCCGAGGACCGTCCTGGTGAGGCCGACATAATCGTTGCGAAGCATCGCAATGGTCCAACCGATACCATCCCAGTTGTCTTCCAGGGCGCCCAGGCCCGGTTTGGCAACTTGGCGAGGCACCCGGGCGAGTTCGGGTAGGCCCCCAGGGGATCGCAGCCCGGCGCCACACCCACCAACCCCCATTCTCATTAGCGAGCCGATTGCGCCTTAGCGAGCCGACTAGGCATCTATAACAGTGTGATTGACGTTCAAACCGGGCCCATTCGGCTCCCTATGCCCTAGTTGGCTCCGTAGTGCTTGGACACTGATCCTTGGTGACAGGCCTCAAGACCCCGCTGCGCGCATTCCGGCCATTGTGGGGGCGAGCGTGGGGGTGAGCATCGGGTTCGCGCGGCGATCCGGTCCTCACAAATGCCTACTGCTGTGCCTTGCTGGCGATACAGGTGTGCTTGTGAGCCTATGAGGCTGCCGGGACACGCAACGAGTCGGACAGACGATCGATACGCGCGTTCGTTGCATCGATGCGCTCGTTGATAGTACGAAGCTCGGCTTTGGTGTCCATTCGAAACTCCGCGATCTCACCACGGAGAGAGGCTTCCAGTGCTTGGGTTCTTGCCTGTTGGCTAATGTCGAGCGTTTGGATTCGTTCTTGGAGGTCGGTGTCAACCGCCTGGATCTTGTCTTGGAGGTTGGTGTCAACGGCCTTGATTTCTTTGCGGAGGTTGGTATCGAGTGCTTGGATCTCGCCACGCAACTCGGTGCGCATAGCACCCATTTCGTTCCGGAGTGCTTGGTCACCAGCCCGCATCTCGGTACGGAGGCTAGATGAGAAACCCACCATGGTGCCAATTAGCGTCAGGATTATCCCAAGCGCAGAGACGATTATCGCCACCAGTTCCACCGACATTGTCACCATCTCCTGATTATCGCCCAGTACCAAGCCATTGTCACGGTTCAGAAATGGTCCCATCCGTCAAACAAGTGGACAAGGACCAAAGCGGTCACCTGTGAATTCCACCGGAAATGCTGTGCTGTGGACGGAGTGGCTGCGATGGTGGCCGTCGCTTGCGGAGCCAAATGGTCGTGATGCGGTTTTGGGACCGCGGACTTGGGTGTGCCTCAGCCAGTGAGCTGTGAGTTGTTTACCAACGCCGACCTTTTGTTTATCGGCGCGGACCCGCGCCAATCTGGGACGTAAGGCCCAAGTTGTAAAATACAAACTCCCAGGTCAAACACTATTTGAAAGTTGCGAATGTGATTGCGTGCACGTAGGCCACGATGTTCCTAGATTTGAAACATGGTTGAAATTAGAATCCACGGGCGAGGGGGCCAAGGGGTTGTCACGGCTTCTGACCTAGTCGCCATGGCCGCATTCCACGAGGGCCACCACGCGCAGGCATTTCCATCGTTTGGCTCCGAGCGCACAGGTGCGCCGGTCGTCTCCTACTGCCGCGTTGAGGACAGGGAGATCCGCAGTCGCGAACCCGTCCTCGAACCCGACATCATCATTGTCCAGGACCCCACTCTGCTCACGGTCATGGACGTCTTCTCCGGACTGAAGCCCGGCGGGTACGCCCTCATCAACTCAAGTAAGACTCTTGAAGAACTTGAGCTTGAGGACGTCCTCAAGAAGACGGATGCCGACCACTTGGTAACAGTGCCGGCCTCAGAACTGGCACGCGAACACCTGGGACGTCCTCTTCCCAACGCGGCCCTGCTGGGCGCCATGTCCGCTTTGACTGGCCTGGTAGACATCGCCAGTGTCGAGGGCGCGATCAAGCAGCGCTTTCATGGGCGTTTGGGTGACTCGAACTCGGCCGCAGCCCGCGCGGCCTACGACTATGTAAAGGAGAGCGCGGATGCGGAAGCAAATTGAGGGGTCCAAGGCCGTCGCTGAGACGGTCGCGCACTGCCACCCCGAGGTGATTGCCGCCTACCCGATTAGCCCTCAAACACACATTGTTGAGGAGCTTTCTAACCTGGTGAAGCGCGACGTCCTCAAAGGCTGCGAATATATCAACGTTGAGTCGGAGTTTGCCGCCATGTCTGCCTGCATCGGCGCCAGCGCCGCAGGGGCGAGGACGTACACCGCGACGGCATCACAGGGCCTCTTGTTCATGGCCGAGGCCGTCTACAACGCCTCTGGCTTGGGAATGCCCATTGTCATGACTGTCGCCAACCGAGCCATCGGCGCACCTATCAACATCTGGAATGATCACACTGACGCCATGAGCCAGAGAGATTCCGGTTGGTTGCAGCTCTACGCCGAGGACAACCAGGAAGCCGCCGACCTGCACGTTCAGGCGTTCAAGATTGCCGAGGAACTGTCACTTCCCGTCATGGTGTGCATGGATGGATTCATCCTCACCCACGCGGTAGAAGTCGTTGACATTCCCGAAGAAGCAAAGATTCGCGCATTCCTGCCGCCATTTGAGCCACGTCAAGTGCTTGACCCCAAACATCCCCTCTCAATCGGCGCCATGGTTGGCCCAGAGGCGTACACGGAGGTGCGCTATCTAGCCCACCATCGCCAGATGCAGGCTCTGGACCTGATTCCTCAGGTGCAAGAAGAGTGGAAAGAGTTGTTTGGACGCGACTCGGGCGGGCTGGTGAAGCCATACCGCATGGAGGATGCGGACACGGTGATCGTCGCCCTCGGATCCGTGCTTGGCACCATCAAGGATGTTGTCGATGAGCGCCGTGAACAGGGTGAGAAGATCGGAGTCCTAGGCATCGTCTCATTCCGTCCCTTCCCGACAGAAGCGCTCCGTGAGGCTCTCGCTGGGATAAGCCGCGTCATCGTTGTTGAGAAGGCTTTCAGCGTCGGGATCGGTGGCATTGTCGGCGCTCACCTGCGGCCCGCACTACCTGACGGCGACGTGTCCTTCTTTGAAGTCATTGCCGGACTGGGCGGTCGCCCAATCACGAAACGTTCACTTCACAAGATGATCGACCAGGCTGCCCGGGACGATCTGGAACCACTGACATTCCTCGACCTCGACCAAGAGCTTGTCGACAAGGAACTGGCTCGCGAAGCCGAATCACGTCAGTCGGGTCCCGCGGCAGAGAACCTGGTTCGCCTCGCTCGCGAACGTACCGACTCGGCTCTCGGAAGGTAGGAAAGACAATGAAGGTTGAACTAGGAATACCTGCCACGCGGGAGACCGAGATTCCCTCCCGCGACAACGTGAAGTTCTATCAGGTTGGTTCCTACGCCGTGGGCAACCGCCTTGCCGAGGTGATCGACAGGTCGATACAGTCCGATCCTCACCGCTACAACTCCCTCACCTCCGGTCACCGCGCATGCCAGGGGTGCGGTGAGGCGCTTGGCGCCCGCTACGCCCTCGACACCGCGATGGCGGAAACCGATGGTGACCTGGTTGCCGTGAACGCCACCGGGTGCCTGGAGGTGTTCTCAACCCCCTACCCGGAGTCAGCATGGACCGTTCCGTGGTTACACTCCCTGTTCGGGAATGCCCCGGCTGTCGCGACGGGTGTGGCTGCGGCGATGAAAGCGAAGGGGCGAAACACCCGGGTTGTTGCGCAGGGCGGCGATGGTGGAACTGTCGATATTGGTATGGGCTGTCTGTCAGGCATGTTTGAACGCAACGATGACGTTCTCTACATCTGCTACGACAATGAGGCCTACATGAACACCGGCGTGCAACGTTCCGGTGCTACGCCCCCGACCGCACGCACCGCAACCACCCAGGCAGTGGGGGACCATCCCGGAAATGTCTTCGGCCAGGGCAAAGACATGGCACGCATTGCGATGGCGCATGAGATTCCTTACGTGGCAACCGCTACCGTGGCTGACCTGCGCGACCTCGAATACAAGGTCCGTAAAGCCATGACGTTCCGCGGGGCGCGCTACATTCACGTGTTGGTACCGTGCCCGCTGGGCTGGGGGACGCCCTCGAACGAAACGATCAAACTGGCAAGACTTGCGACGCAAACCGGGTTCTTCCCAGTGTTCGAGGCCGAAGCCGGAGAAGTCACTTCAGTATCGAAGATTCGCCGCCCCGCCCCAATCGAGGAGTACTTGAAATCCCAGCGTCGCTTCGCCTCCCTGTTCCGCCCGGAACGCGACGAAGAGGCACTGGCGCGCCTGCAGGCAATTTGTGACCGCAATATCCGCCGCTACGGGCTGATCGAGGAAGACAAGTTGGACTCGGACGTCCTCGAACGTGTGGTCAATGCTCCTGAGGATCCTGAAGGGCGCTTCGACTCCATCCGCCAGGCAACTGCCGAAACGAAGCGGGCCCAGGTTGAGGCCGCATTCGGCAAGCGGAAGAAGAGCAAGCTTGAGGGAGAGAGTTTCTCAACCGTCATGCGCCCCGAGTTCGAGGGCGATGCCCGCTCGCAGGCTGGTGGTGCGCAGGGACGCTCGCACACCAAGGCCGGATCCGGTTCGGCAACGGACAAGCCGCTTGCGGAGCGAGGCAGCGAGGTGCTCATTGATTCTTCAGGAATCGAAGCGGGGCCATCCGTCCTCGACCCCGAGACTGAAACGTTCGGAGTCCACGACCCCGGCACCACGAAGTACGAGGGCGACGTAGAAGCCACCTCGAATGAAGAGGAGAAGTAGAGATGACAACCGTTGACCCACGTCCCGCGACCGAACCGTTCGCAATCACTCTGGAGGTCGGTTCCTCGCTTCTGAATGAGACCGGATCCTGGCGCAGCGAGCGTCCCATCTACGTCGACCTGCTTCCTCCCTGCAACCAGGGCTGCCCTGCTGGTGAGAACGTCCAGCAGTGGCTGTACCGTGCCGAAGAAGGTGACTACGAGGGCGCCTGGCGGCAGATCATGTCCGACAATCCTCTGCCCGCTGTGATGGGACGCGTTTGCTACCACCCCTGCCAGACGGTGTGTAACCGCGGGTTTGTGGACGAGGCCGTGGGGATCAACTCCATTGAGCGCTTCCTTGGCGACAAGGCGATCGAAGAGGGTTGGAAGATTTCTGTAACAGCCCCACCCACGGGCAAACGTGTCCTGGTGATTGGTGCCGGACCGTCGGGGCTTTCCGCCGCGTATCACCTACGCAGGCTCGGCCACCGTGTCACGGTCAAGGACGCTGGGCCCATGGCTGGTGGAATGATGCGTTTTGGAATTCCCAAGTACCGTCTGCCTCGCGAGATCCTTGATGCGGAAGTAGCACGCATTCGTGAAATGGGTGTCCATTTCGAGTTCAACTCCAAAGTTGAAGATGTCGAGGCCGCAGCGAAGCAGTATGACGCTGTGTTTGTGGCGGTCGGTGCCCACATTGGGCGCCGCGCACACATCCCCGCCGGCGAGTCAGCGAAGATTATGGACGCAGTGACCATGCTTGCGGGCACGGAAACCGGTGAGAAGCCGCTCCTGGGTCGCAGGGTGGTTGTTTACGGTGGTGGTAACACCGCGGTTGACGCAGCCCGAACCGCGAAACGTCTGGGGGCTGAAGAAGCAGTCATTCTCTACCGCCGCACCAGGGATAAAATGCCCGCCCATGATTCCGAGGTCGCAGAGGCAGAAGAAGAGGGCATCATGATGCGCTGGCTTTCCACCGTCAAGCATGTCGATGGCGGCTCGATCACCATTGAAAAGATGGAGCTTGATGACAAGGGCTTCCCCCAGCCGACGGGCGAAACCGAAGAACTTGGTGCCGACTCCCTCATCATGGCGCTGGGGCAAGAAGCTGACCTCAGTCTCATGGAGAATGTTGATTCGATTGAGATCGAGGACGGAGTCGTCAAGGTCAACTCCCAAATGATGACCGGGCTGCAGGGTGTCTTCGCTGGCGGCGACATGGTGCCTTCCGAGCGCACGGTGACCGTCGCGATCGGACATGGCAAGAAGGCCGCGCGCTACATCGATGCCTACCTGCGCGGCGGACATTACACGGCCCCGGAAAAGCACCCCGTAGCGACACTTGGGCGCATGAACACCTGGTATTACGCGGATGCTCCCAAGCAGGTGCGGCAGAGGATTGAAGGGGCGCGCCGCGCGTCAACCTTCGATGAGGTCGTTCAGGGGCTAGATGAGGAATCAGCGGTCTTTGAAGCGCGACGCTGCATGTCATGCGGCAACTGCTTTGGTTGCGACAACTGCTTCGGGGTTTGCCCAGACAACGCCATCACCAAACTGAAGCCGGGGGAGTACGAGTTCAAGTACGACTACTGCAAGGGCTGCGGTCTTTGCGCTGAAGAGTGCCCGTGCGGCGCGATCTCAATGATCCCAGAGGAGGTCTAGGCTCTTAGCGTGATTACGCTAGCGCCAAACACCAAAGAACCCCGAGTGGAGTCCTGGGAGGATATCGCCCTCCCGGACTTCGCGAAACTCGTCATTGAGCAGGCCCGGCAGAACCACGATGCACGTGGGGCTCTCGGTCCGACAATCATTGCGATCAACGGCCGCAGTGGGGCAGGCAAGTCGACGCTGACGAGGGCGCTTGCGGAAGCATGCTCGAGGGCGGGGCTTGGCGACGCAGCCATCCTTGAGGCGGATGACCTGATGTGGTGGGAACCCATGTGGCAGTGGGCCCCCCTTGCGATCGATGGCGTGTTTGAGGCGCTGCGACGTGGTCAGGGGGTCGCCCTCGTCCCACCGATGTGGCGGGAAAAGGGTCGAGAGGGGTCAATCGAGATTCCCCAAGACACAGAGGTTGTTATTTTTGAGGGCGTGGGTGCATCGCAGATCGCATTTGCGGAATACCTAGACGCCAGCATCTGGGTGCAGTCCGACTACCTGGTGGCACGGCGCCTCGGGCTGGCGCGCGATATCGCGCATGGTGGGAATGGTGACGCGGAAGAATCGGAGCGCTTCTGGGATGAGTGGGACGCGTCAGAGTGCGCATTCCTTGAGGAAGATATGCCCTGGCATCGCGCCGACTTCACCGTCCTCGGGACATCGGAACGACCCGAAGCACAGGTAACGCAAAAGGCTGTGGCAGTGGCGGTGAACCAGCAGAATAACCGCTGACTTCATGCCACAACCACAGCCCTTGCTGAGGCTGAAACGGAGACCCTAACCGATACCGAGCGGGATCGAGTGACCGGGAACCGCGCTGATGAGTTCCTGAGTGTAGGGCTGCTTCGGGTTTGCAAACAGCTGTTCCGAAGAAGCGGCCTCGACAACCTTGCCGTTCTCCATAACCACGACGTCATCTGCAATCAGACGGACAACTGCGAGGTCGTGGGTGATAAACAAGTAGGTCAGATCCAGTTCCGCCTGCAGGTCGTTGAGCAGGTTGAGGCTCTGGTTCTGTACGAGGACGTCCAGCGCGGACACCGCCTCATCCAAGACCACGACTTCAGGCTTCAACGCCAGGGCACGCGCGATTGCTACACGCTGACGCTGGCCGCCCGACAGCTCGTTCGGGTAGCGTCGCATCGCTGAGCGGGGCAAGGAAACCAGGTCGAGCAGTTCAGCGACCCTTGCCAGGCGTTCCTTCTTGTTGCCAACCCCGTGAACTCGCAGGGGTTCTTCGACAATTCTGAACACTGAATACATCGGGTCCAGCGAGCCGTAGGGGTTTTGGAAGACCACCTGCAACGTGCGCCGCAGGTCGAACAGTTCCTTCCGGCCCAGAGTCGCAAGGTCGTGTCCTCGGAGGAAAACCTTTCCAGATGTCGGGTCCAGCAGGTTGAGAATAATGTTCGCAACCGTTGACTTGCCCGACCCCGACTCGCCCACGATAGCCATGGTTGTCCCGGTGCGAACCCCGAAGGTGACGTCGTTAACAGCCCTGAGGATCTTCTCCTCACCCTTTGCGCCGCGCACCTCAAACTCTTTGACCAGGTTCTCGACGCGAACGATCTCTTCGGTCGAGGTCGCGCCCGCACCGGTTCCAGTCAGTTCCTCTTCGGTGGTTTGCACACCCCGCTCATGGGCGGAAATGATTCGCTTCGATGCGAGCGAAGGTGCTGCGGCGACCAGACGCTGCGTGTAGGGGTGCTGGGGATTCTGCAGAATATCCAACGCAGCACCCGACTCAACAACCCGCCCTCGGTGCATGACGATCAGTTGCTCAGCACGCTCAGCAGCAAGGCCGAGGTCGTGGGTGATGAACAGAACCGCTGTTCCCATCTCGGCGGTCATGGTTGCCAGGTGGTTCAAGATACGCTTTTGGACCGTCACATCCAACGCCGAGGTCGGCTCATCCGCGATAAGCAGTTTCGGGTGTGCGGCAAGGCCGATGGCAATGAGCGCTCTCTGACGCATACCGCCAGAAAACTCGTGCGGATACTGCTTAGCTCGGCGAGGCGCGTCAGGAAGGCCCGCTTCTTCGAGAAGGTCAGCCACCCGCTGGCCGCGCTCAGAGCGCGGCACCACGTTGTTGGCTGTCAGTGCTTCCTTCACCTGGGAGCCGATGCGCCACACGGGATTGAGGTTGGTCATCGGGTCCTGGGGGACCATGCCAATCTCACTGCCGCGGTACTTGACCCAGTCTTTGGGGCCAAGTTTGGCGAGGTCTTCGCCGTCAAACTCAATACTGCCTCCGGTCACCTTGCCGGTGCCGGGAAGAAGCCCGATGATTGCGGCCGCAGTGGTTGACTTCCCCGAGCCCGACTCACCCACGATGGCCACAGTCTGACCGGGGTAAATGGTCAGGTTGGCCTCTCTTACCGCGGGGACCATACCTGTCGACGACTCGAAGGCGACACTGAGGTCGGTGATCTTCAGGAGCGGCTTGGAAGTATCCAAGTCGCGCTTCTGCGCCGCCGCAATGGCGACGGCGTCCTCGACCAGTGACTCTTCGTAGACGGTCCGACCGTCGGGAGCATCGGACTCATCGGCAGTGGAATCGCGCATCTCTTGGCGATCTTCAGTCTCGGTGAGGCGGTTCGGTGCGTCAGAAACGTCCTCGTACTCTGCTAGAGGGTCTGCCCCAGCAAAGAAGGACTCATCATCCGGCGGTACCGGAGAGTCGCCATCGCGAGCAGGACGGAACGACTTGTTGAGGTCCTTGTCGTCCGGAATGAAACCCATATCTGTCATCGTTTACGTGCCTTCGGGTCGAGGGCGTCACGCACGGCGTCGCCCATCATGATGAAGCTAAGGACGGTCATACCCAGTGCGATAGCCGGGTAGAAAAGCACCATCGGCTGAGTTCGCAGGGCAGCTTGGGCGCGGCTAATGTCGCCACCCCAAGAGACGATGTCCGGTGGGAGGCCAACACCAAGGAACGACAGGGTTGCTTCGGCAACAATGAAAGTTCCGAGGGCGACGGTCGCATAAACGATGATCGGCGCGGCGGCGTTCGGCAGAATGTGCGACGTGACGATACGCCAGCGTGACGCCCCTGTGGCGCGCGCTGCTGTGACGTACTCTTCATTCTTCCCGGAGAGGACAGCTCCTCGAGCAATTCGTGCGATTGAGGTCCAGCCAAATACGGAGAGGATGAAGACGACCATGAAGACGTTGCGGTTGTCCTTGAAAAGCTGCATGAAAACGATGGCCGCGAGGACCAGCGGAACCGCGAAGAAGATGTCGGTAAGTCGTGACATTACTGCGTCAATCCACCCGCCGAAGTAGCCCGCCAGTGTGCCGATCACGGTGCCCAACAGGGTGACGATGATGGTGGTGAACAGACCTACGGATACGGAGGCGCGTGCCCCATAGATCACGCGTGAGTAGATGTCACAGCCCTGGCGGTCAAACCCGAAGGGGTGTCCCGAGCGGGGGTCAGCTAGCGAGTTTGAGAGCTCGCAGAACTTGGGGTTCTGGCTGGTAAACCAGGAGGGAAACAGGGAAAGCAGCACCGCGAGTGTAATGATCGCGAGGGCGATCCAGAACAGGGGTCGGGTGCGGAGGTTCTTCCACGCTTCACCCCACATGGATGACGGTGCTGAGTCATCTGCGACTGCGTCGACGGCTCCGAGGCCGGTTTCGTCTGTCGGAGAGACATAGCGTTCTTGGCCGGGCCGTGCTTTTTTCAGGCCCAGCGAGGGGACAGGAGAGTTAGGCATAGCGGATCCTTGGGTCCAAGACCGCGTAGAGCAGGTCAACTAGAAGGTTGGCGACGATGTAGACGAGGACGAGGGCGGTCGTCACGGAGACGACCGACGAGGGTTCGCCGCGGATGATGCCCTGCCAGAGCATGCCGCCAACACCGTTGATTCCGAAAATTCCTTCGGTGACGATCGCACCGCCCATGAGTGCGCCGAGGTCGGCACCGATGAAGGTGACGACAGGGATGAGGGAGTTGCGCAGAATGTGGCGGTTCATCACGGATCCAGACGTCAGGCCCTTGGCACGCGCCGTACGGACAAAGTCGGCACCGGCTGTCTCTGAAATCGACTGGCGCGTTAGCCGAATGATGTATGCAAGAGAGACTGCGGATAGCACAATCGCTGGCATCAGAAGCGATTTGAAGCTCACGTTTGCGCCCACTGTGGTTGGAAGCAGTCCCCATTTCACTCCGACAAAGTACTGGAGGAGGAAGCCGATCACGAACGTGGGGACAGAGATCAACACCATGGAGAAAACCAGAATAGTGGAGTCAAACCACTTGCCCTTGCGCATTCCTGCAATGACACCCAAGAGGATTCCGAAGATTGCCTCAATGGCGATCGCCATGAATGCCAAGCGAATCGTGATGGGGAATGCGTGTGCCATTTGCTCAACAACGGGTCGACCGGAGAAGGTCTTCCCAAAGTCAAACGTCACAACACCCTTCAGGTAGAGCAGGTACTGCATCCAGAAAGGCTTATCAAGGTTGTACTCGGCGCGGATGCGCGCTTGGACGGTCGGGTCAAGCCCGCGGTCACCGCCCAGGGCGGCAACAGGATCGCCAGGCATCAAATACACCATGGCGAAGATCAAAAATGTGGCGCCGAAGAAAACCGGAATGGTTTGCAACAGGCGGCGCCCGATATATCTAGGCATAAAAAGGGTCCTCGGCTGGGCCTACAGGATGGCATGCACTATAACGCGAACACGGGGTGACGACCATAGGTCGCCACCCCGTGAACACTTTTGCGTTAAGTGCTGATTACTTGGAGATCTCGTAGTACAGCGGGACGGAGTTCCATCCAAACTCAACGTTCTGTGCGACCTCGGCGTAACCACCGGTTACGTTCGAGTACCACAGCGGAACTGCCGGGAGGTCCTCAAGGAGGATTTCCTGTGCATCCTGGAGAAGGGCGGTGCCTTCTTCAGGGGTTGCGGCTGCAGCAGCATCGCTCAGGAGAGCGTCAAAGTCAGGGTTCGAGTAGTCGCCATCGTTCGAGCCTGCGCCGGTGCCGTAGAGCGGGCCGAGGAAGTTGCCCAGAGCCGGGTAGTCAGCCTGCCAGCCGGTGCGGAAGGCAGTCTTGATGGTACGGCTGGTTACCTCGTCACGGAGTGACTTGAAGTCCGGATAGGGCTTGCCAGCAGCGTCAATACCGAGGTTGTTCACCAACTGGTTTGCAACTGCGTCAACCCATGCCTGGTGACCACCGTCTGAGTTGTAGGCAATCTCAAACTTGCCGGTGTAGGGGCTGATGGCCTCTGCCTGTGCCCAGAGTTCCTTGGCCTTGTCGGCGTTGAAGTCGAGGACGGTAGCGTTGGTGAGGTTGCCGTCCCATCCGTCAATAACAGGCGAGGTGAAGTCGCGGGCAGGGGTGCGGGTGCCGGAGAAGATCGCAGTCGTGATTTCTTCGCGGTTGATCGCCATTGAGATGGCCTGGCGACGGAGGATGCCCTCTTCGCCGGCGAAATGCTCAAGGCTCTCCGGGATCGTGAAGGACTGGAAGATAGCTGCGGGCTGGTTGATGGCGCGATCGCCAAGTTCCTGCTCGAAGGTTGCCAGTGCCTCATCCGGGATGGCGTCGAGGACGTCTAACTGACCGGACAGCAGGTCTGCGTAAGCAGCGGTCTGAGTCGGGTAGAAGATGAAGTCGATGCCACCGTTTGCCGGAGTGCGTCCGCCGGTGTAGCTCTCAGAAGGAACCAGCTGGAGGCGTTCGTTGTGAACCCATCCTTCGCCACCGAGCTTGTAGGGGCCGTTGCCAATTGGCTCTTCGCCACCCTTTTCAGGATCGTCAAGAGTGGACTGGGGGAGCGGGAAGAATGCCGAGTAGCCCAAGCGTAGCGGGAAGTCAGATTCTGGCTGCTTGAGTTCAATGGTGAAGGTGGTGTCGTCAACGACGGTTAGACCGGAGATTGTATCGCCGCTCTCGATGAGGCCGTCCTCGGTGGTACCTGCGATAGGAGCGAAGAAGTAAGCGGAAAGGTGCTCGCCCTTTGCTCCAAGGTTCCACGCGTCAACGTAGGAGGCAGCGGTGACCGGCGTACCGTCAGAGAAGGTCTGATCGGCCTTGAGGGTCACAGTGTAGGTCTGAGAGTCTTCGGTCTCGATCGACTCTGCGGCCTCGTTGTGGACTGAACCGTCAGCTGCGTAGTAAACCAAACCGGAGAACAGCAGGTCAACAACCCTACCGCCACCGACCTCGTTCGTGTTGGTGGGGATAAGTGGGTTCTGGGGTTCGGTTGAGTTAGCGGTGATCATCTCCGCTGAAACTTCTCCGGCTCCGGCATCGCCACTCTGGTCCGTGCCGCTCTCAGAGCCGGTGCCACCGCCACTGGAGCAGGCGGCTAGTGAGAGTGCGAGTACGGCCGGTACTGCCAGCCAAGTCCTCTTCAGACTCATAGTCCCTCCTTACAGGATCTATAGGTTTCGGGGCGCATTGGGCGCCCAGACCTCTGCACCATAGGGAGTAATGTGCGTTTTGCGAAGGCCACGTTCATCATCCGAACGCAAATTTTCGGTAACGGTTTGATAAACGCACAGGTCGGAGAGGGTTTGCAGCCAAAGATAACAGAATGGTTCCAAAATTCCCTGAGACAAAGATTGGCACTTCTGCTTCAAAATATGAATGAAATCCGGGCTCTCCGGGGTGTTCCAACCCACCCCTACCCCACATTATCGGGGGGTAGACTCTTCATGGGTTCGGAGCCCCTACATTTCGGGTTCCCGGACATGGAAAGAGGCTCTGCCTCAGTACCTAAGGGGGTGGCCCAGGACTTGGGAAGTCAAAGTAGCAACTCGTGTCCGCCTCCCCAGCGCTGCCACGGGTAGCCGATTCGCAAAGACAGTTCATTCTGTTTGAAGTGGGCCGGGGAACGGATGCGAGGAAAACAGCCAGTTAGCCAACCTCAATCCAAGGCTCATCATGAAATTCAAGATGTTCAAGAGTCGGGCTCCTGAACCACTATCAACTGTGCCCGAAACGCTCAGAGAAGTTGTGGCTGTCGGGACTCCGCGCGCTCTTTCTCTGTGGCTCACAGACGTGGATCACGACCTCATGGGTAACCAGATCGACGACCTCGACGTGCCGCAGGCGGAACGGCTTACCGAACTGCTCACGCCCGCATCAGCCCGCGAGCTCCTCGAGTCCATTGGGGACTATCAGGCGTACATGTTCCTAAGGAAGCTGCCACTGCCGGTAGCCGCGGGGCTCCTCGATACGTTGGATGCAGATGAGGCAACCCAGGTCATCGAACTGATGGACGAGGACGACCGTCATGAGGTCCTGCGAGCGATGGAGTACTCCCGCTCCGCCCTCGTTCGTGGACTATTGGCTTGGCCCGATGATTCGGCAGCGTCCCGTATGCGTCCGATTTTCCTTCAAGTCGGTAGCGAAGCGACCATGGCCGACGCTGTCGCAGTGGCACGGAGGGACCCCGATTCTCTCGAAGAGGGCGTTTTCGTAACCGAACAGACCAGCCAGGGTCAGGTCGCCCTCGGATGGGTTTCCCAGAACGCCATGGTTCTTGCGAAGCGGGCCGACCTCGTTGCGGACCACATGGTTCCGGCGGACCGGCTCCAGCAGTGGTCGGTGAAACCTCTGGCAGACCAGGAACGGGTTGTCCACCGCGTGCGGGCACGTGATTCCGAGGTCGTTCCGGTGATGGACGGGAAGTATATCCTCGGTGTGATCACCATGGACTCGGTCAATGAGATTCTTCGCGAGGAGACGACCGAGGACGTTGAAATGATGGGTGGATCCGCGCCACTCGAGGTGCCCTACATGCAGGCCTCGCCCGTCAGGCTGTGGTCGAAGCGTGTCGTGTGGTTGTTGGTACTCTTTCTTGCCTCCATGTACACGTCGAACGTTATGCAGGCGTTCGAGGACGTTTTGGCAGCAGCGATTGCTTTGAACTTCTTCATCCCTCTTTTGATTGGTACAGGTGGAAACGTCGGAACCCAGATCACTACGACTTTGATCCGTGCGATTGCTGCTGACGGTGTGCGATTACGCGACGTCTGGGGCGTGATGTGGAAGGAGTTCCGCACAGGATTTCTGATAGCTGGAACGATGGCTATTGCAGGGTTGGTGCGTGCGTGGACCCTGGGAGTCGGGTGGCCGATCACAATAACGGTGATTATTTCGCTGGCCGCAATTGTCATGTGGTCTTCGATGGTTGCAGCAATACTGCCGCTGATTCTCAAGAGGATGCGCCTTGACCCCGCGGTCGTGTCGGCCCCGATGATTTCCACCATCGTTGATGGGACAGGGTTGCTGATCTATTTCAGCGTGGCCAAGCTCTTGATACCCGGCCTCTAGGGCGTTCATCCGGCAGATGTCGGAGGTGCTCGGTAGCCTTTCAGGGGAAGGGTGAGACAGGGGGAGACGGTGCGTTTCATTGCAACAGCCGACTGGCAACTGGGGAAACAGGCGGCATTCCTGCCGCCTGAGGCTCGCGCGCGCTACTCCCAGGCTCGCCTCGACGCGGTCGCGCGGGTGGGCCGGGTAGCGGAAGAAAAGAACGCGGACTTCGTTGTTGTGTGCGGGGACGTGTTTGAATCCAACCAGTTGGACAGACAGATTCTCAGCCGAACGTTTGAAGTCTTGCGGGGGTACACGGTTCCCGTCTACCTTCTACCGGGTAATCACGACCCGCTCGATGCTGCTTCAATCTACGACTCTCCAGAGTTCTTGCGGGGGTGCCCGCGCGGAGTGCAGGTCCTCAGGGAAAGCGGAGTGGCTGAAACAATCTCTTGCCGTGACGGCTCGACGGTTCAGCTCATTGCCGCGCCTTGGTTTAGCAAAACTCCCCGTACAGATCTGACCAGGGCAGCCGTTGAGCAGGTAGCGAGCTCGGATGATGGGGAAGAGGGTACGGCTCCCGATGGCGGTGGGCCGCTGCGCCTTGTGGTTGCTCACGGCGCGGTTCGCTCGCTGTCCGCGGCTCCCGACGCATTAGGACTGGTCGACGACGCGTTCCTAATGGCGCAGATCAGCAAGGGGGCAATTGACTTTGTGGTTCTGGGAGACAGACACGGGACGCTTGAGGTGGAGCCAAGCATCTGGTATCCCGGAACCCCTGAGGTCACTGCGGAACGCGAGATCAATCCGGGCAACGTCCTCGTCGTTGATATTGATGGAGAGTCGCGACGTGCAGAGGTAGCGGTGGAACACGTTGGCAGTTGGGAACTGCGTGCACTGGCCTTTGCTCTCAACAATGATGACGACGTGGCCCGCCTGTTGGCAGAGTTGGAACAGGTGACGAACAAAGAGAAGACGGGACTGAAGTTGGCGCTGACGGGCACGTTGTCCGTGCGGGAAAAGGCGCGACTTGATGACGTCCTCGACCGCATGGGTGACCTGTTCGCACGCCTCGATGTTTGGGAGAGCCACACTGACCTGGCGGTGCTGTCTGAAGACGATGACTTTTCTGGTCTGGGCCTGGGTGGGTTCACACTGGCGGCGGCGGGTGATCTCCAGGCGCAGGCACGCAACGAAGCCGGGACGGACGCAACGGTGGCAGCCGACTCGTTGGGGCTGCTCTATCGACTTGCCGGGGGGACGTCGTGAAGTACAACAGGGTGTTGCTGCGTAACTTCCGGGGCATTGACCACGCGGAGCTGGAGCTGGGTGGGGGTGTCAATGTTGTTTGGGGGCCCAATGAAGTTGGCAAGTCCTCAATCCGGGAGGCGATCGGCCTTCTGCGCAGATATAAGGACTCTTCCAAGGCAGCTGCAATCAAAGACGTTGCGCCAATTGGTCGCGATGGTGCTCCCTTTGTTGAACTGGACCTGGCTACGGGCCCGTACGCCGTGACCTATCGGAAGCAGTGGTTGCGACGTCCTCTCACGGAACTTGAAGTGACCGACGGAGCTGGACGGTTGCAGCACTTTACCGGTGATGAAGCGCACGAACGGTTTGAGCGATTGTTGGCAGAGACGGTCGACCTCAACCTTCTGGACCAGGTCGATGTGGCTCAGGGCGACTCTTTGCAACAGGCGAAGTTGGCGGATGTGACAGCACTACAGCAGGCTCTAGGAGAGATGCCTGAAGGGGACGGAGCTGATGTCCTCATGGAACGGGTAGAGAAGGAATATCGGGAGTATTTCACCGCGGGCGGCAAAGCCACCGGTACTTTGAGAAGCTCGCGTGAGGCAGTGGAGCAACTGGCTACCGATTTGGACGCCGCTAGTGAACGCTATCGGGCAGCGGAAGAATGGACTGCAGAATTCTCGGGCAATGAGCGTTTGATAGAGAAACTCGCGAAGAAGCTGGAACTCGACAAGACAAACCTCACGGCGGCGCAGGAAGAGAATAGGGCACTGGAAGAGTTGCAAGGGCAACTGGAACGGGCGCGTGCAGACGCGGCTGAGGCGGAGCAGAGTATTGAGGCGCTGAAGGCTGAGCGTGCGCTACGCGTTGGCCTGGAAGAGCAGATTGCAAGTGCGGCGCAGGGCGTCAAAGAGTCGGGTATCAGGGCTGAGGAACTGACGGCGCGGCTAGCCGAAGAGGTTGCGGAGCGGGCGGAGAGGGAAGAGGAGGACTCTGCTGCAGAAAAGGCTCTTGAGGTTGCCCGGAAGAAGGTTCGGGTTGCGCAAGATCAGCTGTCCCTACGTCGCGATGTGGAAGATCTCAATGCGGCACGACGGTTGGTTGCTAGAGCTGAAGCGGCTGATAAACGCCTTCGTGCGGCCGTCAAGAAGCTTGCATCCCTCCCGGTCACTGGTGAGAAGTGGGGGAAGATCCTCGAATGCTCCAACCGGGCAGATGCCGCTGAGGGGGCGTGGAGGGCTGGCGCTCCCGTGGTCACCGTTCATCCACTCGGTGAACGGGATGTCTCAGTGTTAGGAGCCGGGGAAGACGACGTGACGGTTGTCCAGGATTCCTTCACCACAGAAGTCCTCGGAAGGTTGACGGTCGATGTTCCCGGAGTCGTGAAGATAGAAGTGGCAGCGGGCCGGTCGCCAGAGAAGCTTGAAGAGGGACTTAGGGGTGCTCGGCGGGAGTTGGCTCGTGCACTTGAAGAGGTGGGGGCTACCACGGTTGACCAGGCGCGGGAGGGCAGCGTGGAGCATGGCCTTGCTCAATCTGAAGTGCTACGGGCCACGGATGCACTGCAGGCCATTACCGAAGATTCCAGCCTCGATGACCTCCGCTCCGCGGTGGCCGTCCTCGAAGGAAAGCTCACCGGGCGCGACGTTGCCACGGTCGCAGATGGAGACGTTGCGGAACTGGCGGATGCCCAGGAGCAGCTTCATTCTGACGAAGACAGGGCTCAGGAAGAGCACGCCGACGCCCGCACCATGCTGCAGGCAGCTCGCAAACAGGAGGATAGAACAAGGGAAAAGCTTGCGGAGCAAAACCTTGCGGTGGCCAAGCTTGTAGCTGAGCTGGGGAACAAGCAGGCACGGCTCGCCGACTTGCGGAAACGAATGTCTGATGACGACGTCGCGGTGCAGCTCGAGGAACTTGGGGAAAGGAGGGCATGCTCTGACAAAGAGGCGCAGGCGCTTGCGGACAGGTTGGAAGAGGGTGGGGGTGAGGCAATAGCGCTCCGACTCCTCAACTTGCGCCAGGCAGTGCCAGCGAAGGCGGACCGCCTCAAGGCCCTCGAGGATAGGAA
>RRZU010241409.1_pt1 | contig 59309 bp, 53 predicted proteins | sample 2165561 | NCBI WGS metagenome assembly RRZU01 (sample SAMN10456909, study PRJNA506462) | wastewater metagenome | isolation source: wastewater sludge | place: USA: Moscow, Idaho
ACATGTGATTTTGAAATCAGGGAAACAGCTCTGCGGTACAAATTCCCGGCGCCTCCACCAAATAACTTTCACCATGGTTTTAAACGACTTCGTTCATTTTAGAATAGGCGGTTAATTGTTCCTCACAAAAAAATCCACAAAACGAGAGGCGATGCACTTTTCAAAATTAAATAACATAAAAACCATGAGTTGGTTGTGGGTATATTTTAGACCGCAATTCCCTGCATCGACATCAAAAAATAATCCGGGGTAATCCGGTGCCATACAAAACCCCCAAATCCTGCTGCGGATTTTGGGGGTTTTTCCATTTCTGATTACTTCCAAGTCTCCTCTGTTCATCTCTCACGACTCTAGTAATAGGGAGCCTGAGTTCACCTCCTGCTGAGATAAATCCATGCGGCCTGAAAAAAACTGCTTGTCGCACTCTCCTGCGCGCAGTTTTCAATATATAACCGAGGATATGATGGACTTTTTTCGGCAAGATGGATAAATCGCCTTCCTCCTCAGCGAGGCATCACAGATTTTTGTTTTTCCGCCCCTGCTCCCGGCTTAGCGACTTCACTTAATTTACCCAGGCACAAAGGACACAAAATAGCCTTTGCTAGCAAAATTTCTTATTTCAATTGATAAAATCCAACCCTCGAGAGGCGCCGCCTAAGTCATTGCTTTTTTCTAAGTTAACCTATATGATTGCTATGTCTTGGTCTTATTCGGTCGTATACACTTATTGTACAGGAGGTTGAAATGTCACAGAAAGATGAGAACGCATGCCCGACTTGCATGGGCAAAGGAACAATAGAAGGGGTTTGTGAGACCAGCTCTGAATGGGATGGGGCAAAAGGAGATGGGCAAATCTGTACACCTGATCAGAAATGCCCCACATGCAAAGGAACGGGGAAAGTAGGCAGCTGAGCTTAATTTCTCGTACTCTATTGCTCAGCATGCTCTGACGAATGTAGATAGCTTTGAAAAAACGATATTTACCTTCGTTTGATTGTGTTGAGTATCTTTTCGTAATTATAAAAAAGATCGGAATTATCTAATAGAAAATTCCGATCTTTTTAATTTATATAAATGAAATCTTTACTCTTCCGGCCTACAAAGCTTTATTGGCATTCATATGCAAGACCAGATCAAGCATGCGGTTTGAATAACCCCACTCATTGTCATACCAGCTCATAATCTTAACTGAATTTCCCATCACTCGCGTGCATGAGCCATCGACAATAGACGAATGGGGATTTCCTTCAAAATCGATAGATACAAGCGGTTCATTCGTATAGCCCAGGTACCTGTTGGCCGCTGCGGACAAGGCCTTGTTCACTTCATCCACTCCAGTCTCCCGTTCCACCTCTATCACAACATCTACTAATGAGACATTTGGAGTTGGCACGCGAACAGCCAAACCGTCAAATTTATTTTTGAGCTCTGGCAACACCAGAGCAACTGCCGCCGCAGCCCCAGTTTTTGTGGGAATCATGGAAAGTGCCGCTGCCCGAGCCCGACGCAAATCAGAATGGGGAGCGTCAACAAGGCGTTGGTCTCCTGTATAGGAGTGGATTGTCGTCATCAGGCCTCGTTTAATGCCAAAATTATTTAAGATAACCTGAGCAACCGGGGCGAGACAGTTGGTGGTACAAGAGGCGTTAGAAACCACATGATGCTCGGTGGGATTATACTCGTCTTCATTCACCCCCATAACTATGGTTTTTACATCCCCTTTGGCTGGGGCGGAAATAATAACTTTTGCGGCACCTGCATCGATATGTGCCTTTGCTTTGGAAAAATCACTAAAAAGGCCTGTGCATTCAAGCACATATTCAGCTCCCAAGCTAGACCATGGTATTTCAGCCGGATTACGATGACTTGAGATTGGAATGGACCGCCCATCCACCACTATCCCGGTCTCATCTGTTTGAATATTCTCTTTAGCCACTCCCATGATCGAGTCGTATTTCAAGAGATGGGCAATGGTCTTCACATCCGTTAAATCGTTAATACCTACGACCTCGATCTCAGCAAAAGCAGGATCACAGCTCATTGCTCGAAAAATGTTCCTGCCTATTCGGCCAAATCCGTTAATACCAATTTTAATTGCCATGATGACATAACCCTCCAAAAAAGAAGTATAAAACAAGACATTTTATCCTGCAGGTGCTGTGAAAAGCTGGCCTTATCGCACTATTTCCCACATCGACTCTGCCTGACGATATAATTGAACATAATCTTTCATCACCTTTTCCCAGGTGTGCTCCTTGTCAATTTGAGTCACTGCCGCAAGTTGCATTTCTCGAAGCACTTTTTTTCCACTTTGATACATTTCCAAAGCGCGCCACATTGCCTCAGCAAGAGCACCAGGGCTATTTCCAGTGTACGAGAAGCCTGTTACACCATCAAGTACTTTTATCAAACCCCCAACGCGGTGTACTATCGGTAAGTTACCCAGTAACTGGGCAATATAATCGGTCAAACCGCAGGGCTCGTATCGCGAGGGAACAAGGAAAAAATCTCCCGCCGCATACACCTGATTAGCCAGAGCCGGGTCAAATCCTTTTAAAAAACATATTTTTCCCCACCCTTCTGGTGAGTTAACTAAAAGCTCTACTTGCCGCTCAAACTCTGCTGAACCGGAGCCCAAGAGTAGCATATGCAAGGGAGCTCCTTGCCGGAAAAGTTGCAGAATTGCCTCCAGGAGCACGTCAACGCCTTTTTGCGTAGTAAGCCGGCCTATAAAGGTAAAAAGTGGTAGATCCAAACTGCCAGTAAGAGCTCCATTTTGCCGGACTGAATCCCAAATGCGCACCGAGTTTACCTGACCAAGCAGCGTTTTTTTACACTCGATTTTTCCGGCCATCTCCTGTTTACGAACATTAAAACCATGGGAGAGATGCAAATCCTGCGGATGCGTGGGGTCAAAATCGTCGGGATTAATGCCGTTAGTTATGCCGGCAAGTTTTATGCCGCGGGCAGACAAGGCATGCCCGAGCCAGCCTGTGCGGCCATCTTCCATGCTTTGCTGCAACTCGATGGCATAATTCTCACTCACTGTGTTTATTACCGCATAATCAGCTGCAGCCATGAAGGGATCAAAACCATTGCCGAGAATGCTGTTTTGGATGACACTCCATGGTAATCCTGTGATGGCATGTGCAAAATCAAGATCTTCCACCTCCTGATGATAACCCATGCCAGCATTATGTATTGTAACAACAGAGCCAGTTTCCGCAAAATAGGCACGGTAGCCACTGTTTTCTTTCATCATTGCAGGAAGAAGTGCAGCATGACCATCGTGACAGTGCACAACGTCGGGGTGTTCTCCCAGCTGCAGCATGAGGTCAAGGGCAGCTTTCTGCAAGAGAACATTCATGGCAAAGTAATCAAAATGACCCTGCCCCTGTCGTTGCCAGTCTTTTTCCAGCTCGTCTTCTTCAGTGTAGGTATACACGCTGCGTTTATCGGCAAACCTCTCTGCCTCGACAAGAAAGAGGTGCACGCCATGGAATTCCCCCTGCCAAATTGCCACAGACTCCCGCCGCTCTTCTTCGACGTAGTGCATATCTAACTGAAAACTATGGGTAAAGTGTTTTCCGGCAATGAAACTCGGCATATGGCCGATCGCAGCCACACGATATCCCAGGGCGGAAGGATCAATAAAGCCATAGCGGGGCAGCACCACGCTGACCCTGCCTTTGCCATAGCGAACGAGACTTTCAGCTAGTTGGCGACACACATCTTTCACCCCGCCTGCACCAGCAATACCCTCGTATTCCCGACTCACCACCCAGATGTTTTTCGGCACCTGTAACGCTTTTTTCCCCATAAAAGAACTACTCCTTAAAGCACAAAACTCTCCCGTTAATACATGCCAAAGGTCTGGCAACACAGGTTTTCTTCTTCTTTCCAAGGTCTTTTTTAATACATGCCGCCATCTCAATATTTGATACTATAAGGTCTGCTACACTTGACACAAGAGGAAAGCATATTATTCCTCTTTTCTTTTACATACTTTGCTCTTAATGTATGAGAACACATTTTTTCAACACTTTCTGCATATGAAATATAAAGATTATTATCAAATCCTGGGCATAGAACGGAATGCCACGCCAGAGCAGATCAAGCAAAGCTACCGCAAGCTGGCCAGAAAATTCCATCCTGATGTAAATAAGGAAAAAGACGCAGAAACACGCTTTAAAGAGATTGGCGAAGCGTATGAAGTGCTCAAAGACCCTGAGAAACGACAGGCATACGACAGCTTTGGTGAAAACTGGCAGAATGGCGATCAATTCAAAGCCCCACCCAACTGGAATTCAGGGTTTGAGTTTCATCAGGGAGGAGACGACGATGCTGCTGGTTTTAGTGATTTTTTTGAATCACTCTTTGGACAAAGTCACGCTAGGGGTGGGAACAGGCAAACTTTTCGTATGCAGGGCGAAGACCAGCATGCAACAGTAACAATCTCTCTTGCTGATGCCTATCATGGGGCCAGGCAGAGTATCACTCTCGAACGGAGAGGCGCAGACGAGCAGGGACGCGTACATATACAGCCACAGCAACTTAATATTGTCATTCCCAAAGGAGTAATAGCCGGGCAACGCATCCGCCTGGAAGGGCAAGGCATGCCAGGCCATGGCGGTGGCCCAGCCGGAGATCTGTATCTGGAGATTCAATTTACCAAAGACCCGCATTTTAAGGCGGATAAACGGACCATTCACCTACTTCTGCCAGTTACTCCTTGGGAAGCAGCTCTAGGCGCAAGCATCACCGTGCCGACGCTGGATGGCAAGGTCCAGTTAAAGATTCCACCTAATTCTCAAAATGGCAGTAAACTGCGCTTAAAAGGGAAAGGACTCTCTACGCAAAAAAGCCAGGGAGACCAAATAGTCACGCTCAAGGTAGCCTTGCCGCAGGCGACAACAGATGAGCAGCGTGAAGTCTACAAAACTATGGCGGAAAAAATGCCCTTCAATCCTCGAGCTGAACTGGGGGTTTAGCATGAGAAGTGATTCAACCATATATTTGCAAGGTATAGTTTTAGATGATGAGTCTCATTGCTCCTTTGTTGAATTGTGCCATCTGAGCGGAGCAAGCGCTGATTTGGTACAGGAAATGGTCTCGGAAGGGATAATAAAGCCGGAAGGGGAGAAACCTGATAGCTGGCGTTTCACCTCTATCACAATCCACAAGGTGCAAACCGTAGTCCGTTTGAACAAGGATTTACGTGTAAACCTGCCGGGCTGCGCCTTAATTCTTGAGCTCCTTGAAGAACTTGACACACTGCGCTCCAGTTCGGGACTACGATAAATCTTTTTTTACCTATTTTGCTCAAAACAGATTTTCTTACCTATCTAGCCAGCCATTTTTCCCTTGAATCTGCCCTCTTAGGTTGTGCAGGGACTGCGCTCGTCTGTCTCCTGGGGTTTCTCATTTATCGGCAAGCGGTACAGAAACGCAGCCTTTTTCTTAATCTTCGTCTTGACCGCCTACAGGACGAAAGACAATTGCAGCAAGACGACATCCTTCGCTTGCAGCAAGAATGCTCTGCCCTAGCCCGTGAATGCCGGGAGATTGATGTGGAAAATGCAGGTTTGCAGAGCGCTTGCGCGGCGATGCGGCAACAAATAAATGAAAGAGAGATCATACTTGCTGAGGCACGCACACAGATTGAAGAACACTTCCAGGCGGCGGCTGCCCAGATAATGGCAGCACAGGGAGAGACTCTGACGCGCCAGCACCAGTCTTCACTCAATCTTTTACTCAAGCCCTTGCACGAACAATTGGGTGCATTTCGCCAGCGGCTTGATGATGTGCATCACCAGGAAAGTAGAGACCGCATCTCCCTGCAAAAAGAGCTGGAACAGCTCCGTCAACTTAATAAGCAGCTGAGCAACGATGCCATAAATCTTACTGAAGCGCTGAGGGGCAACAACAAAACACAAGGCCTCTGGGGTGAAATAATACTTGCACACGTGCTGGAGGCTTCTGGTCTGCGGCAGGGTGAAGAATTTGATCTGCAGGTTCGTCTTACAAAAGAAAACGGGGATACCTATCAGCCAGATGCCATAGTGCATTTGCCGGAAGACAGGCACATTATAATAGATGCAAAAGTCTCCCTAAAAGACTTTACTGATGCCAACTACGCAACAAATGAAGATGAGAGAGCTATTTTTACCGCCAAACATCTGGCTTCGGTGAAAAGACAAATAACCCTTTTGGCCGGGAAGCAATACCATCTGCTCCTTGATGGGCCAGGCACCCTTGACTTTGTCCTCCTATTTATCCCAGTAGAACAGGCATTTCAGCTGGTGATGGAAAAAGATGTTGGCCTTCTGTTTTCTGCCATACAGCAAAGGGTCATTCTGACAAGCCCATCTACTTTACTTGCAACGCTGCGCACAATTCACCATCTTTGGCGGGTTGACGAGCAGCATCGTAATAGTTTAGCCATTGCCAAACAGGCAGCAAGCATTTATGATAAATTGGTTGGTTTTGTTGAGGCCTTCGATGCCATAGAATTGCGCCTTAACCAAACTCAACAGGCCTGGCACACGGCCAAAAACCGTTTAAGTACCGGGCAAGGCAATGTCATCGCGAGGGCAGAAGCGTTAAAGGCGCTGGGAATCCAACCCAATAAGAATTTGCCCGTCGCGTGGCGGAAAAGTTTGTCCCCAGAAGGAGAATAGCATCATGAAATACATAAGCATTTTGGCATTTGTTTCTTTACTTGCCCTTTCGTCCTGTGCAACCAGAGGCCAAAGTGGAGCGGCAATCGGCGGCGCTGTTGGCGCTGTAACAGGGCAGGCGATTGGCCACAACACAGGAGGTACCCTCATTGGCGCGGCCGTCGGCACCATGCTAGGTTATCTTGTCGGTAATGAAATGGATAAGTACGACCGCCAGCAACTGGACCACATGTATGAGCGGGGAGTTTCCAATGAGACTTCGTCCTGGGTTAACCCTGACACTGGCAATCGATATGCTGTGACGCCACAACCCGCATTTCAGCAAGGTGACTCAGGACGCCCCTGCCGTAAGGCTGAGATTGACTCCTGGATTGATGGCAGGAAAGAGACGGTTCTAACCACCGCATGTCGTAATTCAAATGGACAGTGGGAGCTGCAGCGTTAAACGACAAATACGCTACCATTTTCTATGCTGCAGGGAGAATTTGAAATTATCAGTAAAAGCCGGAGAGAGATGATTGATCTCTCCGGCATCATTCAGGATATAATTAGCACCAATAACATAGCACAAGGCCATCTCATTCTCTTTAATCCTCACACAACCGCAGGACTCACCATCAACGAAGGGGCTGACCCTGATGTGCAGAAGGATTTGTTGTATGCACTGACGCGAATTGTTCCAGATTCATGGCCTTTCCGCCATGCCGAGGGTAATTCTCCTGCCCATGTTATGGCAACCCTTGTCGGTTCCAGCGTTACAGTACTCATAAACAATAGTCGGCCACGTTTAGGCGTATGGCAAAGTGTCTATTTCTGTGAATTTGACGGCCCGCGTAAACGGAAAGTCTTTTGGATGTTACACAGCAATGGCTAACCCACACACAAATTTCAACAAGGTGTTTGCGTGTATTTCGGACTCACTCGCCAACTTGACGAAAAATCACTCATCACCTATTTGAAAAACTTTGGTGACGAACGCCTGAGCACTGTGCTTGTCCCCCGTCTACGAGACGAAGAAATAGATACCCTGGTAGACACCTTAATGGTCATCATGCGTACCCATCTGACCAACGAGGAATATCACCGCCTCTTTCTGCAAGAAGGCCCTTGCGAATGAGCAACCTTTTCCACCACCTGCTTAAGATGCCTTCACTAGTCAATTTACGGGATTTCCTTGAGCTTCTGCGAGCCAACAACGAAGTACATGTAGTCGATTTTGAGGTTGACCCCTACCTGGAAATTGCCGAAATACATCGTCGCGTTATTGCCAAGGGGGGGCCCGCCCTCTTATTTACAAAAGTAAAAGGATCATCTTTCCCGGTGGTGACCAATCTTTTTGGCACCCAAAACCGTCTCGAACTCGCCTTTGGCAAGCGGCCGCTCCATTTTGTGCAAGGCCTAGTCAACTTAGTTGAGGAGTCAATGCCGCCAAAGCTAACGACCCTATGGAAGGCCCGTTCACTCTTTGCAGAAGGGCTGCGTGTAGGCTTAAAAACGGTGAAACAGGGGCCTATTTTGGAATGTTGTCAACAACCTTGCCGGTTAGGTACTCTTCCTCTGCTTACCTCCTGGCATTCAGATGGCGGTCCATTTGTTACCTTGCCCCTGGTATACACAGAACATCCAAATGGACATGGTCACAACCTTGGCATGTATCGGATACAGCGCTATAATGACACCACAACAGGGATACACTGGCAGATCCATAAGGGAGGAGGCTACCACTACCATGCCGCTGAAGTGCAAAATAGCCCCCTGCCTCTTACCTTGTTCATTGGTGGACCGCCTGCCCTCATGCTTGCTGCCATTGCCCCTTTACCCGAGAATATCCCCGAGTTAATCCTCGCTTCCCTCTTGCAGAATACAAAGCTAAAGCTTGTGCCAGACCCCAAAGGAGGACACCCGCTGATTGCCGAGGCCGAATTTGCGATTAAAGGGGTTGTCCCGCCACATATTCGGCGTCTTGAAGGGCCCTTTGGTGATCACTACGGCTACAACTCGCTGGCCCATGATTACCCAATTTTCCAGACAACTCACTTATATCATCGCAAAGATGCCATCTACCCTGCCACAGTGGTTGGGCGTCCGCGTCAGGAGGATTTTTTTATTGGAGATTTTCTGCAAGAGTTACTGTCTCCACTGTTTCCCTTGGTCATGAAAGGCGTAAGCCAGTTGAAAACTTTTGGAGAAACTGGGTTTCACTGCCTTGCAGCTGCCCGTGTCCATGACCGCTATCCGCGGGAAGCCTTCGCCGCAGGGTTACGAATTCTTGGTGAAGGGCAGCTCTCCTTAACGAAATTTCTGCTGCTCACCGATGGCGGTATTGATGTTGCCCATTTCCCTAGTCTTTGGCAACACATCCTCGAAAGGATTCGCTGGGACCAAGATCTTTTTGTCTTTGCCAATGTTTCTCAGGACACTCTAGATTATACCGGCCCTTCAGTGAACAAGGGTTCAAAGGCTATGATGATGGGACTTGGCAAGGAGAAATGCCGTGATTTACCTAACTCCTTTCATGGCAGCCTTCCGGTCAGCTGTAAGAACCCACTGGTGTATCTCCCCGGCACCATCGTTGTTCAAGGCGAACCGTATGATGCGGCTCCGGACCTTGCAAAAGAGCTGGCTGAATGGGAGGGGGTAGGCCAGTGGCCAGTTTTTATTTTAGTTGACTCTACAAAAGAAGCCACCCTTTCTTTACGAGAATTTCTGTGGACAGTTTTTACCCGCTTTGAACCGGCCGCTGATATCCATGGAAGAAGCCAACACACACACCGCTTCCATGTTGGTCTTAAGGCACCCGTCGTCTTTGATTGCCGCATGAAGCCATGGTACACTGATGTGCTTGAGGTGGATCCTGCCACAAAAGAACAGGTGGATAGAATTGCCCGCCACATACCTTTTTTATGAGTGAGGAACGCCTGCAAAAACTGCTTGCCCAGGCAGGGATTGCCTCAAGACGGAGAGCAGAAGAGCTTATTCTTGCGGGAAGAGTACGGGTAGACGGCCAAACAGTACAAGAACTAGGTTTTAAAATAGATCCAGAGTCATCGTCTATTACTTTTGACGAAAAACCAGTCCAGTTCGAAAAAAAAATCTATCTCCTGCTAAATAAACCAACTGGTTACATCACAACACTCTCTGACCCACAAGGAAGAAGGGCTGTCACTGACCTGATTCGCGATATTCCTGAACGTCTTTTTCCCGTTGGTCGGCTTGATTTCGACACGGAAGGTGCTTTAATCATGACCAATGACGGCGATTTTGCCAATTCCATCCTCCACCCGAGTCACGAGATCAAAAAAACCTATGAGGCCCTCGTACAGGGAGTTCCCAACCGACAGACCTTGCAGCGTCTTGCTCAAGGAGTACGAATTGATGGACATCTTACCTATCCTGCCCAACTGCAAATACTAAAACAAGGAAAAGACAGAACCCTTATTGAAATTATTATCCATGAGGGCAAAAAACGGCAGGTCCGAAAAATGTTCCAGACAGTTATGCATCGAGTCATCCAACTTCGCCGTACAGCCTATGGCAAGCTCCGCCTGGGCGCCCTCCCCCTTGGCCAATACCGACCGCTTAGCCCCCAGGACCGTAAGCAAATCTTTACATAAATTTACTTTACTTTCATAATATCAGCTGGTTACATAGATAAAGATTATTCTTGTCCTATTTGGAGCAAGAGCTATTTCTTTTTTCCCTTGAGAGAAAAAGGAAACTTGGAAAGGAAATTCTCATGGATAGTATTGGTAGGGGAAAGGATGAATAAATCAGATCTCATTGAACAACTTGCAGTAACGATGCAGCTCTCCGGAAGAGAGGCTGCAGCCATAGTCGACACAATTTTGGAGACTATGACCGATGCGTTGACCCGAGGTGACTCCATCGAAATTCGTGGGTTTGGTAGTTTTGTCGTCAAGGAATACGAATCTTACACAGGCAGAAACCCCAAAACCGGCGAACTCATCACGGTGCGCCCCAAAAGACTCCCCTTTTTTAAAGTAGGAAAGGATTTACGGGAGCAAGTCAACAGAAGGGTGTAGTACAGTTCAACTGTTCTGGTCGGCAGGAGACTCAACTTCTCCGACCAGATCGTACACATGGGCGTCAACGATTCGGACAGAAAGAATATCCCCCACATTCGCCTCACCTGAGCTAATATAGACACAACCGTCAATGTCCGGGGCTTGGTAACGAGTTCTTCCTTCCAGTAGTAGTTCACTTTCTTGGCTGATTCCTTCAATTAGCACAGGCTCTACCTGACCGATTTTATTACTCAACAAGTGGGCACTGATTTCTGCCTGTGCCTCCATAACCCTTTGCAGCCTGTCTTCTTTAACCTCTTCCTCAGCTTTAGTAGGCAAGCGGAAGGCAGCGCATTCTTCCTCATCCTGATAGGCAAAGACCCCCACATGATCAAGACGCCACTGGGCAATTGCCGTAAGCAGTAATTGAACGTCTTCTTCACGCTCACCAGGAAAGCCCACCATAAAAGTCGTACGGATGGCACAATCGGGCAAATAAGCATGAACTGCGCTAATCAATTCATCTAGTTGACTTTTACCATACTGTCTACGCATTGCCTTCAGCACTGGATCACTGACATGCTGCATGGGAATATCCAGATACGGTACGATTCGAACCTCCTTCTGCATAAGAGTGAGTAAAGCACGGCTCACCCGAGAAGGGTAGAGATAAAGAAGGCGAATCCATGGAATGTTTGTTTTTTGCAACAAGGCCTGCAACAAGGTCACAAGACCATCTTGCAAACCTTTATCGTATCCGTAACGCGTTAGATCTTGCGCAATAAGCGTTAATTCTTTAACGCCACTGCTTTCTAACATCTGGGCCTCTTGCACCAAATCTGGAACTGAGCGGCTCCGTAGTCTGCCTCGTATCGAGGGGATCATGCAGTAGCTGCAATGATTATCGCATCCTTCAGTTATTTTCAGATAGGCTCTGAAAAATGGTGTGGAAATGCGGCGTGGCACCATGCTATCCATTAAGTAGACTGCGGGACCAGAGTTAGCAATAAATTTTGGCCTCGGCTCCTTATTGAGCAGTCCAGCAATGTCTGGAAAATCGTCTAAACCAAGAAAAAGATCAACCTCTGGCAAGGCTTCACGCAACTGCTCTCCATAGCGTTGAACAAGGCACCCTGCCACAACAAGCCGTTGGTTAGAGTTATTTTTTTTATGTGTCGACAGTGTGAGTATTTCATCAATGGCTTCTTCCGCCGCACTCTGGATAAATCCGCAGGTATTAACCAGGATAAGAGCGGCAGATTGCGGATTTTCAACAACCCGATAACCGTCTCGCTCTAGGGCCGCCAACATGACTTCGGAATCAATCAGATTTTTAGGGCAACCCAAACTCACCAAATGTATCGTTTTATCCATGCAACCAATTATCCGTTTTGAGGAGATATATTCGACCACAGCTTAAGAAGGTTTCACTGGCAATAATTTCACATTATGCACGTAATGCAGTTAGTGAAGTAAAAATTTTTCCAGCAGTGCGCTCTCTTTATAGCGTTTCGGCAAAAAAAAAGGGTTGTGACTAAGGCCACAACCCTTTGGCAAAATAAATTGCTTACAAATCAGCCAAGCATAGCCTTAAACGGATTTGCGTAGAGCAGAATAAAAGCAATAACCAAACCATAAATGGCAATAGATTCACAAAGAGCCATACCAATGATCATGGTGGTGGTGATAGCACCTTTTGCTTCTGGGTTACGGGCAACGCCATCGCAGGCACCACGTAAACCACTACCCATACCAATACCAGCACCAAGGCCAGCAAGACCAATACTTAAAGCAGCTGCGATACAGATAAGTGCGACACTAAGAGTGTTCATAAAAAATTCCTCCGCTAATTTAATGTTGTATAAAGTGGCCTTCTTCTCCGTTGAACGGACGGATGAACTAATTAATGGGCGTGTTCCATTGCCCCTGCGCAGTACAGAACCGACAGGAGGACAAAAACAACCGCCTGGATAAAAGAAACGAGCACGCCTAGTGCCAGAATAGGTAGCGGTGCAAAAAAAGCACCGGCCAGCATAAAGAGGACAGAGAGCAGAACCTCTTTTGCGAAAATATTTCCAAAAAGACGCATGGAAAGTGAGATAAGGCGCGCGAAGTTACTGATAAGCTCAAGTACAAACATAAAGGGTGCAAGCCACTTACTCGGCCCCATGAAGTGTTTGTAATACTTAATACCATGGGTTTTGAAACCAAGATAATGGTGTGTTACCCAGACCATAATAGTCATACCCAAGGTGATGTTGAGATTTGAGGTGGGCGACATAAAGCCAGGTATCAAACCTATCATGTTGGCCACTAGGATATACAGAAAGAAGGTGGCCATCATGGGAAAGAGCATCTTAGCCCCTTTTTCACCCAGATTTTCAACGAACATATCCATCAAGCCGCCAACAACAACTTCCCAAAAATTCTGTCCGCTGCCCGGCACCAATTCCAGTTTGCTCATGGTCAGGCGCGGAATAATGATGAGAAAAGCCATGACAAACCAAGTGTAGGTCATATAGGGGGTGCAGAGCTTCTCGATAAAGGTGTGCCCGACCACATCATGCGGTACTGGCAAGCCTATTGCCTGTAGGACTAAAGAAATAAACAGTATTGGATGCTCCATAACTCCTCTCTTTCAGGAAATACCGGACAGCTTTTTCTTTCTTCTACCCACACCAACAATGATAACACTCACCATCACAGTACTCAGACCAAGAATAAGCCCAGCCGGATGAATGGTAACTTTGGTGGCAAGGGTAAAAAGAATAAGCCCCAAAACGATAATTCTTCCATACATCTTAACTAAAAAACCCAATTTTTCCATACCGGAAAAAGAGGCTTCACTTTCACCGTAACTGGCAACCCGATCAAGTAACCGCCTTATATCTCGCTGCAACAGCCAAAAGCTTGTTGTTGCCAAGACTGAACCATAAACGACTGAAAGGGCAAAATTCTTTCCCTTAGTCAAGCCTCCACAGACAGCCATTATCACACTTAATATGGCAACCAACCATAAAACACGCTTGACCAAATGTTCATTCCCATCTTTAGCAGAGGAAAACAAGGTGAGATTCATACCAAAACTCTCACTTATCTTTAAACATTTTCGTCAAGGCCCACAGACTGCGAAAACTGGCAACTATTCCAAAGGCAAAAAAAATAAAAGTGAGCCAAGGGGCAGTCTTCCCGCCAAAAAGCTTGTTATCAAGAAACCAACCTATACCAAAGCCGATCAGAATAGAAAAGGCAAAGGTTAAGCCAGCATTGCTATAAATTGCAAGCTGACGAATGTACTCTTTTCGTTCTTCAGACACTGGATCTTTTCTACTCCTGCTGCTGATTTTCCTCAGGCAGGAGTAGCATGGCTGTGGGGCAAACGCAATATTTTTCTGAATCAACACATCAATTTTCTGAATGAAGCCTCAGTCGCTTCCAGAATTTTTGTAAGGTGTTCTTTCTTATGAGCGATCGAAAGAAAAAAGGCTTCGAACTGTGAGGGGGCAAGCCAAATCCCATTGGCAAGCATTTGGCGAAAATGCTTTGCATAGCGCTTTGTATCAGCCTTCACAGCAGTCGTGTAATCTTCGACTGGATCTTCTGTAAAAAAAACCGTCATCATGGAAGAAACCCTGTTCAGGACAACAGGCACACCAGTACGCTTTGCCACACCCACAAGCTCCCCGGCAAACCAGTCGCTGGTTTCTTCAAGCTGTGTATAAAAACCTGGCTCTGCTAACTGCTTAAGCATGGCCAAACCGGCAGCCATGGCTAAAGGATTACCAGACAAGGTTCCAGCTTGGTACACAGGCCCCTCGGGTGCAATCATCCCCATCAACTCTGCCTTTCCTCCATAGGCGCCAACAGGCAGTCCTCCACCTATTATTTTTCCCAGACAAGTTAGATCTGGAGTAATGCCAAAACATTCTTGGGCCCCGCCCAAAGCCAGTCTAAAGCCGGTAATAACCTCATCAAAAATGAGAACTATTCCCATTTCCGTTGTTAATTGTCTCAATATTTGCAGAAAACCAGGCTTAGGTGCTACAACGCCCATATTGCCCGCAACTGGTTCGATAATCACACAGGCTATTTCTTCCCCCCGTTCACGTAGGGTTTTCTCCAAGATTTCTACATCATTATAGGGAATAGAGACCGTATTTTTGACAATATCTTCCGGCACGCCCGGACTTCCTGGAATGCCGAGTGTAAGCAGTCCTGACCCTGCTTTCACCAGAAACGAGTCTGCATGTCCGTGATAACAACCATCAAATTTGACGATTACATTTCGCCCGGTATAGGCGCGGGCAAGGCGGATAGCGCTCATAGTTGCTTCAGTACCAGAGTTGACAAAGCGGACCTTGTCCAGAGAAGGAACAGACCTGCAAACCATGGCCGCAAGATCGACCTCCAAGGCACACGGAGCACCATAGCTCGTTCCCATTTGTGCGGTTTCAGCTATTGCCTGCACAACCTGCGGGTTAGCATGGCCAAGTATCATCGGCCCCCAGGAACTCACAAGATCAATAAACTCGTTGCCATCTGCATCGGTAATAAGACAGCCCTTTGCCTCACGTACAAAAAGGGGGTCGCAGCCCACTGATCGACATGCCCTGACAGGAGAATTGACCCCACCAGGGATCCATTTTTTTGCTTGGGCAAATAGCTGAGCTGACTGGGAATTATGCATATATCCTCCAAAAAAACTACTATAAATGTTTAGGGGAAATAGAAAAGATGTATAGCATTTCCCTGGCAAAGGGTCAAAAGTTTCTGGGCAACAAGCGAGATGAATTGCCTCAGACAAAAAGACAATGTAACATACAGAGTTTATAAAAGGGCAACCTTATCTAAGAGTCCGCAAAATCATCCAACCAAAAAATACACAAACTATGGCTAACGATCCCAACAAAGTCATCTATTCGATGATCAGAGTCAGTAAAAAATACAACCAAAAGTATGTCTTAAAAGATATCTCCCTTTCGTACTTTTATGGAGCAAAAATCGGCGTGCTGGGGCTAAACGGTTCTGGAAAAAGCACACTGCTTCGTATTCTTGCCGGAGTTGATCAAGACCATGAGGGGAAAACTATTCTCTCAGAAGGACTAACCATTGACTACCTGCCACAAGAACCCGCCCTGGACAATGATAAGACCGTTCGTGAAGTAGTGGAAGAAGGGGCGCAGGCAACCCTTGAGTTGCTTGCTGAGTTCAATGCCATCAACGAAAAATTTGCTGAACCAATGGATGACGATGCCATGCAGGCGCTTCTTGATCGTCAGGCAAAGGTGCAAGACCAACTAGATGCTATTGGGGCATGGGAGATTGATTCAAAACTCGATATGGCCATGGACGCCTTGCGATGTCCCCCAGCCGAGACCAAATGCGGAGTCTTGTCAGGCGGTGAAAAACGACGAGTGGCGCTATGTCGCATTCTTTTGAAGAACCCGGACATATTGCTATTAGATGAGCCCACAAATCACTTGGATGCCGAGTCCGTAGCTTGGCTGGAACAGCACCTGAAACAGTACCCGGGCACTGTCATTGCCGTTACCCACGACCGCTACTTCCTCGACAATGTTGCGGGATGGATACTGGAACTTGATCGCGGTCAAGGCATTCCCTGGAAGGGTAATTATTCCTCTTGGCTAGAACAGAAACAAAATCGGCTTGCCCAGGAAGAAAAGAAGGAAAGCGAACGCCAGCGCACTTTACTGAGGGAGTTAGAATGGGTTCGCATGAGTCCCAAGGGCCGGAGAAGTAAATCTAAGGCACGTATAAGCGCTTATGAAAACCTACTTGATCAGCAAAGTGAAAAGCTCGGTGCCGATATGGAAATATATATACCACCGGGTCCACGACTGGGGAAACTCGTAATTGAGGCGGATAAACTCAGCAAAGCCTTTAATGGGCGACTCCTGATGGATAACCTTAATTTCTCGCTTCCGCCTGGAGGTATAGTTGGTGTCATAGGCCCAAACGGTGCTGGCAAGTCAACACTCTTTCAGATCATTACCGGTCAGGAAAAGGCAGATAGCGGTTTCATTCGAGTTGGTGATACCGTCAAATTGGCCTTTGTTGATCAATCCCGTGATTCGCTCAAACCCGATGAGACCATTTGGCAGGCAATTAGCGAAGGCCAGGAAACCATTTGGCTGGGAACCAAGGAGATCAATTCGCGGGCCTATGTAGCAAAATTCAACTTTACCGGTAGCGACCAGCAACAAAAGGTAGGCAGCATTTCCGGCGGGCAACGAAACCGAGTACACCTTGCCAGAATGCTCAAAGGTGGCGGCAATGTTTTGCTCCTCGACGAGCCAACCAATGACCTTGATGTCAACACCATGCGGGCCTTAGAAGAGGCGCTGGAAAATTTTGCCGGTTGCGCCGTGGTGATCAGCCATGATCGTTGGTTTCTTGATCGCGTTGCTACCCACATACTAGCATTTGAAGGTAACTCTGAGGTGGTTTGGTTTGAAGGCAACTACTCAGACTACGAACAGGACTACAAGCGGCGCAAGGGGACAGACGCGGACCAACCACACCGCATTAGATACCGACAATTGACCAGGTGAGAGAGGATCGCCTCTCCAAGTGTCCTCGCAAGGTTCAGGATTGCATAAAAAAACCGGTCTCTCAAAAGAGAGCCGGTTTTTTTTACTCTTTAGATGTCAGTTATACTCAGGCAAGCAGCTCAAACATTTCTTTTTTAGCTCCACATACGGGGCATTTTTCCGGGGCCTTTCCAAGCTCAATATATCCACAAACCGGACAAAGATAGAACTCACTCACATCAAGGTCTACACCTTTTTTCACAGCTTCCAATGCCTTGGTATAAATTTGAGCATGCACCTTCTCGGCATCCACCGCAAATTTAAACATGGTTTTGGCTTTATGACCATCTGCCACAGCCAACTCAACCATTGGTGGGTACATATTGGTAAATTCGTCGGTTTCGCCATTGATGGCAGACTGAAGGTTCTCAGCTGTTGAAGCAATCATATCGAGGGCCTTCAAATGGCCTTCCGCATGGATGCGCTCAGCTTCAGCTGTGGTGCGAAAAAGTTTAGCGATATTTTTGAACCCCTCTTTTTCTGCTTTCTTTGCAAAGGCACGGTACTTCTGATTAGCTTGGCTCTCGCCGGCAAAAGCTTCTTTCAGATTGTCAACAGTTGTAGGCATTGCTCTGTACTCCTCTATAGGATTTGGTAGATATTTGCTTTGTTTAGAACAAACGAATGGAAAAAATGGTCTGATCCCATTTTCATTAGGCCATACCATAATGCACCTTCACAGAGTGGGCAAGGCGCTGTGTAAAAAAAACTCATATAAGAATTATTACCGAAAGCTATCCAGCCTGATTAACATTCTTTTTTCTTATTTCTTTCGTTTTTTCTACCACCAAAAACTAGTTTCCCGCCAAGATGACCGGCCAGGCCTACAGAGGTTAACAGGATAAGAGACAAGAAAAGATACATTCCACGTCCTGGCACGTTCTCACGCAGAACAGCAGGTTGCACAAAGCCCCATATAACCAAAACAAACAAGGCAAGGGTTGCGATGATGGAGGCGCCTATTTTTGCTTTAAACAGGTTAGTTGTTGCTCTTCGATATCGCTCCTTCCACATGGTATAGCCGGTAAACAAAACAAGGGGCATGCAGGGCAGCACAAAAGTGTAGCCATAAAGAGCGGCTTGACCCAGCGGTACTACTTCCCAGACAACAAAAAGAAACACAAAGACAAATGCCATGGGAATTATGCCATTGGGCATATGCACGGTTATGGGGTGCAAATGGTGCTGCACAATAAGCCTTTTTATAAGCCCTGGAGACGAGGTTGTGACATGTTTTGCCTGCTTATTTTCGGCCTCAATCTCGGTGGAGGATGATGCGTCCTTTTCCTTTTTATCACTGACAGGCTCATTGTTAGCCGCCGCAGTTGGCTTTTCTGTCACTTCAACAAAGAGGCTTTTGTCTGCTCCACAAAGTGGGCATTCATCGGGCGGCTCATTGCCTTCATGGATATAACCACAGATAGTACATTCCCATTTTTTCATCATTTCTCCTCCGGCTGCCAAAGTGTCATTACAGCTTAAGTGGCCTACACGGCTGTTCAATTCAATGTTTTGCTTACGAAGAAAAAGGTACACTGCCGCTAATAATAATCAACAGCAAAAAAAATATTCGGATAGATTAATTCATCTGTCAGATAATCATTTTTTTCATCCCTTTGCCGTGCCAGTGAAAAGAGGCTTGGGAAAAATGGGATATTACCCTATTTGGCAATTTTTTTCTTCAACATACCCTCATCAGCTAACTTAGATGACAGTTCCCGAAATATCTTTCGCTTCTTGCAATCGTCATGTCTCTTTTTCTTTTTGGAGGCTGTTACGGGTGACTGTCTATAGACTTGCATATCAAATATAAAAAAACTCTGGCCGTGTCTTTTTTTACATAGATACCTTACCTCGGGGTCACAGAGGTGTGCGAAAGATTGATCTTTTTCCGGCAAGGCTAACGAGAGCAAGCCTCCGCTCCTGCCCATCGGGGTCAGGTCAGCCGCCAAAGCGTATCATTTCAGACAATTTACTACGGGCGATTTTTTTAAATTTGGTATATTAGCGAGCACTATGCTCATGCTGGTGTAAAATTTTTTTTGTGATATTTTTTTCGCCATTTATAGGCCTTGATGCTTTGAGTACAAAATAACAGTTAGATTACATGGCCCTATGAGCTAAAAGGCCGATATTCTTGCCTTGCAGCTTTTTCCTTATCCCCGAAAATTTATGAACAGGTTTGGTGTTTAATCATGCACGCTGCACTTATTGTGATTTTTATTCTCGCCTACGTTGCCATTGCCCTTGAGCATACACTGCGGATTAACAAATCTGCCTCGGCCCTTCTGGCTGCTGGTTTGCTGTGGACCATCTACTCTCTCTCTCCAGGCAATATTCATCTGGTTATTGAGGGCTTGAATGAATCCATAGTTGAAACTGCACAGATTGTTTTCTTCCTTATGGGGGCAATGACTATCGTTGAAGTGGTAGACGCATACCATGGTTTTGACGTTATTACCGCCCGAATTAAGACAACCAAGCTAAGCACACTGCTCTGGCTGGTTGGAATAGTTACCTTTTTTCTTAGTTCTCTCCTTGATAACCTGACAACTACCATTGTTATGGTTTCACTAATAAAAAAACTGCTCAATCGCCACGAAGACCGACTTTTCTTCGCAGGGCTCATAGTTATTGCTGCAAATGCTGGTGGAGCCTGGACTCCCATTGGTGATGTCACAACCACCATGCTCTGGATTGGGGGTCAGATAACAACATTAAATATTATGAAAGGAGTCTTTCTTCCCTCAGTTGCCTGCCTTGTTGTTCCCCTTGTAGTAACCAGCTATCATTTTCGAGGAAAGGTCGTCTCCAGCCCGGACACTCTCTATGTCAAAAAGGAAGATCCTGTTTCTAGTTTCGAACAAGAACTTATGCTTGCTTTGGGTATCGGTATCTTAGTAATGGTACCTATTTTTAAATCAATTACACACCTTCCACCTTTCATGGGCATGCTTTTTGGTGTTGGCATCCTGTGGTTGATTGCCGACTTACTGCATCGCAATACAACAAATGATGAATTTAAACATCAACTCAGTCTTGTTGCCGCCTTACGGCGCATCGACATGAGCAGTATTATCTTTTTCATTGGCATCTTATTAGCTGTCGCAGTGCTTGAGCACACCCTTATTCTGGACGGCCTCGCCCACTGGATGGAAAAGACCATTGGGCGCCTCGATGTTATCGTTATTTTGACAGGTATAATGAGTGCTGTTATTGATAACGTACCGTTGGTTGCTGCCTCAATGGGCATGTATAATATGACCACCTATCCACCCGATTCCTTCCTCTGGGAGTTTCTGGCCTACTGTGCAGGTACCGGCGGTTCAATCCTCATTATTGGCTCGGCAGCCGGTGTTGCCGCTATGGGTCTGGAGAAGATACACTTTTTTTGGTACGCGAAAAAAATTGGCTGGCTGGCACTGCTCGGCTATTTTGCAGGAATAGGGGTGTATCTATTGCAATACCGTATTATCCACTAATGGATTCAGTTATTGGGCGATTGGCGCAATACCACGGCAGTTTTTAGCCTTCCTTTGGCAGATGGAAGGGGTGGCAAATTAGAATGCAGAATAGAAAAAAATACTTTCTTTTTAAGGTGAGGAATGAGTAAAATTATTACAACTTTACCTAGACGTGGTGAGATATAGCTTCTTTTCCTCGGCAAGGCCCCTTCAGCTGCAAAGGCAGGCAAGGGTGCTTAATGTAGCACTTGCCGTAACAACATGTACCTTCTAGTTGATGTGGATGAGTCATAATGGCAAATGAGCCCGACCAATTATTGAAGGAATATACGCAACTTATTGAGTCCCTTGCTCTCTACCCAAACATTACCATTGTGAAAGTGGATGGAGAACCGCCAGACGAGTATGAGATAGAATATAACCTCAGGGCATATGTACGGAATGGAGGGAATATTGAGATTCAACGTCGGCACAGGATCCTCATCACTCTTCCTTTTGGTTACCCGCATTTTGCTCCAGTAGTAAAGACACTTACGCCACTTTTTCATCCAGCAATCAATCAAAATTCTATCTCTATTGACCAATATTGGGAAAAACGTTCATCTTTGCCAGACCTCATTGTTCATATCGGCGAGATGATATCCGGTCACTTCTATAAATCTGATAAACCAGCAAACCCAGAAGCAGCTGCTTGGTACCGGGAACATGACAATGAATTTCCCCTTGATGCCCCAGCTGCTGCTCACATTGGCGAAGAAGGCCTCATTGACGACTTTGATGACGACATTGTATCCAGTCTACAGCTGGATGATGCCGTGCCAAATGTGGACATGGTTGAACAGATTCCAGATTTCACTCCTGAGATTGAAGAAATTCTCCAGCTGGCGGCACAAAATCAGACCATTACGACAGCCAAGCGTCTGGCTGAACTCCCACTAACTGCATGGTTTCCTGAACGAGATGAAATTCAGAGCAAAGTTGATAGTGCCATAGAAAAAGCGGCAAAACTTTTTCTGCAAGCCCAGGAAGAGGAGGATGACGATAACTACGATAAGGCTCTACAAACTGCCTCACGCATCCTTGAATTGATCCCAGATGACCCGGCAGCCAAATCGCTGCAGCAGCGACTACAGCAATCTGCAACGATCTCTGATTCTCTCTTTGGCTTAGATGATGAAGAAAAAGAACTCAAAGAAAATAAGGAGACAACAAAATCTAAGGAGCAAGATAACGAAGAAAAGGAGAAAAAAACAGCTCGGAAAATAAGCCTACCGAGCAATATTTTTCCCCAGGATTTCCCTCTCTATCGTTTACTGCTTATCATACTCTCGCTCCTGACCCTCTATTTTGCCAGCACAAGAGGTTTAAGAGACTGGGGCATTATTCAGGATATCAACTCGGCCTTAAGCACCGCGCAGTTCCAAATTAACAATAAAAATTACTCTGAAGCGAGAGATGCTTTGGAAGAAGTTCGCGGCAGTGCCCGAGATCTAACCTTACTTAGGTTTCGTAGATCGTCTCTGGAAAATAAAATAAACTCGCTTCTCTTGTCTCCAGAAATGCAAAAAGGCTCAGAAGGGCAAGTGCTATTTCGCGGACAATACGTTGACAAAGAAATACCAGCAGCTATTGAGGCGCTTGAATCCTATGAAGATCAGGCAAAAGCAGCTAGTAATGCAAACCAACTGGACAAAGCAATGTCACTTTTACAGGAGGGGACAAAGCACATCAGCGGCCTGAAAATACCTGTAAATGATAGTATTAAGCTTCGCAATCAGTTGGGGGAAACTTCGGCTCTTATTTTCATCAGGGATGGAGAAGACGCGGAAAGAAAAAACGATTTTGCCGGCGCAATTACTCTGTATCAGAAAGCAGTCAGCGCCCTCCCTTCAGACTCAAACAGCCATTTTGCTCAGCAGCGCAGTGAATTATTGCGCCGAATTAGCGGGCTGGCGCTGCAACAAAATATTGATAAGATTTTAGTTGCACTTGACAATAGCCAACTGCAAGAAGCCCAGGCGCTACTTAGTGAAATGGAACAAAAACTTGCTGCAAATCCTCAGACAGTTTCAGAAGAGGACAAGGCGCAGCTGCAAGCAGCCCGCATCCAGACACAGATTTACCAAATCCTGCCCACGGCGAAAGAAGCCTTTGAAAAAAGACAATGGGAAAAGGCAGCATTGCAATATCAAGACTCACTCCGCATTATCGACAACGCATCACCCGCTGTTCAGCAGCTTCTAAAAGATATACGAGAAAAAATTTCCTACACCCTGCAGCTGGCATATTTAAATCAGCGCCTTGAAGACCTGAAACAGGCAGAGAATAAAAAAGATTGGCCGGCTGTTGTAGCCTTAGAGCAGCAGCTTTTAACTCAATTAAAAGGCGAAGAACTTGGCAATGACGCGAGTTTGGCAGGACTGAAAGAGCAGCTACTTACACAAAATAAAAATCATGCAGAGCTCCTCGATCACTATAAAAAAGGCGAATGGCTTGAAAAAAATGCCTCTGAATTTTTTAAGAAAAATTTTCCTACTTTTAAAGAAGAGAGCTTTTCTGAAGTGAAGGCCTTATTTGTCCGTAAAGAGGGTAGCAAGCAAATCTTTGCTATCAGTTATCGCGAAACTGGCGGAAGCGCGTCTTCAACCCTGGTACTTACTTACGCATATGATGAAAAAGATGGTCAGTGGTCTCGCTATACGAGTGAGTAGAAGAGAGTCTAAGCTGATTCAGATGAGAAATCGGAATTCACCTTTGCCTAATAAGTCATGAAGATGAACTATGCCTTGTAAGCGCTTGTTCCCATGAGTGACCGCCAAAACCGTAATTTCATGTTGCTGCATAAGACTGAGGGCATCTGCTGCCAGCAACTCTCTATCAATGGATAGCGGTGAGCCAGTCATTACCTCGCGTAGAGAAAGAGAATCAAACTGCAGCCCCGAGGAAAGTGCGCGACGAATGTCGCCATCTGTAACAATACCGACCAAACTACCGTCAACTGCTACGACAAAAACTGCCCCAAGGTTTTTCTCGTTTAGTTCAGATAATGCTTCTGAGAGTGAAGCTGATAAGTTCACTTTTGGTACCGCATTACCCGTCAGCATCACTTCTCTAATAGCCACCTTCAAACGCGCACCTAAACTGCCTCCTGGATGATTTCGCCGAAAGTCTTCCACCCTAAACTGCTTCCGCTCAAGCAATACAACAGCTAGGGCATCACCAAGAGCAAGGGTGGCAGTGGTTGAAGCTGTTGGGGCTAACCCCAGCGGACAGGCCTCCTTTGGCACCTCGACGTTGAGGACTGCAGAGGCAAGGCGTGCTAAGGAAGAGTCTTCACGTCCGCACAAGGCAATAACTGGAATATTTCGTTGCACCATACTGCTTAAGAGCACCATCAGCTCAGGAGTTTCGCCCGAGTATGAAATGGCAAGGACGACATCGGTCGAGACCACTAAGCCAAGGTCGCCGTGCATTGCTTCGACTGGATGTAAAAAAAAAGCTGCCGTGCCAGTTGAGTTAAGGGTGGCGGCAATTTTCTGGCCAATTATTCCTGATTTTCCGATGCCTGTTACCACCAGTCGCGTAGGGCAAGTAAGAATTAACTCGATAGCCTTGTCAAATTCCAACCCAAGTCTATCGCGTACAGCATAAAGACCTTCAATCTCCGTGGTAATAACATCTTTAGCTAGGCTAATACTCACATCTCCTCCCACAAATCAACAACACAGCGACCTATTGTTTTACCTGCCAACATTGCATCCACCTCACGTGAAACCCCACTAAGGGAGATCGTCCGGCTCATGTCCTTTAACATTGGTAACTGCCATTCCGCGGCCAGTTTCTGCCAGACTTTTAAACGTTTTTCTCGTGGACAATTGGCAGAGTAGATGCCAATCAAGTGTACTCCTCGCAATATAAAGGGATACACAGTTAATATTAATTCTGCTGATGCAGCATTTCCGCAACAGGTTGCCACTCCATCAAAATGGAGCCCTTTAATGGCTGTTGCCAAAATATCGCCCCCGACAGTATCGATCACTCCTGCCCACCGCTCCGAAAGTAGGAATTTATGCCTATCCTCTAATAATACCTTTGGTGAAAGGACTGTTTTAGCTCCCAAAGAGAGAAGATATTCCTGCACTCTCTCTTTACTTGTCAGAGCAGTGACACGAAAGCCGAGTTCACTTAAAAGATGAGTTGCGATGCTCCCTACCCCACCAGATGAACCTGTAACTAGTATCTCACCTTTTTCAGGCGTAACGCTATTATCTATAAGAGCAAGAACACTTTGCGCCGCGGTAAATCCAGCCGTACCAATCTGCATTGCCTGTAGTAAAGAAATGGTATCAGGTTTTTTTACAACCCATGAGGCAGGTACGCGGATGAATTGACCCAATCCTCCTGCGGTATTCATTCCCAAATCATACCCCATACAAATTACATCATCGCCACACTTGACCAGGGGGCTTGACGAGCTGATGACGACTCCAGCTGCATCAATTCCTGGAGTGTGTGGGTAGCATTTCGTTACGCCTCTATTTCCACTTGCTGAAAGGGCATCTTTATAATTAAGAGACGAATATCTGACTTGAAGTAGTACCTCACCTGGGGGTAGATCCTTAATTGTCCTTTGTTCGATCGCACCTACAAAGTGACCTGGCGAAGTTTCCCGCACGACATATGCTGAGAAGTTTTGTTTTACCACAAAGTTACCCTTGGCAAAATACTATATGTTCCCTTCAGATAGACGCAGTTGCCCACCAATTATAGGTTGTAATTCACCAAATTCATCAAGCACGAGGTAGCATCCTAGTTCATTAATTCCCCGTCCATACCCGGAATAACGGATGCTCCCTTTAAATGAATATTGCACCTTTTTGCCAAAAAGATAATCGACATTTTGCCACTCTGCAAAAAGTGAGGTGCGGTTATCAACTAATTGTGCAATCCGCTTTTGAATATTACACACTAAGGAGTCTAATAAATGAGAGAGCACGTATTGCCTGCTGTTGCTGCACTCACTGAGTGAGCAAACGAGATTCTGTAATTCTTCGGGAAAGTCTGCTGAGCGGTTGTTAACATTTATCCCAACGCCGACAATCACAGCTTCAGCGATTGAAGCGGTACTGTGCTGAGGTACATAAAACTCTGACAAAATACCACCCATTTTTTTCTGACGGCAATACAGGTCATTTGGCCATTTTAAGCGCACAGGCGATAAGGCCGTTTGGCTGAGTGTATCATGACACCCAAGCCCGGCAGCCAGGGTGATTAATGGGGTGTCTTGCCCTCGCAACAGAGTCGGAACAGTGATTAATGAAAAATAGATGCCACCCGGTGGAGAAAAAAAGGCTCTTTCATATTGCCCACGCCCCGACGATTGCTGTAATGCCCAAACTACAGTTCCATCTCCGGCCCCTTTCTCAACAAGATCTTTGGCAAGGCGATTTGTTGATTCTATGGTTTCAACTTTGATTACGGTATGCAAAATTGACATGTGCCGGGCGGAGAGCTTCCTTTTGCAATAAAAAAAGCAGAGACCATATGACCTCTGCCCATAAAAAAAAAGACGCAATTATAAAATCAATTTTTTTCTTCGTTCTGAATGCGATCTGGACGAGCGTACATGGTAGTAGAACCAGAAGACCAAAACATCAGTTCACCTTCGGTAACCAAGCCGTTAGCAACTTTCTTGATATCCCTTGGCTTAGCCTCAGGATCGCACTCATAAAAATCTTTTATATACAGCTGTGGTTTTGGGGATTTTTTTGCTTTTTCAATAATGGCTTTTTTTAATTCGTCAATGCTCAATGGCATGGGGAACTCCTTAGGCAAAAAAGATTAAAGCGAACCAGCCGGCCTCAAGACTGAGGCCGGCTGATAAAAACCAATCTTACTTGGTGTATGAATCGGTGTGTGTAGTGTACTTGAAGAGAGTGGTCGTTCGCCATGTACTGTAGGCAAGCCGGTAGTCGTCAATTGACTTTTCGGTGAAAGGAATCCCCGTTTTCTCAAAAAATTTCTCCCAACCAATTCTCTCTGCCCACTCGCCAACACGCTCATATTTACGTGCATCTTTCGCATAGGCTACCAAAATCTGGCGTACACAGTCAACAGTTTCTGGCCAACGTGGGGTTGTGTTCGGCAGGAACGGAACAACCAGTTTGGAAAATTTCGGCGCAGACTTTGCGTTGGAAACCTTGCCACCAACCAAGATAGCAATACCGTCACCTTCTGGATCCGCAAGTGGCATTGCCGGACACATGGTATAGCAGTTACCGCAGAACATACATCGCTCGGCGTTCACCTTAACCGTTTTGATTTCTTCTCCGTTTATCTCTACTTTCGCGGGTTTAACGGCACCAAGAGGACAAGATGCGATAGCCAACGGTAATTCACAGACACCCGTGATACGCTCATTATCGATCATTGGTGGTTTACGATGGATACCCAGGATTGCGATATCAGAAGCATGTACTGCACCGCACATATTCAGGCAGCATGCCAAAGCAATACGAACCTGAGCTGGCAGTGTCATGCTACCAAAATACTCAAACAGATCATCCATTACTGCCTTTACTGGTCCAGATGCATCCGTAGCAGGCGTGTGGCAATGTACCCAGCCTTGAGTATGGACGATATTGGTGACGCAGGCTCCAGTTCCACCAATGGGGAACTTATTGCCATAACTTTTAATGGTTTCTTTCAATGGTGCAATCTTAGCCTCTGAATCCACCATGAACTCAACATTGTTTCTGGTCGTAAAACGGAGATAGCCATCACAATGTTTATCTGCAATGTCACATATATCGCGTACATAATTAACCGTTACCAAACGTGGAGAACCGCAACGAACTGTGTAGACTTTGTCTCCATTTTCAGCAACATGTACCAAGACACCTGGCTCCAAAATTTCATGATAAAGCCATTTACCTTTGTTTTCTTTAATAACCGGTGGGAGGAAATCACCAAAGTAGTGTGGCCCCAAGTCAGTAATGCGGCCTTCCATCGGATTTTTCGGATCGTAACCCATTATATTTCTCCTTCTGAAATCGGTTCGTAGAATATATTCTGATGGTTTCTTTTAGGCAGCGTGGCGCTTTCTAAACGCAACGATATCGCGATCCCAGCCACCGGGTACTTCCTCTTCCTTCCAGAAAACGTATGGATTTGAACGAGGTTCAGTTACATGCTGTGGCAGCGGTTCAATTTCCATGACGCTCAAGAAAGTAGGCAGACCAACACGCTGCATTGTCTCACCAACGCGCTCACGGTTTTTACCGACTTCCATCCACCAATCCCATACCTTTTCAATAACATCAATGACATCTTGAAAATCGTTTTCCTTTGTCACTTCGATAAAAGGCACTACCAGGGTACCGAATTGAGCACCGTCAAGAATAGGAGCTTTTGCACCGATACAGATGCTTGCACCTTTCTGTGCGCCGGGACGAAGAGCACGGGGCATAACATTTATGCAGTGCATACAGCGGTTACATTCAGCATCGTCAATTTTCAGCTCGTCACCTTCCAACCACATACAACGGGTCGGGCAGAGGTTGAGAACTTCCTTGCGGATATCGAATTTGCCCCAGTTGCCGCCTTTATGTGCACCACCGTTTGACGGGAATGCGGGGTCATTCTCCATATATTTTTTTACAGCTGACTGATCTATACGAATTTTGTCTTTCCAGGTGCCGATAACAGCAAAGTCAGAACGGGCAATGGAGGCTACGCAGTCGTTCGGGCAGGCAGAAAATTTAAATTTGAACTTATAAGGGAAGGCCGGACGATGGATCTCATCCTGATAGTGCATGGTCAGGCTATAGCAGACTTCCTGAGCATCATAGCAAGCCCATTCGCAACGGGAATCACCAAGGCAACAGGAAGGTGTGCGCAGGTTTGATCCAGATCCACCAAGATCCTGACCTAAATCATGGGTCAGATCCCAGAACAGTGGCTCAAGATTCTCAGTACGGGTGCCAAGAAAAATCATATCTCCGGTGGAGCCATGCATATTGGTAACGCCTGAACCGTATTTTTCCCACAGGTTCATAAGAGCACGCAAGTTTTGGGTGCTGTAATAGAGCCCCGATGGTTGAGCAATACGAACCGTATGAAAATGTGCAACGCCAGGGAACTTCTCGGGTACGTCTGAATAACGTCCTACAATTCCACCGCCGTAGCCAAAAACACCAACGATACCACCATGTTTCCAGTGGGTGATACGATCTTTGTAGGAAAGTTCGAGCTGTCCAAGGATATCCCAGCATTCCGGCTTTGTCTCAGCCTGTTGCTTAAGATCAGTGACGAAACTTGGCCATGGGCCTTTTTCCAGCTCGTCCAATAGAGGCGTTTTGTGCTGCTTTGCCATCAGTTTTCCTCCTAGAGAATTATGGGGTTAAAGAATAATCTGGAACTGCAAGTCTCTTTGCCTGTTTATCTTGTCATTTCAGGCAAAAAACGCAACAGACTATATTGAACGCTCATTCAGAAATTGAACATAAACGGCGGCAAAAACTTTGTCAACTAAAATTCAATTTTCCATAATAAACGGAAAATCAACGAAATATTTACACATTACAGCATGTCAGCTTCCCGCAACAAAGCCTCTTCCACAGAAGAATATTCTCTTTGTTTCTCTGGACTATTAAGAAGTTGGAGCAACTTATTGGCCAATACTTTGCCGAGTTGCACTCCTTCCTGATCAAAAGAGTTAATGTTCCAGCAAAACCCTTGAAAAACAATGCGATGTTCATACAGAGCGAGGAGACTCCCCATTTGTTTTGGAGTCAAACGATCCGCAAGCAAGACTGAGCTCGGCCGGTTCCCGGGAAAACTCTTAGCCGGGTTTGCATCGTCTTTTCCCTGGCCTAGGGCCAGTGATTGTGCGAGCATATTGGCCACAAGTTTCTGCTGAGAGGTGGTTCCGGCCACTTCAATATCAAGACCACGCTGATTATGCCGAAAACCGATGAACTCAGACGGTACTATCTCTGTACCTTGGTGCAAAAGTTGATAAAAGGCATGCTGCCCATTGGTACCAGGTTCTCCCCAGACAACAGGCCCTGTTTTCCAGGTAACATGGTGGCCTTGGCGAGTAACTGATTTTCCATTACTCTCCATGTCACACTGTTGTAAATGTGCGGGAAAACGAGACAGTGCCTGGCTATAAGGTAAAATCGCACAGGTCGCATAACCGAGAAAGTTATGATTCCATATGCCGATCATAGCCTGCAAGAGGGGAAGATTACGTTTGAGATCACGTTCTTCCGCAGCTTGATCCATCTCCCATGCGCCGCGTAATATTTCCTGCAACCTATCAAAACCAAGCAGAAAACCGAGGGTAACTGCACCGACCATGGACGTTGCAGAATAACGCCCCCCTATGTAGTCATACATATAAAATGAGGCGAGATACCGTTTTGGGTCATCCATTGGGCTTCCTTCACCTGTCACGGCAAGTATATGCTTCCCGGGATCAAGACCAGCCCGAGAAAGCTCCGCACGGACCAACTCCTCATTTGTTAAGGTTTCAAGGGTTGAGCCACTTTTGGATACAATGACAAAAAGTGTTTGTGCCAGGTTGAGCTTTTTCAAGACAGCTGCAGCATCATCCGGGTCGACATTGGCGATAAAGTGAACCGCCCTTTCTGGAAGCGCATAGGCCTCAAGGGCCAAAGCAAGCGCCCTCGGCCCAAGATCAGAGCCACCTATACCGACCTGCACTAGGGTTGAAAATGGCCTCTTATTCTCATTTACGATCTTTTCTGTTTGCAAGTCTGAGAGGAAAGCACGCAATTTTTCCAGCTCTCCCATGGCACTGGCACTGGCCTCAGGGCATTGATGCTCCCCAGTAAAAACATCGCGGGATGCAGTGTGAAGAACCTGTCGATTTTCACTGGCAAATCCATCTATTTTGTTTAAAACAGCACCTTTTTTCATGGCAAGGAATTGGTCGACAAGCCTGGCCTCATCGGCCAGGGCCTGGAGTGCGTCAAGCGTCTTCTCATCTAGGCGCTCTGTGGCATATAACAGATCAAAGCCGCAGGAACTGCATTTGAATTGCCTGATTCGCTTTGCTGTTAATGCGCCAGGAAAGGTAAGATCATAGGGGGCGGAAGCAAGGTGCATCAATTTCTGGCTCGCGCCCATGGCGGGAAAACCCTTAGATTGCATAGGAACCTCCTAGAGTATATTGCTCAGCTGATTGTTTCATGGCAGCTATAACAGCCCTATAATCAGATTGCCCATAAATTGCTGAACCTGCGACAAAAATATTGGCACCAGCCTCCGCAATCGCCCCGATAGTATTAGGCCCAACTCCTCCGTCCACCTCAATGCCTGCTTCGGGGTTCACTTGGTCAAGCAATACCCGTAGCCCTCTTATTTTCTGCAACGAAGAAGGGATAAATGACTGCCCACCAAAACCAGGATTGACACTCATCACCATGACCACGTCTACCATATCGAGCACATAATCAAGCGTTGTCAAGGAGGTGGCGGGGTTAAGAACAGCTCCGGCCTTTTTGCCCGCTTCTTTGATGGAAGAAAGCGTTTTCTGTAAATGCAAACATGTTTCAACATGCACCGTTATCCAGTCGGCACCGGCGGCAACAAAGCTGGGGATGTATTTGTCTGGCTCATTGATCATGAGGTGTACATCAAGTGGCAAATCCGTCACCCGTCGAGCTGCCGCAACAATCAAAGGTCCTATGGTGATATTGGGTACAAAATGTCCATCCATAACGTCGATATGGATAATATCAGCACCAGCAATCTCCACTGCCCGTATCTCTTCACCTAAGCGGGAAAAATCAGCGGAGAGTATGGAAGGAGCTATCATGCATTTTCTCATAAAAAAACCTCGTCATGCGTAAAAAACCAACCGAAAAAATACTTCTCTCATCTTTAATTAGACTATTTTTTCATACAAACGACCTGGCAGCTGGCGAACTCGCCCCTGCAGTTCCAGTTCAAGGAGAATGGACTGGAGTTCCGTTAAACTATATTTTGATTCCCGGACCAGGGTATCAATGTCGATAGGATAACACTCCAGGGCAGCCAGCACCGCCTCTTCAAGACAATTTGGGGGAACTCTCTTGACTGAAGCAGCATTTTCGTTGACAGAAGGAGTGACATCTCTCCCCCACGACAGACTCTCAAGCACCTCACCCACATCTTGCACCAGTGTTGCCCCCTGCCTGATCAGTGCATGCGTACCTTTACTTTTTGCAGAATCAATTCTACCCGGCACAGCCATAACTTCCCTGCCTTGATCAAGGGAAAGCCGAGCCGTAATCAGAGAGCCAGATTTTTCCGTTGCCTCAACCACCAGCACCGCCTGGGACAATCCGCTAATAATGCGATTTCGCACGGGGAAACGAAATGACTCGGGGCGAGTTCCCATTGGATACTCCGAAAGGACAATGCCCTGTTCAGCAATTTTATCAAGGAGTTGCTTATGGCTGGCAGGATACGGCACATCAACCCCGCAGCCCAAGACTGCAATTGTTGCCCCAGGCACGGAAAGTGCTCCCAAATGGGCTGCAGCGTCCACGCCATAGGCTGCCCCAGAAACAATGGTAATTCCACACCCAGCCAGGGCCGAGGCAAACTCGTAACTCACCCTTTTCCCATAAGCACTTGCGCTCCTGGCTCCAACAATAGCTAGCATAGGGCTCTGCAGTACCTGTTCATCTCCGCGAAGGTACAAAAGCACTGGTTTGTCATCAATTTTATGCAATGATGACGGGTAACATGGGCACTGGTATGAGAGCAGCGAAACCTGCTGCTGCTCCAACAAAATAAGTTCTCTTGCCGCTCGCTTTCGGGCGGCAGCAAGTGCGAAGGCGTCAGAAAGTAAGGCCGCAAGCCTCTCGCCAAACCCTGGACACAACTTTGTCGCATCGTTGCCTAATCTGAGCACTTCCTTCGGTGAACCCAGGGTCTCTACCAGTTGAAAAATACGGCTGCAACCAAAGCCTGGCAGAAACGAAAGGGTCAACCACTCTTCTGCTTCCCGACACACCCACACATCTCTCTCCGTAACAAACTCGCTTCCCTGATACGCCCTTACCGATATACGAAACCCTGCATGTGATTTCGTGCAAGGGCTGCTACAAGCACCACTAATCTGTTAAGGCTTCTTGTAAATCGCCACTACGGGAAGGATGACGCAGTTTACTCAAAGCCTGTATTTCAATCTGGCGGATACGCTCCCGTGTAACAGAAAAACACTTGCCCACTTCTTCCAAGGTATAGTCGCTATCCAGCTCAATACCGTAGCGCATGCGCAAGACCTGCTCTTCCCTCGGAGTCAGGGTACTCATTACTTTAAAAAGGCAACGTTTCAAACTCTCAGATATGGACAGTTCCTGAGGGTCTGGGAAGGCGTGCCCTTCTATAAAATCGCTTACAATGGCTGTTTCTTCATCACTGATGGGCGCATCGAGTGAAATTGCATCCTGGGCAGTTTTCAGGGCCAATGTAACAGCCTGCACATCAAGTTCCAAACGTTCAGCGAGTTCTTCCGGACTGGGCTCTCGCTGTTGCTCCTGCTGAAACTCCCTTGAGCTGCGCAGCATACGGTTGATCAGTTCCAGCACATGGACTGGCAGCCGAATTGTCCTGCCATGATCGGCAAGGGCGCGGTGAATGGCCTGCCGTATCCACCAGGTTGCATACGTGGAAAAACGAAAACCCCGACTGTAGTCATAACGATCAACCGCCTTTATCAGCCCCATGTTGCCCTCCTGAATCAAGTCAGGAAGAGATAAACCTCGCCCCAGAGACTTTCTGGCAACTGAGACAACAAGACCCAGGTTAGATTGCACCAAAGCATCTTTGGCCTGTTTCGCCATTTCACGTCCGAGCTCAAGTTCCAGCTGTATTTCAGAGAAAGCGCTCCAGGTGACGCCCATGCTTTCGGCAAGCTCAAGGCTAATTCTTCTTTCCACCCGTCTGTCATCAAAACAAGCGTCACTCTTTTCCCCGTAGGTTCGTGCCGCGGCAAGGAGTTCCTGCTGTTTTGCTGCCACTCGTACTTTTGCGTATTTAACACCCATCTCTTTAACAACATCGGCAACCAGAAGCAGACCCTGGGATCTTAAGCGAAAACCATGAAAAAGGGCGGCGATAGCCTGCCCTTGCTCCAAAATCTGCGCCACTAAGCGGTCCTGCTCTTCAGCGTCCTGATTTGCCGCTTTCAGGGCGGCAAAGAGAGTTTTTCTTCTTTGAGACAGTTCTCTGGCCTTGGCTATCTGCGTAAGGAGTTCCTGCTGGGCCTGCTCGGCTGCTTCCCCTTCCGACTCTACAAGCCCTTTTAAGACAGCCGCTATGCGCAACTTTCCCGCAGTCAGATCGACCGCCACATCTTCAAGAGCAGTCATACCCAAAGTTAATCGCAAGAGGGCAAACTGTATTCTCCGCTCTCCCTCCTCCACCATGCGAGCCAAACTTACCTCTTCTTCTGGCGAGAGCAGTTGTTGGCTTCCCATGTCTCTTAAATAAAGATTCATAGGGTCATCGCTCCCACCCACCCCGCGGCGGTCACTCTGGCGCCGTTCGAATCCAATACGACGTTCTCTGGGAGCACGCCTTTCTACTCCATTCCAGATGGGCTCTGTGCCATTTTGTAATTTAACTGTTTGTTCCATTTCTAATTCCACCGCATCCCTTTTTTCAAAACAACTCTTCTTCCTTTTTTGTGCACAATTTGCTCAAAACTGTAAGGATTAAGGCTCAGCTAACCAGCTCGTCTCGACCCCTGTCGCCCTTTTGCTTGCCTTAAGCGTTACCAATTCAAGAACCCGCACTCTATCACCAGCCCGCTCTGCTTCTTCTATATCCAGCTGCAACCGTTCTAATTCAAAACGACCTTTCTTCCACCCCACCCAAGCGAGCAATCTATTTAAGAGGTCTTGCGCGAGCTCTGCCTGCTCATCATTTGGCATTGCATGCTCTTCCATAAGCCGAGACAGGACATAATCCCGCTCGCCTTGATCTAAATCCGCTGAAAGCAGATGCTCAGGTTGCAGCCCTCCCGCTAGTGATTGCCCCTCCATCAACCCCAAAAGGCGCTTTATCGTCTGATTGCTTACCACCTCAAGAAGGCCAGCTTCAAGCAGCACACCAATATGTTCCGGGTAAAACAGAACAAAATCAAATAGCTGTTTTTCCTGCCCCGACAAAGAGCGCAGGCCTGCTAAATGACGGGGCATTGCCGATTGGGGCCCATTTTTGGCATTGCGAGGTTGAACGGCAGCCTGCCGCCCGAAAGAGGCACTTGAAAGACCAAGTTTTTCACTGAAGTGGGCGACCATTAACTCTCGTTGTGTTGGGTCCTGTGCCTCCTGGATCAATGGCCTCAGTTCTTCCACTATCTTTGCTTTGCCATCCAAGGTCTGCCCATGCAGTTTGATAAGGTGAGCAAGGACAAACTCAGCTAGTGGCTCCGCAGACTGCACAAGCTCTTCAACTGCGGCTGCACCCTGCTCCCGCACATAGGAGTCTGGATCGTGTCCCTTAGGTAAAAGCGCCACCCTCCCATGGATTTTTTCCGCAAGGAAAAAGGGGATGCTGCGCATTGCCGCCTTAAGCCCGGCAGCATCCGCGTCAAAAAGCAACACAACCTCCTCGCAATATCCTCTCAAAGCATGGAGGTGTTGCCTTGTTAATGCAGTTCCCAGGGGTGCAACAACGTTTTTCACCCCATGCACCGCCAAAAGCAAAAGATCAAAATTACCCTCAACAACGATAGCCTGTTTCTTCGCCCTTATGGTCTCTCTGTGTGGGTGCAGTCCAAATAAAAGGCGACTTTTATCAAAGATAATGGTTTCGGGGGAATTCATATACTTTGGCATACCCTCCCCGATAATACGCCCACCAAATGCGGCTACCCTGCCGCTCATATCCTGCAAAGGAAAAAGGATACGGGAGCGAAAGCGGTCATAATAGCTCCCCTTGTTACTCAGTGCGGCAAGCCCTGCCTTTTCCAAGGTCTCATGTGTGTATTTTGTAGCAAGTGCGCGCAAGAGAAAATCCCAGCCAGCTGCACCTGGGTGTGGCGCAAAACCAAGGCGGTACTGGGTAATTGCCTCAGATGGCACTTGCCGTTGTTGCAAATATTGCCGAGCAGGCAACCCCAAACGCCCGTCTTGCAAGGTATCACTATAGCTATCTGCAGCCGACTCATTGACCGCGTACAAAAGTTCTCGCAACTCCAGGCGGGCCTGCTCTTCTCTAGTTAACTGACGCTCAGGAAGATCTATTTGGTACTGTTTTGCCAGCATCTGCAGGGCTTCAGGAAAATCCAGGTGATGATATTTCATCACAAAAGAAAATACGTCTCCCGATTCCCCGCAGCCAAAACAGTGAAAAAATTGTTTCTGAGGATGCACTGAAAATGAGGGTGTTTTCTCGCCATGGAAAGGACAAAGCCCACTGTAACTGCCACCAGTACGCTTCAGAGAAACATGCTGTCCAATCACTTCCACTATATCGGCCGCTTCCTTGACCGCCAACTTCGCCTCTTCTTGGGCCAGTAAAGACATTAGGCCATCCACTCAGGCGCATTATTTAAGTAATCCCATACCAACCGAGGCACTTTCATAAATACCATGTAGCTCATCATTGCGCCCACTGGGCCAAGGTTTCTATAGTGTATGTGCCTGCTCCCGGGTGTTTCCAGGCGCAGCTCCCCTGCATATCCAAGCCCCGGTAAAGGACTGAAACCGGCAGATCCGAAGAAACCACAACAACAATCACGTTTTCGTGTTCATTGGTGTAGCGTAAGGCAGAGTTGTAGCGTGCGCCACGCGCCCTATCCTCTCCAGGATAAGAACGGCCATCCAGCAGGCTGGCAAACCCATGCAAATGCAGATCTGCTCCCAGGTGTAGAGCCCCATCAACTTTTGCCAGGGACTTAGTCATATTCAGCATATAGGGTTTTCGCAGGTCAAGCGGGGGAGAAAGGACATGGCCAGATATGATGCCCGGTTCCTTGTCCAAATCAATGACAACCGTGCAGCCATGCTGACGCCTTTGAGCGTTATACACCAGGCTACTCACAATGCGAAAAAGATAAAACCGCTGCGCTGGCTCTAGGTCACATTCCAGAAACAGTTCCTCCAGATGGACTAGTGCAGGCCTGTAGGTGGTGGAGGTGAATCGCCCTTCGGAAAAACTGCATATTTTATTCTGATTGACCCGGACAAAGCCACGACGTCCTAAGAATTCGGAGCAGACGCAAAAACTAGGCAGTTTGCTTCCGCAAATACCCAGGACACTGCGGCCATCGCTAACCAGATGGCGAGTAGAAGACTCCACACTTTGCAGCATTTTACGCACATGTCGATGATTGGACAACTGCGGCCTCATGTCTTCGCTGAAACGAACAAGGTAGTCAATTTCCTGTGACATACGTGGATCAATGAAGATGATTTTTCCCTCCGGCCACGCACCCTCTTCCCTGGTTTCTGAAAGAGTGAGTATCGCATCCAGAAGTGGATAGATGCGCAGGGGAGTATCCCAGCCAAGGTGGCGGTTCATCTGATCAATAATATAGTCACGCACGGCATGGGTAGCGTATTCCTTTAAAAAATAACCAGAAATACCAGAATATAGCTCTGGCCCATTAGCCACATCATAGGCAAAACGCCAGAGCGCGTGCTCAAGCCAACATTCAGTTGGCCCGGTCGAGCAGAGATCAGGATGATGCTCAGTGAACCAGTATTGATAAAATACTGGGCTCGAAAAACCGCCAATGGAAAGTAGACCAGCAAGGCCTAAATTGGGAACAGTGATAATATCGAGAAATTTTCTATCGCTTATTCTGGCCCGTTCATTGTAGCGCCAGGCCTCGTTGTGCAGGAAGAGTTGTTTAAAGATGGGCTCATGCCCCTGCAGGAGATGCTGCGGATCGCAAACCATAACCGGGCTGTCGGGCCGCAGGGCAAAAATCACCGCAGCTCTACTCTCCCCGGAGAAATGCGTAAACCCCTCACTGAGCCCATTTATAATATCGCTGACGCAACGGCAAAGAAAGGAGTGCTGCATTTTTTCGATCATGAAAAAAGCATCCCATGAAACAAGAAAGAGGAGGGTTACGTACCTTGAAAGCATCCCGACAACGCTTTTCTAAAGTACAAACTCCCAGAAGGGCCGTCAAGAGCGAACGAGTAAAGATTGCGCAAGAAAAGACATATAATCTGCCGTTTAAAAGACTACACGAAGGGCATTGGCCATGCTATAGTCAGCTATCGCCGTGCACCCCAATAATCAAGAGAGAGCTTATGGAGAAAGAAATTGCTGATGAACTCATTAGGGTTCTCAAAAAAAATGAATCATCTGATTTTGAAGAATCCTTTGAACGAGCTTTTGAATTAACCAAGGCCTATGCGGCTTCTGCCAATGCACAGGCCTCGGCAATCCCTTTTGTCTTTGAAAAGATGTTTGAACTCTTTGTCTGCGGAAAAACAGTGAAGTAGGGGAAGATCTTCTACCCTAAAACCCTATCTGGTGCCGAAGATTTTATCGCCAGCATCTCCCAGACCAGGCAAGATATAGCTGTTTGCATCCAGACATTTATCAATGGCAGCCACGTAGATATCCACGTCTGGATGATGCTTCACGAGCTTGGCAATGCCTTCTGGGGCAGCAACGAGAAAAATGCCGACAATATCAGTACAACCAGCGGCTTTAAGCATATCAATAGTAGCTATCAACGTGCCGCCGGTGGCCAGCATGGGATCTAAGATCATGGCCTTTCGCTGATCGATATCCTGCACTAATTTTTTGAAGTAGGTCACAGGCTCCATGGTCTTCTCGTTACGGTAGATACCAACCACAGAAATTTTTGCAGTGGGTACTGCTTTTAAGACTCCGTCCATCATGCCTATGCCAGCCCTCAAAATCGGTACGATGGTAAATTTTTTTCCCTTGATCCGGTCGACCTCGACAGGTCCAGCCCAGGAATCAATGGTAATTTTTTCTGCAGGTAGATTACGCGTTGCCTCATAGGTCAGTAACATGCCCACCTCAGAGGCTAGTTCACGAAAATCCTTCGTGGAGATATCTGTTTCTCTCAATAACCCAAGTTTATGACGTACAAGCGGATGGTTTACCTCATGAACGGCCATTCCGTTCCTCCCTGGTGTAATTTTATGGGTAATATATGTAAACGAAAGCCAAACTGCCCCTGCTGATTATTTTTTAGCCAAAAGGGACATAATGGTCTGCAAATCCTGCCAGGCCGCCTTTTTAAATTCTGGAAATTGAGCAAGAAAACGAGGATGGTAAGTAACCTGCATAGGTATCGTGTCGACTGACTTGCTGCCGAGTTTGTACCTGTGCTGTCGACGGCGCAAACGGTGGATTGGCTCATTTTCTCCACACAGCACCTCTGCTGCCACCTCACCCATAACGCAAATTACTCTCGGTTGCATGCGAGCTATTTCCTCTTCTATATAAACCCTGGCAGCATGAAGAGATTCTCTTTTTAATTCTCTAGGCGGAGAAATATCCCGTTGGAAGGCATTGCGCACAGACACCTCGTTTTCTTTCAACTGCATAGCCCTCATCATATTCCAAAGCATCTCGTCTTCCACTTTACCAAAAGATGACTCGGTCTCCTCACCCATTTGCTCTGAGTTGTAATCGCCAATGACCAAGAGCTGCACCTTCTTTGACTTTATTGGGGCAGGATCTGACTTCTTCTCGGGCCTGATCTGCCTAGGGCTAATGATCTCTGGCTGTTGTGCCAAATCCCGCAATCCCCCTGCCAGCGCATACCCTTTGATTCCACAGTCTTGGTGGAAGCGCAGATTGGCACGCAGCGCCGCTGCAAGGCGAATGAGCTCTTCCCGCACAACCCGTTCATCGGCAATATTATGATCTGACTGTTCCATAGACCTCGTTTCGGCAACTACCTTCAAAAAAATGTTGGAATATCCCCCTTTCTTTTTCCCTCAAGACCACATATATTTAAAATAAAAGAAAATATTACCGACACCTATAAGATAAAACAAGTTTTCAAAAGAATATGCCACTCTACGAATACACCTGCCAATCCTGCGGAAAACCATTTGAACGGCTTGTCTTGTCTTCAGCTGCGGAAGACAAGGTGACTTGTCCGCATTGCGCCAGTAAAGATGTGAATAAAAGTATTTCCGGTTCAAGCTACCGCTCTACCTTTCCGGGCAAGGCAGCTCCACCTGCTTGTGGGCCAAATAGCCGATTCCGCTGAGGATAATGACAGGGACCCGTGCGGCCCCGACAAACTGACACATTTTTTCAATGCTTCTCTTCAGGATGGCCAACCTCATACAGCCGTTCGTCTTCCCTCAGTAGCCCATATTTTTCCCTGGCCACTTTTTCCAGATTGGCTTCGTCTGTTTTGAGTTGGATAATCTCTTGCTTCAGCTCTTTATTTTTGGCCTGCAACTGAATTGTTTCCTGCTCTAGGACCTGCAGTTGGCGGTGCACTTTGCGGTAGTGCATATACCCGCCCTCAGGAGCAAAGAGTAGCCAAAGCACTAGCACAAAGAAAATGAGGCTCAGGGCACAATAAAAAGCACCTCGCCCTGTTTGCGTGTGTCTTTCTTGTCTACGGCGCATAACTTTGTTATTTTTTTCAAAAAATTTCAAAAGGATACCCCATGATTGCTAGACAACTTTGCCTAGTGAGCGCCTGCCTGGTCGGCCTGTGTACTCGCTATGATTGCTGCAGCAAACAAAACCAGGACTGTTTGCCGCTCTTGCTACAATTTAATTGGGTACCTGTTTGCCCTGAACAACTTGGCGGACTGCCGACCCCCAGATTACCGGCACAAATAATGGGAGGAGATGGGTATGCTGTTTTGGCAGGTCACGCCATGGTTATTGATCCATACGGCAGAGATCTAACTCCTTTTTTTGTCCGCGGTGCCAACATGGTACTTACCATTGCCCAGATGCAGCAGATCAATACCGCCTTTTTAAAGGCCAGCAGTCCATCCTGTGGAGTGACACCTCAAACTGGGGTTACTGCCGCTCTGTTACTCGACCACGGTCTTGAGGTGCACACGTATTAGTCCTTTATCACTGTCCTTCCCACTCTTTGTCTTTCCCCACTTGGTTTTTTTTATCAAGCTGAAAAAGTTGGATCAGTACGATTCCAGCTTCATAAAGGACATACAGGGGTAACCCCATAAGCACCATATTGACCACATCAGGGGTCGGCGTCAATACGGCAGCAAGGATGGCAATGGCTAGAATTGCATAACGTCTGTTTTTCTTAAAAGTTTTATTGCTAAGAAGCCCCACCTTTGCCGTAAAAATCATAAACACAGGCAGTTCAAAGACTAAACCGAAGGCCAGAAGAAAAATCAAAATAAAATTGGTGAATCTGGAAATTGAGATAACCGCCTTCAGGTTTTCGTTTTGGAACTCAAGTAAAAATTGGATGCCATAGGGTAAGGTCAGCATATAACAAAAAATTGTGCCGCCATAAAAAAGAAGGCAGGTAGCAAAGACAAACCAGAACCGTTGGAATGCGCTGACTTGAAAAGGGCGAGTCAAAATGCGCCAGATCAGGTTGAGCACAAATGGCATAAGCAGGTACAGGGCTCCGCAGAAGGAAAGCTTTACATGAGATAAAAACGGCCCGGCAATGGAAAAAAAGTACAGCTGGGCGTGCAAGTGCGCCTGCACCACTTCAAGCAAATGTCCTGAGACGAAAAAAAGCATGAGCGTCAGCCCTAAAAGCATGCCACCCAGTATCTGGAGTGACCGCCTGAGCTCCAGCAAGGCCAAAACAAGTTCACGGCCCGTTTTATTCATTGTGCTGACCATATCCGCCTAAAGAAAAACCTCATACGTACAATAACAAAGCCTCTTTGCATCTGTAATACTTGCCATAAAACGTCTTTTTTTCCCAGGAAGAAGCTGCATCAAGCGGTTATTTGTCTGGTTACTCGCCCAAGCATCGATTAGAGATTGCCATGTCCTGGGTCGCATGCTACTTTTTTCTGCTGACAATCCTTCTTCAATCCCAATGTACAAAGTGAATCTACCCCATGCTTGAGCTACGTTTTGTCCGTGAAAACCTGCAACTTGTCCAGAAAAAATGTGAACTACGGGGCATGAACCCTGATCTTTTAGACCGTTTTGTGCAAATCGACGGCAAACGTTTACGCTATCTTGGCGAGGTGGAGGCACTGAAAAATAAGCGCAATACCGCTTCCAAAGAAATTGCCGCGCTCAAACAAAAAGGGCAAAATGAAATGGCTGAACCGCTTATCCTGGAAATGCGTACAGTCTCTGAGCAGATCAAAGATCTCGACGCTGAGCTTACCGGGATAGAAGAGGGTCTCAACGAGATTGTCATGTCCATTCCAAACCTGTTCGACGACAGTGTTCCCGTTGGTAAGGGAGAAGCAGATAATGTAGAGTTAAAACGCTGGGGCCAGCCCCGTGAATTCCACTTTACGCCCCTGCCACATTGGGATCTTGGGGAAAAAAAAGGTATTCTCGATTTTAATGCAGCCGCCAAAATTGCTGGAGCTCGCTTTGCCGTACTGAAGGGCTTTGGCTCGCGGCTTTCCAGAGCACTGGTCAATTTCTTCCTTGATTTACATACACAGCGCCACGGCTATGAGGAGGTGCTTCCACCCTTTCTTGTCAACTCATCTGCCATGACGGGCACTGGCCAGCTACCAAAATTCAGCGAAGATCTTTTTCGTATTGAAGGGTGGGATCTTTGGCTTATTCCCACCGCCGAAGTGCCTGTGACCAATCTGCACGCCAACGAAACCCTCGCAGAGGAAATCCTCCCCATAAAATACACTGCCTATACCCCTTGTTTTCGTTCCGAGGCAGGCTCATACGGTAAAGACACCCGAGGGCTTATCCGTCAGCATCAGTTCGAAAAAGTGGAGCTTGTTAAACTCACAACCCCCGAGCAGTCAGCAGAAGAACTTGAAAACCTTCTGGCTGATGCGGAGGAGGTGCTGCAGCTCCTTGATCTACACTACAGGGTAGTCACTTTATGCAGCGGCGACCTGGGTTTTTCAGCTGCCAAGACATATGACATTGAAGTATGGTTGCCCGGACAGAACACCTACCGAGAGATATCATCTTGTTCAAACTTCGTTGACTTCCAAGCCCGGAGGGCTGGGATCCGCTATCGACCAAAAGGCGAGAAAAAAAGCCGCCTGGTTCATACCCTAAATGGTTCAGGCTTGGCCGTAGGCCGTACTCTTCTCGCCATACTGGAAAATTACCAGAGGGAAGACGGCAGTATATCCATCCCAGAAGTGCTACAGCCCTACTTTACTGATCGCTTTTGATATAAAGTCTAAACTGGATGCCACCTCAAATTCTCATAAGGTCTCTCGCTTCATTTGGTTGCTTGCGTAAGAAACCTCATTTTTTTCTAAAGCAAGGCCAATAAGGGCATCGAGAAGGGCGGGGAAAGAGAGACCAGCTGCTGCTGCGGCCTGCGGCAACAGGCTAGTTGGCGTCATCCCAGGAATGGTATTTGTCTCCAGTAGATATAAATCGCCATTTTCAGCAAGGATCATATCCGTTCGACTATACCCCCGAAGTTTCAGTGCACGGTGTGCTCGTACAGCGAAATCCTGCGCTTTCTTCTGAATACCTTCATCTACAGGTGCCGGACAAATTTCTTGAGTTGCACCTGGTTGGTACTTGGCCTCGTAGTCAAAAAACTCAAACCGTTTATCCGGGATAATTTCGACAAGTGGCAAAGCTGTCAGTTCCTCGTTTCCCAAGACACCTGCCGTGATTTCCCGCCCTTTGATGAATTTCTCCACCATTACCTGATTATCAAAGCTGAATGCCTGCTCAAGTGCCGTCCCCAGCTGCTCTTCGCTGCGCACGATGCTCATGCCAATGGAAGACCCCTGACGCACCGGCTTCACCACGCAGGGGAAGCCAATCTGTACTGCAATGCGATTCGGGTTTGTCCGGTCCGCTGCTTCAGCCATACACCAGGGTGCCACAGGTAATCCTCTTTCGCGGTAGAGTATCTTTGCTACATTTTTATCCATGGCAATGGCGCTGCCCAATACCCCGGAACCTTGGTACGACACGCCCAGGAGATCGAGAAAACCCTGTATAGTTCCATCTTCCCCGTAGAGACCATGTAATAGGATGAAGGCCACATCAAGTCCTGCCGCATCAGCCGCAAGCCTCGCTAAATCTGTTGCCGGATCATAGCTCAACACTTCGTATTTTTGTGGATCAAGAGCAGCCAATACTCCTTTCGCCCCTTTTAATGACACCTCGCGTTCTGCCGATTTTCCACCTGCGATGAGGGCCAACCGAATTTTTCCCATATTCTCCTCCTGCACATCTGTGCCTCTTTTGATCTCACTGTGCAACCTGCTGTTCTGCCACTTTCCTCGTCATCCTCTTGCCGATGAAAAACCAGAGCAGAAGGGCAAGCCCTGCAGAAAAGCCCCCCAACAACCCAAGCATTTGCACCTTATCTTGCCACTCGTTTGCCAAAAAACGCATGGAAAGTGAACCCGTCATAAAATAGAAAAAAACCATCAAGGATGAGGCTGCTCCTGCATGCTCCTCCACCTCTTCAAGAATCAGATTGTTCCCCACGGGGCGGCTCAGCCCAAAACAGAACGTAAAACAAAACATGGGGAAAGTCAGCCTCCATGGTTCAGGCAACCAACTAAAAATCATCAAAAATGAGCTTATAACCATCCCCGACATGGACAGGGTAATAATATTTTTTGCCCCTATTCTCTTCACAATTTTATTGAACAGAGCAGGCGCAAGGAGCAGAGCCGAGGCATTCAAACCAAAAAAATAACCATAGCGCTGGGCACTAAACCCAAATACATGCATATAAATGTCGGCTGATCCTCCAATAAAGGCGAAAAGAGGAATGCAGGTAAGGGTGAAGACAAAAAGAAGTCGCACAAAACCACGGGTGTAGAGGAGACTTACGTAACGATGAAACACTACATTGAGCCCCAAAGAGCTTTTTTCTGGTAGGGATTCCTGCATGCGCCATACACCGACAAAGGCCACAATGGCAAGCATGGACTGAATTAAAAATATCCAGCGCCAGGACATATACTTAAGTAACCAGCCGCCCAGCACCGGGGCGAGCAGTGGCGCAGCTGCAACGATTGCCCCAATCTGCACAAAGATTTTCTGGCGCATTGTGCCGGCAAATCGGTCTTTACTGATGGCAAAAACAATGGCTGAGGCCGAAGAAGCACCGGTTCCCTGCAAGAAACGTCCTATGATCATCAGCACCACGCCATCGGAAAAGGCGCAAAATAGAGAAGCTGCCACAAAAATAGCAATTCCAACCAAAAGAGGGGGGCGACGCCCGAAATAATCAGAAAGAGGGCCGTAGATAAGCAGGAAAAAACAGTAGCCCAGGAAAAAAGCCACCAAGGTTAAATTAACCGTACCAAAGGAGGTATGCCATTGCTCCTGTAAGGAAGGCAGGGCCGGCAAGTACATATCGGTTGCCAAAGGAGGAAAGGCTGAGAGTAGCGACAGCAATAGGAGAATAGGGGGAAAACGAAGCTGCAATTTTTTTAACAGACTAGGCATACTTTTTCCTCAAACTAAAGGACAGTTGGCAGCATTGTTTATACTTATTCATTAACCCCAATAGCTGGTGCTTCCTCTATGCTGAGAGGAGACAAGGGCAAAGTAATGGTAAAACAGCTGCCAACCTGTAGCTCGCTGTTCACGCTTATGTGTCCTCTGTGCTTTTCCACAATACTTCTGGCTATGGCAAGACCCAGTCCGGTGCCGCGATTTTTCTCCGTGTAAAAAGGGGTAAAGATCTGTTCCAAAGAATCCGGCGCAATGCCCGGTCCAGTATCGGCCACAGAAAGCGATACTTCTAAACTGTCTGGGTCAAAAGCGGTGCGCAAGGAAAGACTTCCCCCCTGCGGCATCGCCTGAATGGCATTAAAGACAATATTGAGTACAACCTGGTACATCTGCTCGGTATCCATGTGCAACTCTGGCATATCTGTACCAAAATCCGTATACACGTTTATTTTTGTTCTGACAAACTCTCCATCAAGAAAGTGCAGGACGCGCTCTGCTAGACTGTTGATTGATCCAGGTTGTGTTTGAAGTTCCCGCGGACGAGCAAAATCGAGAAACTCCCGCACAATGCGGTCAAGGCGAGTTGTTTCTTCAACTATTATTCCGGCCAAACGCTCATTGCCGGGTGCTAATTTGCTGATGCGGCCTGCCAGTATTTCTGCCGTTGAGCGCACAATACCGAGCGGATTTTTTATTTCATGTGATACCGAGGCAACCATTTTGCCAAGCGATGCTAGTCTGCGTGCCTCGTGCAGTTCTTCCTCAAGCCTGATCTGCTCTGCCGCTCTTCGAGCCATAATCCTATTGGCCTTCACCACAATCATACTGAGTAAGGCAAAGAGAAGCGACATTATACCCAAAGATAACAAAATTACCTTACCTTGCAGGACAACTATGGAGTGGAGGTCGGCCGAGAGATCCTGTTCAACCTCGATAACACCAATAATTGTTGAGGTCTGCTCGGCTAGCCTATTCTCCTGGCGAAAGGGGACATAGGTCTTCATGGTGCAGTAGATGTCAGAAGTCCCCGGAAGGAGGTTTAGTAAGGATCCCCCTGAGATAACTACAGAATTCTTTTTTCCCTTTGCAGCCTTACTATACTCCAGCCCACCCAGATCATGTTTACCCATGAGTTTTGGGATAGTGGAATAGGCTACTATATTTTCCTGGGAATCATAGATGGTGACGGCATCAATGCGCATACCCTTCACCAAATTTTTGACAATCAAATCTAAACGTTCATACTGGTTCTGATTAGAGAGGGAAATGCGCCCATACCGTACAACTATAGGCAGAACAAACTGCACAAAGACCTGACGATTTAAATTATCGGCAAAGAGTTGCGAATAAGCCTCACTGCGTTGCAAAAGGGCTGTGCGCGCATTACTGGCAAGCAACCAGGACAGGGCAAAGGCCGCCAGTAAAATGATAACAAACGAGGCAAAGGAAAAATACTTGACCAGATCAAAGGGAAGAAGCGCTTCGTCTAAGCTTCTTGCCTTAATACCCCGCCACAAGTTGCGGAAACTAAATTTCGCCATGACATACTCCGCAAAGGCGGCATTGTTCCGGCTGGCAGGGAGGAGTTGGGACTCCTTTGAGAGAACGTTCATATTCTTGCCAAAGGTAACTGGCCTTGATACCATGATCGATTATTTCCCAACAAAAGAGCTCATGCTGCTCTCGCCTGCGCACGGCAAAATCCCAGGGGTCAAGACCGTGCAACTCCATTGCCTGCTTAAATGACATTGCACCGCTGCCTCTCTTAAGAAGAACAGGTGCAATGCGCCTGTCAGCCCTTGCGTAAACTGCCTGCTCCAAAGCAGATTCAGGTGCAGAAAAACTGTAACGTATATTTGACTGTCCGCTCAAGAGTTCGCGCAGATGCTGAAATTTTGCTCTTAATCCCTTCTGTACAGCCTTCAGATGTTTCTTTTTGTTTATCACCTCAAGCGGCACATAATCTCCACCAAAGCTACAGTATTGAAAAGGTGTCCAGGGTTTAGGTACAAAACAGTTCACCGACAAGGTGAGTTCCATAACCCTCCCACGCTTGCGTCCAAGAGGCAGGAGAAGAGCCTGCATTTCACGTATAAGTTCAGCTAGCTCACAGATATCTGCCATTGTTTCACCAGGCAAACCGATCATCACATAAACTTTCAGATGGTAAATACCGGCATTGGCCAGCAGCACAGCCGCTTGCAGCAGATCCTCGCCTGATATGCCTTTGTTAATTATTTTACGTAGTCGCTCAGAGGCACCATCTGCGGCAATTGCTGCACTTTTCAAACTGGACTTCCCCAAAACACTGAGGAGTTGTGGGGACAGGCGATCGGCCCGCAGAGAAGAAAATGATAACATGCAGCCACTTACAGAAAGTGATTCTGCAAGTTCAGTTATGGACAGGTCAGGAACCATCTCCATACCTAACAAACCAACCCGATCAACAGCAGTTGGGCGAGCTGCCATGGCTTTTTCCACTTTCTCATGCGGCCAGAGGCGTGGTGGCCTGTAGATGAAGCCTGCTGCACAAAAGCGGCAGGCTCTGCTACACCCACGCCCCAATTCAACCATATGCATATCAAGTTCCGCTTGGGGCGAATACAGGACTGAATGCCCCGCTTTTGGCATGCTCGGTGCGATAACCTTAACTATCCGGGGGGGCAGGCCTTCCTCTCTCTGAATATCCAGCACTTCGCCTGATTGGCCATAGGAAAAACTATAAAAAGTTGGAGCATAACAACCTGGCAGGAAAGTGGCCTGTTTAAGCAACTCCTCCCGCTCAATGCCATCACAGGTTCGTAACAAGGGAAGAAGATGGGGCAAAATAGCCTCCACTTCGCCCACGGCAACCAGATCTGCAAAAGGAGCCAGAGGTTCTGGGTTCATAAACATGGCAACCCCGCCAATGAGCACAAGGGGCATGCCTGCAGCAATATTTTTTGCTCTATCTTGCGCTAAAGGCGGCACCTCACCTACTAACAACATAGCTGCGAGGCGGGGATAATCCTGTTCAAAACTCACCGAGGCTAAGACTAGGGGAAAGTCTCGTAAGGGGTGCGAAGATTCAAGGGAGCGAAAGGGACTCTGTGCTTGAGGGTAGACAAAGCGTTCACAGACCAGATCTTCCTGGGCATTTAAAGCATCATAGACCAGCTGATACCCCAGGTTAGAAATTGCTATCGAATAAACATTAGGATACAGCAAGGCCACCGGCAGGCGGCCCGTCCATTTTTTCCGGATAGTACCGGACTCATCATCGAGAGCAACGGACAAGGACAATCTCTTTGGTGTTCAAGGAAAACGGAGCTCCAGCATGACTCATACGATTCAGGGGCTCGATAATATGCTGTAAAGCAAATGACCGATGACACTTTTTTATGGCATCACCGGTCAGTTCTCATTTTTGATTAAGCTATCGGCTAATTGGCACTTTTTCGTAAATAGGCCGGTTCATCAAGTTCTTCTGCATCTCGTTTATCATCGAAGACAGGTTTCGGCATCTTTGCCAGCCCTTTGGGCGGCAGATTGGGCCTTGCCTGGCTCTCTGAACCAGCGCCTAAACGCTCTCCTAATGCAGTTCCATTATCAAATGTAGTTCTGTTGGTTCGCAGACGAATGGTAGGGCTTTGTCCCTGCTGGCTTGCCGTCATTAGTCCGCGACGCCCAAGGGCAGGAGGAGTAATTTCTGCCCCCTCCTTACTGGAGATGCCCGTGGCAATAACGGTAACCCTCATCTCATCGCCAAGTGATTCATCGTACAAAACACCCACAATCACTGTGGCATCTTCATGGGCCTTTTCTTGGATAAGTGAAACAGCTTCCTGGAACTCACCAAGCATCATGGTAGATTTGGCAGCAGAGACATTAATAAGCAAGGCACGAGCGCCATCAACACCCACGTCTTCCAGTAACTGGTTATCAATGGCCCGTTTGGCAGCCTCTACTGCCCTGTTTTCGCCAGCGGCCACCCCTGTACCCATTATTGCCGGGCCAACTTCCCGCATGACCGTTTTCAAGTCTTCAAAGTCCACATTCATAAGCCCAGGGAGCTTGATTAGATCGGTAATTCCCCGCACCGCCTGTAAGAGTACATTGTCCACCTTGACAAGCATCTCGTCCATGGTGGATGTTTTACTCATGAGGCTCAGTAAACGATCATTGGGGACGGTGATGATGGTATCGGCATGCTCACGCAAGTTATCCCAGCCGTTCTCAGCATTACGCATTCTCTTTTTCCCTTCAAAATAGAAGGGCTTACTGACAACTGCCACCGTCAGAGCTCCCACCTCTTTACAGGCCCTGGCGATGACTGGCACAGCCCCTGTTCCGGTGCCTCCACCCAGGCCCGCAGCGATGAAAACCATATGCGCCCCTTTGAGTGTCTCAAGCAAATCCTGGTAACTTTCTTCAGCTGCTTCACGGCCACGTTCAGGATCGGCACCGGCTCCCATTCCCTTGGTCACCTCTGAGCCCAGTTGCAGGATCTTAGCAGCCCGTGAAAGGCTTAAGGCCTGTACATCGGTATTGGAAGAAATAAACTGTACTCCAACGAGTTCGCTCTCAACCATGGTGTTTATAGCGTTACAACCGCCACCGCCAACACCGATTACTTTAATGATAACATTATCTGAAAGTTCTTCTGGCATACGGTAACCTTTTTTCTTATCACTTTGGGTTTCGTCAGAGGCGTTACTGTCATTGCGTGTCAGGTTCACTTTCTGCGTCCCCTCGTTCTTGTTTGCAATCATATCATTTACCTTCCTCTTCATTTATCATCGACGGCCCCTACCCGTTCTCTATTAAAATTAACCAGAAAATGGACGTATCTTTATATGATACCCTTAAAGAGCCTTTTGAGCTTCTTCACTATGCCATCTTGCTCCTGCTCAACAGCACCTCTTTCGTTGGCACCAAACAACACGAGTCCAACCGCGGTGGTTGAACGTGGTGTATTTATTTTCTCCAGCTGGCCGCCCACATTCCGAGGATACCCAATTCGTACAGGTACGTCAAAAACTTGCTCAGCAAGTTCAACAATATTTGGCAGAAGGGCTGTTCCCCCTGTCAACACCAACCCGGCATTGATTCGATTGCGACTGCCAGAAGAAGAAATATTCTTATCGATTAACTGAAAAATCTCCTCCATTCTGGCTTCGAGAATACCTACCAGAATTTTCTGGGAAACCTTCCTGGATTTTCGATCTCCCACTGAAGGGACTTCGATCATTTGGTTTTCTTTTATCATAGAGGCAAGCGCACCTCCGTAGAGATACTTCAGCTCTTCTGCTTCTTGCAAAGGAGTGCGCAACCCTACTGATAGATCGCTTGTCAGATTATTTCCACCCAGGGGCAATTCCCAGGAATGTTTAATGGTACCCTGGCTGAAGATGGCCAAATCCGTTGTGCCACCACCGATATCAATCAGGCCAACCCCCTGGTCTTTTTCTGTACGGGTAAGCACAGTTTCCGCCGCTGCGACTGATTCAAGCACAACCTTCGCAGTTGTAAGGCCAGCTTGGCTGCAACATGCCGTTAGATTGTGCAGAGCCGTTATATCAGCGGTAACGATATGCACATTGGTTGCCAACCTAACCCCTGTCATACCCAAAGGACTCTGAATGCCTGTATGATCATCAACCATGTATTCCTGGGCAAGAACATGGATAATACTTTGGTTATCTGAGATTTTGACTGTCTGTGCTGCTTCAATAACCTCTTTTACTTCTTTGGGCGTTATTTCCTTATTATTGATGCCAATAATCCCTGGCGAGTTAAACGCCTTTACATGACTGCCGGCAACACCAACATAGACCTGATTAATATCGCAGCCCGCCATGTCTGACGCTTCTTTAACCGCCGACCTTATAGAGTCGACCGTTGACTGGATATTCACAACGACACCCTTTCGCATACCAGAAGAAGGGGCCGTTCCTACGCCTATTATTTCAACGCGGTCAGGAAAAACCTCACCGACCATTGCACAGATTTTCGTCGAGCCAATGTCCAGACCTGCCACCAACATACCTGGCTCACGCTCTTCAATTTGTACGTGTTCCTGCTGCTCATCTTCCGGTTCTTCTGTTTGAGGAATATCGCGTTCCGTCATCCAGGATTTTATCATTACCATGCTCTGTCGACCGTTTGCTTGTTCTTTATCCTGCATATTAATGGCCACTGCCAATAGCCACTTTTCTTGTCAAGGCTGTACCCACCGGCATAGCATTTTATTTAAGCTGTTACTATAATCCATTTCTAAAGAATCTACCTTATCAATTTCCCGATTGTTATATAAATCCTTCAAAACAATCAGTAATTTTCCATATTTTTGTGAAAAGTGACTTCTGCCGAAATATATAGGAAATGGGTGAGCTGTCAGATAGAGGACTAACCCTCTTCTCTTATCGATCCGGACTTCTGATACCGATTGAAGAGGGAGTATAGCATTGCCTTGCGCCGCCAGATGAAGTATTTGCATCGCCCCGGCTTCATCAGAACCACCTACGGCTTCATTATCGACAAATTCCTTTGCATTTGCTCCATTTATTATAGGCAAATCAAGTGTGCCACCTTCAGGTACCTCATGAATAATATGGCCATTAAAGGCAATGTAATATAATTTTTTCACCCCATCTTTTTCCAAATTGATTAGGGCAAAAGGTTGGTACTCCTGCACTTCAACAACAAGACTGGAGGGCCACTGTTTTTTAATGCGCGCCCCTTTCACCCAGGGATGCTTCCGTATTTCATGTTCTGCGTTCCCCGTATCAAAGCGAAAAAGATTCACCCCCTGCCGCAGCCCGGTGAGATCAAAAAGCTGTCGCTCCGTTAAAACATGTGTGCCGCTTATCTGCAGGTCTGTCACTCGGAAGATGTCAGCGTGTCCTAAAACATATCCAATTCCCAGGAAAAATAACAAAATGACCGTGAGCCCTAAAACCAGCTTTTTGGGAAAGAAAAAATGATTTTTTCGGGAACGACCTGCTGTCGCACCCACCCCGCCGCGGCTACCTGTATGAGGAAGAAATTTTACCGGCTTTCTCAGAAACGAAAGCAGCCCCACAAGCAGACGAGAAAAGCGTTTTTTTCTCCTTTTCTTGCCAACTTGGCGGTTACCATTTTTTTTCGCCCTGTATACCATGCGCCACTAAACCTCACCAAATATTCGTACTTCAGGCTCAAGCAGGATGCCGCTCTGCGAGTATACTTTTTCTTGTATGGTGCGCATGAGAAGCAAAATATCCTCTGGGCTTGCGCCGCTGTGGTTCACAATAAAATTACAGTGATGGGGCGAAACCATAGCCCCGCCGCAGACACACTCTTTCAGTCCAGCTTGTTCAATTAAGCGGCCGGCAAAATCACCAGCAGGATTTTTAAAAAAAGAGCCAGCCGATGCAACTCCGCCGGGATGTTTCGCCATTCTTTGCGCAACAAAATCTCGGCAACGTCCTGCAACCTCATCAGGGGTATCCTGCTGTAAATTTAGGTAGACACATTCCACCAAAAATGCCTTACCAAGCTCCTGCGGAAAAATACTCTTCCTGTACCTAAAGCAAATGTCATGAGCCGACAGCGAAACCCGTTTCCCGTTGGACAGGAGACAGTCAAGCCGGACAATTTTCTCACTGATACTGTGCTGAAAAGCTCCGGCATTCATATAAACAGCGCCGCCTATCGTACCCGGAATGCCGCTCATAAATTCCAGTCCCGAGAGCCCTCTTTGCATGCACCACGAGACGAGCGCCGCCATATGAACCCCGGCACCCGCTTGCACCAAAAAGACCTGACCCATGATACCAGGTAAGGGTTCATCGCATTTGATGGTTGCCGTGCTTTGCCGTAAGCGAATAAAGAGCCCTTCGTGTAACCCACTGGAAAAAAGGACATTAGACCCCCCGCCGAGCACCTTCCAGGGTATTTTTTCTCTGTGCAACCAAATTAGTAAGGCCGGCAATTGGTCCGTCTGGGCGATTTCTACCAAGGCCTCGACCTTGCCACCCGTGCGAAAGGTAGAGTAAGCAGCCATGTCGGCCTGCCACATCACTGTGGGGCAATGACGAGAAAGTTCTTTCTGCTGTCTTGCATTAAAGGGCATACGTGTTCCAGTTTTACTTTGTCAGAAGGCCCAACAGTTCATCTCCTAATTTACCAACACTCCCAGCTCCCAGGGTGAGCACGATATCACCAGGTTCAAGCAAAGGAAGAATAGAGGATGGATTTTCAACGGCATCTGGCAGATGATGTGCTTGGCGCTGACCATGTCGCCTGATGTCATCAAGGAGAATGGCACTGCTTACCCCCTCGATTGGTGCTTCTCCGGCGGCATAGATATCAGTAAGAATTAGCACATCTGAGCGTCTAAATGCCGTGAGAAATTCATCAAATAGTCCGCTCGTCCGGCTGTAGCGATGTGGCTGGAAAATAGTGACCACCCGGCGATCCGGCCAACCTTCGCGGATAGCATCAAGCGTTGCTCTAATTTCCGTTGGATGATGTCCATAATCATCCACCACCAGCACCTCGGCGGTTTCACCCTTCACCTGAAGACGCCGTTGTACCCCTTGGAAATTTTCCAATGCCCGGGCAATAACTGCAAACTCTATATCTAATTCCAGCCCAACAGCAACTGCTGCAAGGCTGTTATAAACTAAATGCCGACCCGGGCGGTTCAGACGGATCTTGCCTAAGTCTTCACCATGCAAGCGCACGGTAAACACATTCCTCCCATCTTCCCGGTAAAGTCCCACTGCTTGCAGGTTCGCCTGCTCTGTCAGACCATAACTAAATATCCGTTTACCGATTTGCGGCAAAATTTGTGCTATATGCTCGTTATCAAGACATAATACAGCAACACCATAAAAAGGTAAACGGCTAATGAATTTCAAAAAAATCTCTTTGACATGATCAATATCCCTATAATAGTCGGGGTGTTCAAAGTCGATATTAGTGACTACTTCAATAACTGGGGACAATTTTAAAAATGAACCATCGCTTTCATCAGCTTCGGCAACGAGAAATTCGCCTTCACCAAGTTTTGCATTGCTGCCAAGACTAAGCACTTTACCACCAACGACTACGGTGGGATCTAGCTTTGCTTCCGCTAAAACTGCCGCCACCATGGATGTTGTGGAGGTTTTTCCGTGACTGCCGGCGACGGCGATACCGTATTTTTTAAGCCGCATCAGTTCGGCCAACATTTCAGCCCTTTGAATGATGGGGATATTTTCTTCCTGGGCTGCCGCCACCTCAGGATTATCCTGCTTAATGGCCGTGGAGACCACAACTACATCTGCCCCCTTAATCCACTCACCCGCATGGCCAAAATGAATGGTGCCCCCTAGATCCGCTAGTCTTTTTGTAATATCACTCTCCCGAAGATCAGAGCCACTGACCTGATAGCCTAAACTCAACAGCAGCTCAGCAATACCAGACATGCCAATACCGCCAATCCCAACAAAATGGATGTGCTGCGTCTGTCTATACATGCTCTCTCCTGTTCTCGTGCGGTGGGGCAACAATTGTTTGTGCTGCAAGGGCCAAGCATGCCTTTATGAGCTGCTCCGTTGCCTGAGGTTCTCCCATAGTACGCATGCCAGTTGCCATTTCCTGCAGATAGCTAGGGTTGTGCAATAAGGATTCCAGATGCTCAGCCATTTTTTCTGCTGACAAGGCGTGCTCCTCAAAAACCACGCAGCCGCCCTTTCTTGCATAATATGACCCATTTTTTGCTTGATGATTATCCGCAGCAAATGGATACGGCACAAGTAAGGCAGGTAAACCCATAATTGCCAGCTCCGCGAGGGTCGTTGCCCCTGCTCGGGAAATAACAAAATCGGCTGACTCATATGCCGCTGCCATGTCTTGAATAAAAGCTGAGACTTCTGCCCTGAGATTAGCTTGCTCATACCTGGCCCGAACCTCATTTTCATCTGTCTTGCCGCTTTGGTGGATAACACGCAAAGACACGCCCTTGTTCACGAGGATGCGTACAGCATCTGTGACCAACAGATTAACGGCGTGGGCTCCTTGACTTCCCCCGAGTACCAACAGGCAAAATTGACTCTTTGATCTCTCTCCTTGCTCGCGTCTCTTCTTAACTTGACGTTCTCCGGCTAAAATAATGCTTTCTCGCACTGGATTGCCAGTTTGCATTGTCTTAGCAAGCGGGAAGGGAGGGTCACAGGGAATGGAGGTGAAAATACGATCTACCAGTTTGCCAGCCAACCTGTTTGCCAGGCCAGGAACAGAATTCTGCTCATGGATAGCCGTGGCGATACTCAGGCTTTTTGCGGCCAGAAGAACCGGGCCTGTCACATATCCACCCACTCCAAAAACAAGATTCGGTTTAAATTCCGCCAACATCCTTCTGGCCTGCCAAATGGCTCTGGGCAGGCCAAAAAAACTGCGTAACTTTGCCGCAAGCCCAAGACCTTTTACCCCACCGCAGTGCAAAGTTGCCAATTTAAAGCCACTCTTGGCCAGGGTGTCTTGATCGAGTAGACGTGAGGTGCCAATAAAGAGAATCTCACTGTTAGGCAGCTGCGTTCGCAGACCTTGTGCCAAGGCAATGCCAGGAAAAAGATGTCCCCCTGTGCCGCCACCTGTAATAACGACGCGCATCACTGGCCTCCCTTACTCAGCGAAGACACAGCACTCTTCTCTCTCAGACCCACAACGGCTGCGGCAAAGCTATTCCCCCTGGCCTCATATCCCGAAAACATGTCAAAACTGGCGCAACCCGGCGACAGCAAGACCATATCCCCAGGGAGTGCCGCTTTTTTTGCCTTCAGGACAGCCTCTTCCATACTATCTGCCCGCAGTACCGGAACAAAGGCACCTAAGGCCTCATTCATTAAATCAGCCGCTTCGCCGATTAATACCAAAGAGCGAACCTTGTTCCGTACTACATCTTGCAACTCTGTATAATCGCTGCCTTTGTCTCGACCTCCAGCAATGAGCACCACGGGCTGCTGGCATCCGGCAAGAGCGGCGGCCAGCGCTCCAATGTTGGTTGCCTTGGAGTCGTTCATAAAGATAACGTCATCCACCACCGCCACCTCTGCCATCCTGTGTGGAGGCGGAGTGAAGCTTCTAAGGCCAGTCGCAATGGCCTCTATACTGCAACCAACAAGGCTTGCCGCCAAGACCGCTGCTGCTGCATTTTGCTTGTTCACAGAAGAATTGAGTTTTGTATCAGCAAGAGAGAAGCAATGCTCGTGTTCCTTTGTCAGATGCAGGCAGACAACGTTTTGTTTTACCAAGGCCTCACAACCGGGGGAGGAACCAAACTCATAACGTCTGACACCGGCATTAAGTGCTGTCTTAGCAACCAGTGGATCATCTTTGCCCAAGATAGCAATATCACCTTCCTGCTGTGCTGCAAAAAGTCGAGCCTTGGCTGCACAATATGCCGCAAAACTACCATGTCTATCGATATGGTCTGGGCTGGCATTAAGCCAGAGCCCAATATCTGGACGAAACTCTCCCGCAAGATCAAGCTGGAAGCTAGAAAGCTCTAAAACAACTGCATCATAGCTGTTTGGCTCTATAAAATAATCCAGGAGGGCTGTGCCGATATTGCCACCAACAAATGGCTTTTTACCGGCAGTATGTAGAAGATGGCCGATAAGGCCAGTGACTGTAGTTTTACCGTTAGAGCCGGTGACTGCAATAACTGGCACTTGAAACATCCCGGCGGCCAGGGCCAACTCCCCGACAACCGGAATAGCTAACTCCTTTGCTTTAATGATGAGTGGCACCTTAAGGGGAACACCAGGCCCGGCAACAAGCAGATCTAATCCATCTAGGAAAGAAAGAGAATGCGCTCCAAATTCGCATTGCACTCCCGCATCCTGCAAGAATGACAACAGTTCAGGATGAACCTTTGCCAGCTGTTCTTGACTGCGCATGTCGCTAACCCGGACCAGTGCTTTGGCACGCAGGAGATGCCGCACAGTGGAAATGCCCGCCACCCCTAAACCAATCACCCCAATCTGCATTCCTTCCTGCACTCGCATGCTTTACCTCAACTTGAGTGTAGCAAGGGCTATCAGGCCCAAAATGATCGATATAATCCAAAAACGGATAACCACTTTGGACTCGGGCCAGCCCTTTTTCTCAAAGTGATGATGAAAAGGGGCCATCAGAAAAATACGCTTACCACCACTCATTTTAAAATAGCCCACCTGCAAAATGACAGACAGGGCTTCCATCACAAAAATGCCGCCAACAATAACAAGCAAAAACTCCTGTTTGGTGATGGTAGCCACTGTGCCCAAAATTCCCCCCAGGGCAAGGGAGCCTACATCACCCATAAAAATCTGCGCTGGGTAGCAGTTAAACCATAAGAAGCCCAGACAGGCCCCTACCATGGTGCCGCAGAATATAGTTACTTCGCCTGCGCCGGGCACAAAGGGAATTTGCAGATAGCTTGCGACGACTGCGTTACCTGCAACATAGGAAAAAATGAGATAGGTTGAGGACGTGATAATAACCGGCCCGGCAGCAAGGCCATCCAGGCCATCAGTTAGATTTACTGCATTCGAGGCACCTACGATCACCAACACAGCAAAGGGGAGATACCACCAACCGAGGTTAGGCTGCACTGTTTTTAAAAATGGAATACTTAAAACGCCGTCATAATGCAGAAAGGCAAGCAAGACATAGGCGGCAAACGCCGCGCCGCTTACCTGTAAAACCATCTTTTCTTTAGGCCTGAGCCCGCGGGTATTTCCCTTGCGAATCTTCTTCCAGTCGTCTGCGGCGCCAATTGCACCAAAAAAAACGCTGATAAAAATGAGCAACCACAAAAGCCCACTGCTTAAGTCACACCAAAGTAATGCAGAAAAAATCATTCCACCTAAGATGAGCAGCCCACCCATGGTGGGAACCCCTTGCTTGCTGAAATGTGTTTCCGGACCATCATTGCGGATAATTTGGCCAATCTGCTTCCGCTTAAGCCATGCTATAAAATGCGGCCCACAAAAAATAACGATAAGAAAGGCGGTTACAGCGCCACCAATGGAACGGAAGGTGATATAGCGAAAAACGTTTAATATGCTCAATTCGCTATGAAGCGCATAGAGGAGATTATAGAGCATGACTTTCTCCCTTTGCAATTGATGCCAGGCCTTTCTCCAGTGCTTCAATAAAGCCTTCCATGCGCATCCCTCTGGAACCTTTCACAAAGATCCAATCACCTGCATCAAGGGCCCCCTGAGCAAAAAGAAAACAGCACCATGGGGCAATATCCTGCGGGGTGGCAAAGATCTGCACGCTCTTATCTGCCATGCCTCCTGCTCTGGCCCCTTGGACAACTGCAGCAGCAAATTGCCCGCTCACCGCCAGATAGGTATAGCCAAGCTCAGCAACAAGCTTACCTATCTCATGGTGCTTTTCCGCCGAACTTTCTCCCAGTTCAAGCATATCTCCTAAGGCAGCGAATCGTCTGTTTGCTTTATCAATGGCTGCTATGGTACGCAGCCCGGCTGCCATCGAAGCTGGGTTGGCATTATAGACATCATTGACAAGCGAGGCCCCTCCGGGCAACTTTTGCACACACATTCGTTTATTCACTGGCCGGTAGCGCTCTAAGCCCTCGGCAATCAAATCCGGCTGTATCCCCAAGGCATAAGTAAGGGCAGCTGCAGAGGCACAGTTACCCGCATTATATTCGCCCATAACAGGCACCGTAATACGCCTGTTCCAGGTGCCAATGTTTAAGGTAAAACGAATGCCGTTCTCACCTAAATTAGTGAGTCTCGTCACTTGTACCGTTGCCTTTCGCTTCCGGCCCGCCTTGGTTGCGGCAAAGCCAATCAAGTTCCCGTCAAAGCGCTTTCCCAGCGCATAAATGCGTGTATCATCAAAATTTACTATCCGCCTTGCCTCTGGTCGCATCCGCTCAAATAGCTCGCCCTTGGCCTTGGCAAC